>Ga0182745_1003729_pt1 | contig 12979 bp, 9 predicted proteins | sample eDN3rd30CKraftBY_FD_128523 | JGI IMG/M metagenome (GOLD analysis project Ga0182745, IMG submission 128523) | Enriched backyard soil microbial communities from Emeryville, California, USA - eDNA 3rd pass 30_C Kraft BY (version 2) (version 2) | ecosystem: Environmental > Terrestrial > Soil >...
ATGGTAGGGTGGGTCAAAGTCGCGCAACGTGAAGGTGGGTCGTCGCCAACGGCCGATTGTGCTTGCGGCGGTCTGTGTTCTTTGGAAGTGAATCCTGCGACTGAAGACCCACCACACCATCATGTTGGCTCGACCCACCCTACAAGTGTGAATCATCCGGACCAAGCCATTTTTGATAAAGCGAAAGCCCTGAATAGTACAGTCTCACTTTTTGTCTACAGAACGCTGAAAGCGACCTCTGAAACTGCTATAGTCGTTTGCTCGACCAATTTTGATTCCGTTCGTCTCGCTGGAACGTTCTCCTCCAATTCTCGACGGATGGTCTTCTGGAAACCTGTCAACGAACAGGGACCGCGCGGGTGAATCGCCATGGCCCAATCTGTGAATATTGAACTGCAAGGCAAATTGCCACCACAGGATCTGCTGGCAGAACAGAGTGTTCTCGGGGCGATGCTGCTCTCCAGTGAAGCCTACGACGAGGTCATTCAGAAGATTCAATCCATCTGCTTCTACGGCGATGCCAATAAGCGAATCTTCCAGTGCGTCAACGAGATGTACGAACGGGGCGTGCGTGCGATTGATATCGTGACCCTCTCGCACGAATTGAAGAAGCGTGGGGAGTTCGATGAAATCGGCGGGGCCAGCTATCTCAATGAGGTGATGTCTGCCGTTCCCCACGCCGCACATGCAGCATACTATGCTCAGATCATTCGTGAGAAATACCTCTTACGCTGCCTGGTGGAAACCTGTGAGCGAAGTTTGAGAGAGGCCTATCAGCAGGATGAGGAGGTGGAAAGTCTGTTGTCACGAACGGAACAACGGATTTTCGGAATCCTTGAACAGCTTGAAAACGTCGACTCCATCGAAATTGACGACATTCTCAGTCAGACGTTTCAAAAGATCTTCGAACGTATGGATCGGGGAGAGTCCGTCAGTGGGGTCCCCAGTGGATTGCATGGGCTGGACGATAAGACATCCGGTTTTCAGCCCACAGAGTTGATCGTTCTTGCCGCCCGACCGGCAATGGGGAAAACGGCTCTGGTCTGTAATATCGCCATGGCCGTTGCGAAGGCCAACAGGGGCGTGCTGCTGTTCAGCCTGGAACAGTCCAAGCATGAGTTGGCCGAGCGGTTGCTCTGTATTCACGCGAAGGTGAGCGGCCACAAACTGCGCAAAGGGGAACTCGACGAATTCGAACAGCACACACTCGGTCAAGCTGCCGACGAACTTCGAAACTGGCATGTTTTCATTGACGACAGCCCCGGTCGAACGATGTCTCAGATCTCAGCCATCGCCCGACGTCTGAAACGCCGGGGAACGCTGGATATCGTGATCATCGACTACTTACAGTTGATTGAGTCTGAAGATGCGAAGATGCCGCGTGAGCAGCAGATTTCGACGATCACGCGCCGCCTGAAGTTTCTCGCAAAAGAACTGCATATCCCGGTCATTGCACTCGCGCAGCTCAATCGGGGTCTGGAACAGCGCGAAGACAAACGTCCGAAACTCTCCGATTTGCGCGAGTCCGGAGCGATTGAGCAGGATGCGGATATCGTGATGTTTCTACATCGCCCGGAGGCATATGATCCGGAAGATCGTCCCGGTGAGGCAGACCTGATTCTGGCCAAGAACCGTCACGGTCCGATCGGAACGGTCGAACTGGTCTGGCTGCGTGACATGCTGAAGTTCGGCGACAAGAGCCCGATTACCGTCGATCTTCATTAGCCCGAATCATTCCGAGGAACCACGGACAGAACGGAAGAGACGGAATTGATCAGGAGAACTGACATCACGTCAAAAGCAGACGGTCTCTCCAGAAACCTGTCAGAATTTCTCGTAACTCACCCAAACCAAATCCTTTCCGTTATTTCCGTCTTTTTCGTGGTGAATAATCCGAGTTAGAATTCTCCGTCTCCCCGTCGAGTGACTCTCTTTTTTGTCAGTTTTCCAGCGGGGAGAACGGGTCGGAGGAGAGAGACTCCACTGTTCGTGCCGACCCGGGTGGACGCCTCTTCTCGTATGAGGCTCAGTCAGAGCCCGTCAGGGTGGATAGAGTGTAAACACTGATACTCAAGTGTTTTCGGCACATATTCTGGCAGTTCTTGCCGAAGAATCGTTTGAGATCGTCCAAAATCCCCGTCACGGGCGGTTCTCCCTAACACGGTTGATCAACTTTAACCATATTTGCCCATCATTACCGATTTTGTGTTTTTGTCCGATGGCCGTTCAAGCCCTCGGGCCACCTCCACAGTCATTTCCTGCTCCCTCATTCATTGAATCTGGACAGTCCTATGCAATCACCCCGGTTGACAAGACTCGGCCGGCTGTTGTCCTCGCTGGCAGTGCTTCCACTCCTGGCGCCTGGTGCAGTCTTCCCCGGTGCGGCATCCGTGCAGGCGGGTGAACCAGCCGATCGTCGCGCTCGTACGGTTGCTCCAATCAATGAGGTCGCCAGTTCCAAAAGCATGGGGGAAGCCCGTTGTCGTCTGAGTTTTCTCAGAAAACCCTGGGATGAAGTTCTGGATCAGGTGGCCCGGGAGACCGGTTCAAAGCTGGTCATGCCGGAAGTCCCTCCCGGGAAGTTCAGCCGGACGGATTTCGAGAAACACCGTCGTGAAGACGCGGTCCGGATCCTGAACCGGGATCTGGAAAAACTGGGATACCGGCTGGTCGCCACCGGTGACACCCTGGAAGTGATCACCACCAAAAAGCAACAACCTGAGTACACCCGTCACACCGTTCAATCTGATCGCAGTGGACAACCCCCGTTGCCGCTGAATGCGATGACGGTCAATGCCAAAGAAGTCCCCGTTTCTCCGCAGACTCCGGCAATGCCCCAACAGGGAGTCGTTCCGGTCAGCCATGAGACGGTCGTTGCAGAGAACCCCACTGCACCAGCGCGATCAGCCAAACCGGCTCCGGTCAGCAGCATCACCGTTCAACCAGAACACCGCGCCGCACTCGATCTGGCCAAGCAGTTACACCAGACATTCAAACAACGTTCGAAACTGGAAAACGCCGGACCGAACGGGTTGCCGGCATTTGTCGTTGGTCACTTTGATTCGGAGCTTGCGGATTCTAAACAGCCGTTGTTTGTTCTGGAAATCGATACCGCAAGTAATCAATTAATCATCACGTCGACCGAAGTTGTCCAAGCCGGACTCAAGCAACTCATTGGCAAACTGGACACCAATCCACTCACCGCCGAATCAATGCCGACTCTGGTGGCGGGCGAAGGAACACTCGCAGAAACGGGCGAAAAACTCAGTAAACCACTGTCGACCATTGCTCAGGCCCGCGAACGTCAGGGAGAGTCCGCACCACCGAAAGCAGCCGCAGAATTCCCCATGCCTCCTGCCGCAGGAACCCCACCTGCAACTGAACCGGAAGCCCCTTCCAAAGGAACAGCCACCCCCCTTCCGGCTCTACTCGGCAATCTGAAGGGAGACGTTTCGATCGAAGCGTTGAACGATCTCGATCTGCTGATTCTCCGCGGAAATGAAAAAGATGTCGAAGCGGTGATGCAGGTGATTCGTGCTGTCGAACAGATGGCGGTTGGAAGTCTTCCGGAGATCCACCTGCTGCGATTGCAGTTCGTCGATTCGCAGTCGCTTTCTCAATTACTGAATGATGTCTATACCCGCATGACAGAACTGCGAAGCAACAATGCCCAGCAGAGTCAGGTGGCAGTACGTGTCGTTCCAGTGGTGATTCCGAACGCGGTCCTCATTCTGGCCCCGGCCAATTCGATTCAATCCATTCTCGAACTGGCGGACGAACTGGATCGACCGGTTGATCCAAGCCATGAAGTTCAGATTTTTCGGCTCAAGCATGCGGTCGCCTCTTCCGTCGCGGAAATGCTGACCAACTTCTACACGCAACCCCCGACAGGTCTGGGAACCCGACTCAAAGTCGCCGCCGATTTCCGGTCCAACAGTATTGTCGTGCAGGCGAATCCGCGAGACATTTCGGAGATTGCCGAGTTCATCAAGGGAGTCGATACCGAACAGGCCGGGGCGATCAGTCAGGTGAAGATGTTCGCTCTGAAAAGTGCCGTCGCAGAAGACCTGGCGAACTTTCTTAACAATGCCGTTCAGGGAGTATTGAACCCGGCGCGACTGACCACAACCGGGGCGGGAGGAATCGGCGGACAGGCTCAAGGGAACGCTGCCAACCAGCAGGCCAAAGCGACCGTACTGGAGTTCCTTAAAGAAGGAAGTACAGAATTGATCCGGTCCGGGCTTCTCAATGACATCCGTTTCAACGCCGATGCCCGGACGAACAGCCTGATGGTGACCGCTCCGGAAATGAGCATGCCGATGGTCGAAGAACTGATCCGGATGCTCGACCGTCCCAGCTCCGCCGTGTCAGAGATCAAGGTCTTCCAGCTTCGTAACGCTGACGCCACGAATGCGGCCACGCTGCTGCAGGAATTGTTCACCAACGGGACACAGGGAAATCAGGCGGGGCGAGCCGGACAAGCCGCTACCGCACTCGGGATTGAACTGGTCGGAGCCGTGGGAACCGGGAGCAATCTGATTCCGTTGAAATTCTCGGTCGATGCCCGAACGAACAGCGTTGTTGCTATCGGGGGAGCCGATGCTCTGCGGATCGTTGAAGCGATTCTTTACAAACTCGACACCAACGACGCCCGAAACCGTCAGACCACTGTCATCAAACTTCGTAACAGTCCCGTCGCAGATGTTGCGGCCGCCATTAACGATTTCCTTCAGGCTCAGAGACAACTGGCAACGTTGGATCCTGATCGCATCAGCACCAGTCAGTTGCTGGAACAGGAAATTATCGTCACTGCCGAACCGGTCACCAACAGCCTGCTCATCAGTGCCACTCCGACCTATTTCAAGCAACTGGAAGAACTGACAAAACGTCTTGATGCCGAACCGCCGCAAGTGGTGATTCAGGCCATGCTGGTGGAAGTCACCTTGAACAACAACGACGAATTCGGGGTCGAACTCGGAATTCAGGATCCGGTGCTGTTCGCCAGAAGTGCCATTTCCGATCTTGTCACCACAACCACATCGACAAACGTTCCTGGAGTGGGAACCACCCAGACCACAAACGTCATCTCGCAACAGGCAGTTCCCGGGTTCAGCTTCAACAACCAGCCGCTCGGAAACAACAATTCCAATGCGGCCACAAACGGCACTGTCGGAGGCCAGGGGCTTTCCAACTTTGCAGTCGGTCGAACCAATAACGAACTGGGATACGGCGGAATGGTGCTGTCAGCCAGTTCCGATTCGGTCAGTGTGCTGATTCGGGCGTTGGCCACTCGTCGAACCGTTCGAGTGTTAAGCCGTCCGCAGGTGATCGCTCTCGACAATCAATCGGCGGAGATTCAGGTCGGTCAGATTGTTCCTGTCCCGGACGGCGTGACCACCAGCGGAAACGGACTGGCTCAGACCAACGTCACCCGTGATCCGGCCGGGATCATTCTTCGAGTCCGTCCTCGCATCAGTCCGGAAGGGCAGATCGTGATGGAGGTCGCCGCCGAGAAAAGTGCCTATCCCGACCTGTCCAGCGGCGTTCCGATTTACACCGACGTGAACGGAAACGTCGTCACGTCTCCGGTCAAAGAGATTACCACGGCACTCACCACCGTAAAAGTGCCGGATGGCCAGACGGTTGTTGTCGGGGGAATGATCACGAAGAACGATATCACTGAAGAACGCAAAGTTCCCTGGCTGGGAGATCTGCCCATCGTCGGCAAGGCATTTCGATATGACGCTTTTCGAAACGGCCGAACAGAACTGCTGATCTTCCTGACGCCGCGCATCGTGCATAACGACGGTGATATGGAAATGATCAAGAAGGTTGAAGCCGGACGTCTCCACTTCTTCCAGGATGACGTGGAATCGATCCATGGTCCCATCTACGGCACTCCCACCGAGATGATGTATCCCATTGAAGACCACACCATCATCACTCCATTGCCAGTCGACCCCGCCGAGATTCCTCCGGCACACCTCCCACCGATGCAAATGAATTCACCTCAAATCCCCAGCGATGTCCCCGGACTCCCTCCGGCTCCCACAGTGACACCTGATTTGATCCAGCCGATGAGTGCCCGGTCGATTGATCAGGCCCGGCCGCGGGGAGTGACGCGACTGGGAGAAGCGAAGTAGAAGAGACAAATTCTAAATTCGAAATTCTAAGAACCAAAATGTAAAGACGTTCCTCGTTCCCAAGCTGGAGCTTGGGAACGAGGACACATTTCGTCGCTGTTCCCAAAACCACATCTCCACTAACAAAGCCAGCATGATGAACCGATCGGGCTTCAAACTTGTTCTCAGCGCATTGACGCTGATGCTGTCGGTCGGTTGTCAGCAGATGTTCCTGCAACCGGTCAGCGCATGGAAACGGATCAAACAGGAATCGCTTCCCATCGCCTCCGCCGAGCACCCGGTCTATGAAGTGATCTGTATGTGGGAGCCCGGTGAAGGAACCGGTCTCGACGGTCTCCCCGCACGGGGCTTCGTCGGCAAGATCATGTTCTTTGCTCATGGAATCAATCCTCCGGTTCGAGTCAACGGCGACGTCCGGATTTATCTGTTCGATGATCACGGAACCCAGGAGGAACAGCAGCACCCGATTCATCAGTTCAACTTCGATGATAAAGCCTTTCAGACGTTCCTGACAGAATCCAATCTCGGCGCTGCCTATCAGTTGTTTATTCCGTACACAAGAAGTGGAACACAGCGAGCGACCTGCAGTCTGCGCATCCGGCTCACATCTCCTGACAGTAAGCCGGTCTATTCAAAGATGGGGACATTGATTCTCCCCGGTTCGACGCCACGGGCTCCCGATCTTCCGGTGGGTGAAAAGTCGATCAAAGTCGACGAAGGAATCAAACTGGCACGTCATGAAACTTCGGCTCCCGTCGACGTTGCGGAAGCTCGAGCGTTGTTTGACCCCGCGGCATTGCCGGTTCGAGAAACAAGTGAAGCCCAGTCCGACAAAATGCGTCTGAAGTCAGCACTGTCACAGGCGACTCAGGGAAAAGCGTTACAGCCAGCGCCAATGAACAGCCTGCAGATGACCCCGGAAAGAGCCCCCCTGCCTGAACTGGGAGCCATCTCCCAATCAGGGCAGAGACACCTTCTCGAACAGGTCATGGAATCTGCCGAGCATGGTCCGCCAGCTTCTGTCAAACCGCAAACAACCGGCACGCGCCTGAAGCCGGCCCATATTCTGGAAACTCCAACGGACAACAACACGGATCACTCCGTAAAGCAGGCAGCGGCAACCGTTGTGACTCCAGTGAAAGAAGCCAGGTCTCAACATCCTCTTGGAGAAACGACTTCGGTTGCGGAGACAGAAGTGGAAAAGCCGCTTCGTCACCCTCTTCTCGATTGAATCAAGGTATTGGAATTTCTCCCCTGTGATTGAAGTTCTTCGGAACTCTCCAGTGGACACGGGGTTCAATATCAGGACAATAGAACTCCAGACGACTGATGAGACAAATGGGAAGCCGGTTATGAAAAAATATCTCGCTGGATTTCTGATGGTGTTGATTTCCGGCTGGGGAATCGATTGTCACGCCCAATCTCTGTTCGGCAACGGCAGCATTCTCGGCTCATCTTCCTCTGGGGGCACTTCCGGAACGGGCAGCAGCGGTGGAGGAAACCGGGCTGGATCGAGCGGGTCCTCTTCGTCCAATTCAGGGCTCTTCGGTGGTTCCTCTGGGAGCGGATCAACCGGCTCCGGACAAAGCCGGTCTGGTCAATCAGGGTCAGGAGGCGGTGCTGCGACAGGACAAACGAACCTGAATCTTGGAAACGGTTCCGTTGCCGCACAGGTCGGTCAAAGCCAGTTTGCCGGTCGATCGGCGGACTCCGCCCAATTCGTAGGGAGCCAGAATGCCAGTAGTGGGAACGCCGGACGGAATAATTCCCAGTTCTCTCTGTTGCAGGGACTGATGAACAACGCCGAGTTCAACCCCAACACAAATAACGGCACACAGCAGTCTCAACCGATTGTCCCCCAGTTGAAGCTGGGTTTTGTCCCTCCGGCGATCCCTCCTGCAGAAATTCAGTCAACAATCCAGACTCGTCTGGTGGCACTTCCGTCTCTGGGAATGCGGTCGGCCGGGGTCTCTTCCCGTGTCAATGATCAGGGGTTGGTCGTCCTCAGTGGCGTTGTTCCGACCGAAGAAGACCGCCTGTTAATGGAAACGCTGATTCGCATGGAACCGGGCGTCCGGGATGTCCAGAACAATCTGACCATTACTGGCACGCGATAACTTCTCTTCTGCATTCAATTTGCAGAAAATCTGCGAACGCTGATGAAATTTCGCTCTCAGACGGTCGCCTCTGCTGGAACCATTGCATAGGATGGATGGGACTCGCGTTGAAACGCTCGAGCATCGGCACGATTGAGGCGAGTGAGAACTTGCCTCAGATCGTCGGCCACAGCCGGGCTCAACATGAGATCAACGAATATCAGCACGACCAAATCGGCTTTTGAGAGGGGACTTCAATGGTACGTTTTGCGTGGGCCGCGGCAATTGCTCTGGCCTTGGGAAATTCCGCCTGGGCAGCAGGTTATGGCTCGCTTGAAGGTCAGGTCATTCTGAATGGGGACGTTCCGGCGGCAGTCCCGGTCGTCAAAAAAGGGGACGCAACCGTCAAAGATGCGACGACATGCTCCATTGATGATATCCCGAACGATGCCCGACTCTTCGATCCTGAAACCAAAGGAATCGGGAACGTCTTCATCTACATGCGACGCGCTCCCAAGGACATTCACCCTGATCTGAAGAACAGTGTTGAAAAAGAAGTTGTCTTCGATCAGAAGAACTGCCGGTTCATCCCGAACTCATTGATCGTCCGTACCGATCAGGTCGTTCGCTGCATCTCGGATGATGACGTTTCTCACAACGTCCACACCAATCCGTTTGCCAACGTCGCCGAAAACTTCATTGTTCTTCCGAAAGACCGCAAAGGAGCCGCTGTTGCCGTTCCGAAAGCGGAAGCACTCCCCGTCAAAGTTCAGTGTGACATTCACCCCTGGATGGTCGCATGGTGGGTTGTCGTCGATCACCCTTATGCGGCAGTGACCGGTAAAGACGGGAAGTTCAAAATTGAAAACCTGCCGGAAGGGGAGCATGAGTTCCGCGTCTGGCATCCTGACGCCGGTTACATCGACCGCAAGCTCATGGTCAAAGTCAAAGACGGAGAAACAACCACCGTCAAAACCATGGAAGTTCCGCTGAAATCCTTCGAAAAGAAGTAATCGCGAAGCTCAAAAACCTGATTGACGAAGCGGCGTTTTCCATTGCGGAGACGCCGCTTTTTTGTTGGGATGGACATGAACATCGACGCAATTCTCGGGAGGCCAGATGATTCGTCTGTTCAGTATCGCGATTTTGCTTGCCATCTTGTTTGTGCAGCAGCCTGCCTTGGGGGGCGGATATGGTTCCGTTGAAGGGCAAGTCATTCTTGATGAAGCGGTTCCGGTTGTTCCTCCACTGGTCAAAAAAAGAGACCCGAATACGGGGCTTCTCCCCGTCTGCGGCGTGGAAGAGATTTCAGACGAATCCCGTCAGTTTGATCCTGAGACAAGAGGTGTGGCGAATGTCTTCGTGTACCTGCGACGGCCTCCGACTGAGATTCATCCTGATCTGAAATCGAGTACCATTCCGGAACTCAACGTTACCGTCGAGAACTGCCGTTTCCACCCCCATGCCTTGGTGGTGCGAACCGGTCAAATGGTGGTTTTCTCCTCGGAGGACGACGCGGTCTCACACAGTTTGAATGTGAATCCGTTTACAAGTGGTTCATTTAGTTTGACGATCCCCCCAGCAGGTCGGGAGTCGATGAGGTTTGCCTTCCCCAAACCGGAGTTGCTTCCTCTCAAGATTCAGTGTGATATTCACCCGTGGATGACCGCCTGGTGGCTTGTTCTTGATCACCCGTACGCGGCAATCACCGATGAGCAGGGAAAGTTCAAAATTGAAAACCTGCCGGAAGGGGAGCAGGAATTCCGGGTCTGGCACGAAAATGCTGGATACATCGCCCGCAAGCTGAGCGTGACGATCAAGGCGGGAGAGACGACCAGCGTTGCTCCCCTCGAAGTTCCGCTATCGGCCTTTGAAAGAAAGTAGGGGACCGGGATTCACCGCGGCCTCATACGGCTGCGCCGCCCCGATTGCAAGCAATTGGGGCCACCCTGGGACTTGAACTTCCTCAGACGATCGGCGTTTTCGACTCCTCGCCGGGGATTTCGATCACGAATTTTGGAACCGCATAACCGGGCAGTCGGGTTCTTAACTCGTCGATCAATGCTTTCCCGGTCTCGACAGAAACTTCGAAGTGTCCTGCCCCCTGAACCCGGTCGAGCTGATGCAGATAATACGGCATCACACCGAGATCGACGCACCGTTCACACAGGTCGGCAAGTGCCTCAATGTTGTCGTTCACTCCCTTGAGCAGAACGGCCTGATTAAGCACCGGAATTCCCGCACACCGGAGCTTTTTCAAGGCGTCCGCACAATCCCCGGTCAATTCCTGGGCGTGGTTGGAGTGAACCACAAAAATGGTCTGCAGACGGCAGGAAGTCAGGAGTTGGACAAGTTCATCCGTGACCCGTTCCGGCAGAACGATTGGTAATCGAGAATGAATTCGTAACCGCCGTAAGTGCGGGATTGCATCCAGTTGCCCGATCAACTGGTTGAGCCGTCGATCCGAGAGAATCAACGGGTCGCCCCCGCTAAGGATGATCTCGGTCAGTGAGTCGTCGTTGCGGATCGCGTCGATTGCCGGTTTCCACTGATCCGCTGAATGCGGTTCTTCCTGATAAGGAAAATGACGGCGAAAACAATAACGGCAGTGGATCGCACAGGAGCCGTGTGCCACCAGCAAGGCCCGACCGTGATACTTGTGCAACATTCCCGGTGCGACGCGAGCCTGTTCGTCTCCCACCGGGTCAAGGTGAAAGCCGGGGGGAATCAGGTGTTCTTCAATCAAAGGAAGAACCTGCCGTAACAGGGGGTCATGCCGATCGCCGGGCCGCATCCGCTTGAAATAACTCTCCGGAACCAGCAACGGAAACTCTTCAAACGGTTCTCTCTCCACCCCCTCGAGATTTTCCGGAAGTCCAAGTCGGGCAAGGAGTGTGGGAACGTCTCGAATCGCTCCAGCGAGAGCCTTTTGCCACGTTTGCACGGGAGGGGACGACCGAAATTCTGCCGAAAGAGATATGGAGTCAGCGACTCCGCACACTTCCGGTTCGGTCAAGATTTCCAGTCTCCCAGCCATTTGCTATTCTTTCCTCGCCGATCCGTCACGGTCACGGAAGGCTTACGAAGTTTCGGACGGACTCCGTCCGCTCATTCTTACCGATGCCAACTTAGCGATTCGCTGGAAAAAGACCAATGCCACAGATCAACGCCGGAGACTTTCGCAAGGGAATTAAAGTCATCCACGAAGGATCTCCTTATGAGATGATCGAATACAACTTCGTGAAGCCGGGAAAAGGACAGGCGCTGTACAAAACCCGAATTCGCAACCTGCTCACCGGGACCAGCCTCGACATCACCTACCGCAGCGGTGACAGCCTGGAAGAAGCAGACATCCGAAACGCCGACGGCCTGTACTCCTACTTCAACGGCTCAGAGTATGTCTTCATGGACAACGAGAGCTTTGAACAGGTCGAACTTTCCGCTGAAGTCTGCGCCGAGCAGATGAAGTACATCAAAGAAGGGGAACCGACCGGTCTCCTCTACTGGAACGATCAGTTGATCGGGGTGACTCCACCGAAGCATGTGATTCTGGAAGTCACTTACACAGAACCGGCCGCACGGGGAAATACGGCAACCAACGTCAATAAGCCTGCCACCGTGGAAACCGGAGCCGAAGTCTTTGTTCCTTCGTTCATCACGACCGGGGAAAAGATTCGGATCGCCGCAGAAACCGGTGAATACCTGGGCCGCGCATAGAACTATTTAGAGCCGCGAACAAAACCTCTCTACCGATGAGAATTTCCTTTCCGCGAGCGGATCGGGGGGAGTTTTGTTAGGCGTTGTTAATTTGCCATCTCAGAACGACAGGGTGGACAGGGATGAGGAAACTCAATCCCGGTCCACCTTTTTTTGTTTCATAGAGTGACTCTCGAACCTTCGCCCCGGTGTTGCTGCTGCCGGGCATCATGTCGCACTTCGACATCATTGCCGTAAGCCGAATTCAACCAGTCGCTTCCGGCGAATCATCTCTCTGTCAGGCTCATTCATGTTGTCTGACGGCATCATTCTGCCAAACGGTCTGAACAGAGGTGTTCAGAAAAACTGACGCCAATGGGAATTTTGCAACTGTTTTCCTTGAAACACTTTGTGGAGATCGTTCGCACAAAGTGTTTAATGATCTTGGCGCTGTGGGGGCGGTTTGGCACTCCCTCTGCTTTAGTGTCATTCATCAAAGTCACCCCCACACAAAGGAATACGAAGATGAACGCTCTCCTGAACAACCTGGTCAATAACAGCCTGATCAACGACGAAGCTGGTTTTATTGTTTCTGCTGAATTGGTTCTGGTCTCCACCGTCGGTGTGCTGGCCATGATTGTTGGCCTCGGCGAAGTCGCCTTGAACGTGAACAACGAACTGGAAGATGTCGGTTCTGCTTTCGCCAGTCTGAAACAGGGTTACAAAGTTCACTGCTCCGGTGGACACAAAGCCGAAACCGATGGCAGCCGCTTCTATGACGAAGCCGAATTCTGCGACGGACAGCACGACGTGTACTAAAAATAAAATTCGAAATTCAAAAAGGGGAAATTCAAAACAAATTCAAAATTCGAAACAGGACCCCCTCGTTCCCAAGCTCCAGCTTGGGAACGCACTCGCCCAGAAGCTCTGCTTCGTGATTCGTATTAAAGACAACCTGATTCACACTCTCTCCTCTTTTTGAGAGAAGAAAACCAAACGTTCAGTGGCCAAGCTGGAGCTTGGCGTCGAGTGTGTTCCCAAGCC
>Ga0182745_1003731_pt1 | contig 12977 bp, 9 predicted proteins | sample eDN3rd30CKraftBY_FD_128523 | JGI IMG/M metagenome (GOLD analysis project Ga0182745, IMG submission 128523) | Enriched backyard soil microbial communities from Emeryville, California, USA - eDNA 3rd pass 30_C Kraft BY (version 2) (version 2) | ecosystem: Environmental > Terrestrial > Soil >...
GACCGAGTCTCCCAGCGAGGGAACCGGTTTCACCTCTTCACCCAGTGCAATGGGACGAAGCTGTAATTTTCGCCTGGGCTCTTCGCTTTCTGGGAGCGGGACGGCCGGAGAGGCTGCTTCTGTTGCAGGGCTTTCTGCGGAGACCTGCTCTGGTGTCTGCGCCTGTTCTGTTGACTGACTATCAACGGGTGCCTGTTCTGGTATGGCTGCCTGTTCTGGGGCCGGGGCTGTGGGTTGGCTTTCCGCGGGGACCTGCTCTGGTGCCGGGTCGATCGACTGGCTTTCGGCAGATGCTGGTTCAGCAACCTGAGCTTCTGCTGGGACCGGTGCCTGCAAGGCTTCAGGCATTGAAGCCTCAGCGGGTGCCGGAGTTTCAGAGGGGGAAGGCAGAAAATTCTCGTCTTGAGAGATTGGTTTTTCAGTACTCATGCCGCTTGGACCTGCAACATCATCTGTTGTGCCCGGTGACCTCACAGGGAGGCGACCTTGACAATTGGGTGAATAAAGGCGGAGGCGCATTCCCGTTTGGCAGGGATCGCATACAGACCGTCACAAAATCGACTCGACAAAATGATTCCCACGGTTCCACAAGAAACGTCTGGTTGCATGTGAGACTTTCAACCGACTCCCAGGGTAGGGCGTTGGCCGGAACTCTTTTGTCTCTTCCATTTCGAAACAACTCTAGAAAACCAGTTTTTCCGATTCTCCGCTGTCTCGCCGGATTCTCTTGGAACCCATAGAGAAAACGCAAGCGACCCGGGAGACTTTCGGTCATGAATTTCCGGGACAATCAAATGTGCCCGGGATGCCCGCCCGAAGGATTACACTGCTTGAAGCGAAAATGCGCGATTTTCAACCTGTAATTTCTTCATTGAAAGACGAAATGTGATTCAGGGGGGCAGAATTCAGGGGTCAGTGAAAGTTTTCTGTCATTTTCTGCCCTCTGCCACCGGCCCTCCGGCCTCCGCCAGAACATCCTTCCACTGCTTCGAATGCGCTACAATCGGAACCGTCTGTTACCCAAATACCGCACAATCGCGGCAAGATTGCTTCCCCATCCCATTTACGAGGTAGATTTTCCACAATGGGAAAAGTCTGCCGCGGTCACGCCGCCGCGGTCAATATCCGCTTCTCTCATAAACAACCACGATCTCCCATTAAAAATAACCACTGACGGAGTGCGGCCTCGTGTCGATCAACTTTGAAAGCTGCCTGGTCACGGGCGGCGCGGGATTTATTGGATCACATCTGGCAACGCACCTGGTCAGGCAGGGCATTCGCGTTCGTGTGCTGGATAATCTGCTGACCGGTTCGCTCGAAAATCTGCGGAACGTTCAAGATCAGGTCGAATTCATTCGTGGGGACGTCCGGGATGCAGCCCTGGTGGAACAGGCGGTCACGGGCTGTGATGTGGTCTTCCATCAGGCTGCCTTGGCATCAGTTCCCATGAGCCTGGAAAATCCGGTGGCCACGCATGATGTGTGTGTGACGGGAACCGTCAATGTGTTGAATGCGGCCCGGTTGCAAGGTGTTCGCCGTGTGGTCTATGCCGGTTCCAGCAGTGCTTATGGCGATTCTCCGATCATGCCCAAGCGGGAAGATCAGGTTCCGGAAGTTCTTTCCCCTTATGCTGCTGCCAAGCTCGCGGGAGAGTATTACTGTCAGAGTTTTGCCGCTTCGTACAATCTGGAAGTGGTCCGTTTACGATACTTCAATGTGTTTGGCCCGCGTCAGGACCCGGCCAGCCCATATTCCGCCGTCATTCCATTGTTCGCGACAGCCCTTTTAACAGGGCGGACTCCACGGATTTATGGCACCGGCGAGCAGTCTCGTGATTTTGTGAATGTGACGAGTGTCGTCCATGCCAATCTGCTGGCGGCAACGGTCGCCGGCATTTCTGGCAAGGTTTATAACGTGGCGGGAGGCTCATCCATCAGCGTGATCGAATTACTGAAAATGATCTGTGATGGTTTGAATCTGCCATTCGCTCCGGAGTTTCACCCTCCACGGCCCGGGGACGTGCTGCATTCCTGGGCAGAGATCTCCGCCATTCAGAACGATCTGGGGTATCAGCCGCAGATCTCGCTGGAAGAGGGATTGAAAGAAACCCTGAACTATTACAAACAGACCTACAAACAGACCGCGTCCCCCACTGCTTCCTGTTCCGGCAACAGGCAAAGTTCCCTCGAGACACAAGGGACTTGTGCCAGGTGAACAACTGGTTATGGCCGAAATAGTATAGACCAGTTTGGTCTCTCATGTGCCCGCGTCGAAAAGGTTTCACCTGATGAGAGACTGAATGCCGCGAGGCAAGTTCACGACAAGATTTACAAAAACGCTCTAGTGCATTCACTTCGCACAGGCCACGTTCTGACACGCAGAAGACAACAGACAATCAGTCCAGACACATTCATCGCGGGACCAGGCGAGAGTCAATTGCTCTCCCTGTCCGAGGAGACCGATTCGTGACAGTTTCCGATAAAACAAATGGACCGGCAGCAGAATTCGATTTTGCGCCGTTCGGATTTCATGGCAATGGTTCAACGGGCCGTTCGATTGACATCGTGCGTTTTGTACTGACCCTGTGGAAGCCGCTGGCGACTGGTCTGTGTCTGGGACTGCTGGTGGGAGTGGGAGTTTATCTCATTCTGGGACCGGTCTATTCTGCCACGACCCAGGTTCTGGTGTCGAAAAAAGCCACGGTGCCGACCGGCAATGGTGAAGCGAACCGGTATGGTGATCGTGGCGATCACGTACAATTGCTCCGTACTGATCTGATTGTCGAACGGGCATTCAAGGACCATGGCCTCAATGAAATTCCACAACTTGCCAACGCCTATGATCGATACAAGGAGGTCACGGAAGACCTTTCTGTAACCCGGAGCTCCGGTCAGGAGAGTTCGTTTGATAATGTGCTGGCCATTTCTTATACCCATCCCGACAAGCGAATTGCCCGGGCCGTTGTGCAGGCCATGGTGGAATCGTATCGCGACTATCTGAACGATACCCGGGACGAGAATGCGCGTCAGCTTTATCACACGCTGGTGGAACGCCAGAACGAACTGGACGTGGCCATCAAGAAGGAAGAACTGTCTTATCAGCAGTTCCGCAATGATGCCCCCGTTTTCCTCAAGGCATCGCCGGTGGTCTCCATTAATGGCATGGCCGCTCCAGTCCAGAATCAATATGAAGTCGAACTGGCTTCGATCGAAACCGCCCAGAACGAAAATCTGCGCAAACGCTCCAGCATTCAGGCTCGCCTGGCGACACTGGACCGGAAAATCAAAGACAACGCATCACGTGAGGTGTTGGAGTTCTGGGTCGTGCATTCTCTTTCCACCGGCACATCCGGCAATGGAGGAGGCACGGGCGCCGGTGGCGGTGGAGTCTCGATTGCCGGTCCGCCGGAAAAAGCTCAACTCGATCAGCAACTCCTCACTGCCCGGTTGCTGGAAGAGCGCCTGCTGCACACGCTGGGTGAAGATCATACGCAGGTGCGAAATGTCCGACGGCAGATCGGGACACTGCTCGACTTCTATACCCGGCAGGGGTTACAGGCTCCGGATCTCGATCAGTCTGCCAAAACGCCCCTTTCTTCGCGTTCTGCAGCCCTGGGAATGGATATCGTTTCTGTTTACCAAGCCACGTTGCAGGGCCAGTTGAAGGAACTGGAAATCGACAATGGGAACTTGAAGTTGCTGCATGATGATGCTGAGAAGAAGGCCAAACGGGCAGAAATGTTTGAAGTGGAAGATCAGCGTCGAAAAGATGATATTGCCCAGAAGAAGCAGCAACTGGAACGCCTTTTTGATCAGATTGCCGAATATGACATCTCTCGCGAACAGGAAGGTTATCGGCTTCAGCAGATCTCCCAGGTCCGTTTGGAACGCTCTTTGAAACGAGTCATCAAACTTGTAGGAACGTGTGGAATGCTGGGGATGGTCCTGGTGTTCGGCCTGGCCTACCTGCGGGAATGGTTCGATACCACCTTAAGGACGCTGGACGATGTCCGATCTTTTGCCGGAACTGCGCTGATGGGGACCGTTCCCAGCTTTCTCTCCAGCCCCGATGCCGAACGATTGGCCGAGGAACGAAAACTCTCTCCCGCACTCTGTTATTTTCATCGCCCCGGCTCGCGTGAGGCAGAAGCCTTCCGGTCGATTCGGACCACGTTGTTCGTGGCGATGCAGCCCGGTGAAAAACTGATCCAGGTCAGCAGCCCGGAGCCGGGTGACGGCAAGAGCACATCCGCAGCAAACCTGGCAATCGCCATTGCCCAATCTGGAAAATCCGTGCTGCTGCTGGACTGCGATCTGCGTCGACCGACTCAACATTCTCTGTTCCGCACGCCTCAGGAGGTGGGGGTGACGGATGTCCTGATGAATGAGATCGAATGGCGAAATGCCGTTCGTCCAACCCCCGTGGACGGTCTGTCTCTGATGACAGCCGGCCTGTGTCCGGAAAATCCCGCTGAGCTCCTGGCGGCGGGAACGCTGGCGCAGTTGCTCCACGAAGTCCGCGAAGACTTTGACATTGTGATTCTCGATTCGCCTCCGGTGTTGGCCGTCAGCGATCCCTGCATTATCGCTCCCCGTACGGATGGCATGCTGATGGTGATGCGCATGAACAAGACGAAGCAGGCCGCTGCACAGCGTACTCAGGAGACCCTTTCCTCTCACGGCGTGCGAGTTTTTGGCCTGATTGCAAACGGCTTTCAGTCCGAACATGCTTCCGAAGCCGGCTACGATTATGCAGCCTACGGTTCTTATTACTCCACGCAGGAAACGCGAGTGGCTGGGGGACCAGCACCTGCCTCACGACCCGCCACGCGAACTGCCAGCTCGTCCGCCAGATAACAGAACCGGCAGATAACAGAACCGGCAGGTAGCAGAACATTGAAAAACAACGACGTCTCGGCCAGACAGAAATATCTGGCCACTCTTGATCAATGGCCGGAAAGTCTCGAGTGCTTTTTTGTAAATCTTGTAACGCACTTGCCTCGCGGCATTCAGTCTTTCATCAAGTGAAACCTTTTCGACGCGGGCACATGATCGACCAAACTGGTCTAACGCACAGTCCGACAACGGAGGACGTTTCACGATCACGGACCCCAGATCCCGGACCCCAGTCCTGACAGGGCACCAGGCCAAGAACGACGGCTTCCCCAGAAGTCCCAGGACAAATGTCAGTTGTCCCAGGACAGTCGCCAGGACACTGAAAAAGAAACATGCGATGTGAGGAATGATCCGCTCACATCGCATGTTTCTCAGTGCCGAAGGGGGGGGTCGAACCCCCACGTCCGTTGAAGGACACTGGATTTTGAATCCAGCGCGTCTGCCGATTCCGCCACTTCGGCAGTAGTTCTCGATCGGCCATGGAAGTATTGCGAACCGACTCGCCGGCTGCAAGTCGAGCTGCCCCCTTTTCCTGGTCTCCGCCACGTTAGACCTGGAATCTTTGAGTGAATATGTTCTCTGGCCCGAGGCTTGATCTGGTTGGGGAAGGGATTGTGCCTGCTGAACATGCCGATCCCATGCAAAACGACGCATCGTTGTTTACATTGGAGGCGCCTGTTCCCGCAGGCCATTGGACAATTTCATAATGGTCCTGACCGAATTGGAGGATCTGATGCCTTGTATTTGTCTTGCCCGTCGGCATGCTGCTCATCATGAATACTTGTTCTCGTTGACTTTGTTTCTAGTGATCGGTTTTCTCTGTTGTTCTGCGAGACCGGTTTCTGCAGCCGATGAGGCAACTCCGGTCAAACCGACCGCTTCATCCAAACCAGTCACAGTCGCTCAGCCGGTTGTTGTTCTGCAACTTCCGAGAGAAAGCGAACATCCTTGCCAGAAGTTATTGATCCGGGAAGTTTTGCGGCAGGCGTTCCTGATGTCTGCACGCGAAGAATTTCATGCAGCCACGCGCGATGTTCTGTTGCGGGAGACTTTTGAAAAGAAAAATCCCCAGTCCTATGTCTTTCGCATGCAGGTGGAATCCCCGGAATTCTTTGATGTTCAACCCGAATTACAGGCGATCGAGGCCCCCCAAAAACCGAAGCCCTGGAAGTCTGCGTTCCAGGGTTGGGAAGAAAAACAGCTGGAAGAAACATTGAAGCGGGCGGAAAAATGGTCGCGGACCGAGTTTGTGGAATGGATGAAATCGGCGGATGTTCCGATCGCAAAAGTTCCGCTCGGAGAAGAGCCGGAATTCGATCCTGAGGAAGCCGCATCTCTCGAATTTGTGTCTCAGATCCGAATGATCCGAAAGCTCCATGCCATCCTCTTGCACCAGCCCACTTCTCCGGAGCCACTTTCCCGACTCGTGGAACATTATGCTCTATTGGGAAGTTTAACCGAGATTCATTGGGGTGGAGAATCAAAGGTCTTTCAGGCGCGTTCGTTGCTGTATGCAGAACGGGCCGTCAACATGCATCCCAAGGATGCCAGACTGGCCTGGAGCAGAAGCCTGGCGCAGGCGCTTTGTGGTCGTCTCGACCTGGCCTTAAAAGAGATCGAACGAGCGAAATCGCTCGATCAACCGAAGGCCGTTCCCGGCTGGGCGAGCGGGCTGGAGAAATTTGCGAAATGGGACGACGCCGGGCTGGCCAAATGTGTGGAAAATGAAGAGCCATTAGCGGCTTACTTGCGCTTCCTCGCCATGGAGATGGTGGGAACACAATCACAGCGAATCCGAGCAGTGAATGATGTGATGCGGAGTTCTCCCGAATGTTTTCGGGCCGCATTTGTCATGTCCAATGAGGCCCAGATTGGTTTGCAGCGGAGCATCGGGGGAACACAGTTTAATCAGTTTCTCTCTGCCTTTCCGGGAGATCTGCAGTTGATGAACCATCTTCCACAAAACGTGCTGAAGAGTATCGACAGTTTTCCGGAAGAACTGGTCGAGCCGACAGCTGCGATCAATCACACCGTGACTCTCCTGGAAGAACTGCGAAAGCCATCTTCCAACTGGCAGAACGAACCATCCTTATCTCTCCTGGCCACATTGGCTCAGAACTTGCATTTTATTCATGCAATGCAGATCCTGCAGACCCAGGAATGGAGCTTGGGAATCAATACTGCCACCATGCATCCTCTTTTTAAGAGCTTATTGAAAGATCATCCAGCACGAGAGTTTGTAGAGGTTTTTGACAATGACTGGAGTCGTGTGCAGACTGCTTATCGGGCCAGTCTGCCAGCACTGATGTCTTTACCGGTCACTCAATCCGCATGGCGGTTGAATCGTCGCCTGAGCTGGTATCAGGTGCGGGAACAAAATGCGCTGATCGAGCTGATTCGTGCGGAACGGGACGATGTCTTGCCGGATCTGCTGGCACGTCTTCAGGACAATCGTTCGGAAGGAGAAATTCAGGGGACATTGCGGATCGTGGGGAAACTCAGCCCGGACTGTCCCGGCCTGATTGTCGCCAGCATTCAAAAGGACTGGTCACATGCCCGCGAGAAGGCCAGAGAATGGGAAGAGAAGTTTCCGACTTCAGCCGTACTGGAAGAGCTTAGTAAAAAATATGAATTCACTGCCAGAACCAATCCGGAAGACCGCCAGTCTGCCGAACGCTGCCTGCAGAAACTGGTAGAAATCGAGCCTTCTTATCATAGCTATGAGCTGCTGGCAGCACATTATAAAAACATGGGAGACATGGACCAATGGGAGAAAGTCAATCTGAAGTCCCTGGATCTTACTTCATTCGGTCTGGATGAAGCCCGTGTGCACTACAATCTGGCGGACTGGTATATGCAAAACCAGAACTATGCGAAGGCCCGCCCTCATGCCCTGGCAGCGGCCGATTCCTATTCCGCCTGGGGGCTGATGTGCGGCTCACGTTGCCTGGAAGGCCTGCAGGAATGGGAAGAAAGTGAAAAGCTCGTCCACGCAAATTCTGAACGCTATGATAATGCGTGGCTGGAATGGTATTTGTGGTGTCAACGAACCGGACACGGCGACATCGAAGCAGCCCGTGCACTGTGTTATAAGTCTATTTCCACACTCAGCGCTCCGGTTCGAAAATATAGCGAAGAAGCAGCGATCTTTTATATTCTCGAAGGAAGTTCGGATGAAGCCATCGAAATCTTGAAAAACCTGTCTGCTCAAAAAGATCCGCATGGCTACTGGGGAATGCATCTGCTTCTGGCTTGGAATCAGGCCCCTGCGGCCGAACGAAAACCACTGGTTGAGAAATGGATCAACCGGCCAGGGATGCTGATCAATACCCTGTTGATCGAACAGATTGACCGGTCCGCCGACAGCCGGGTGCCTGCATTTTCTGCGGCGGATGCCAACTTCTGCTTTAACTATGGAGCCTTGTCCGGTGATGCCACCAATACAGCCTATTTCATCGCGAAAGCGCTCTTGCAGAAGGACCGGGAAGAGGAGGCCATTGAATGGTTGCAAAAGGCAGCCTCCTCACCGGCGACCAATAAGTGGAACTGCGTGATGGCGAATGTCGAGCTGCGCCTCCGGGGAATTGAAGTTTTGCCGAAGCGCACGGCAGAGCTCGATGAACGTGAGGCAAACGCTGTGAAACTCATCAATTCTGCAATTCAGTATCGCGCCCGTAACGAGCGGGACCTGGCCTTAGAAGCGATTGAAGAGGCCGTTGCCGCAGCTCCGGATAGCACGCTGGCACAATACTCACTGGCTCAAGCCTTTGTAAGAGCAAAAAGATTGCCCGAAGCGGATCAGATCTATTCGAAACTGCTCGATAAAATGCCGGACCAACCCTTTTTCCTCAGTGCCCGTGGAAAAATTCGTGAAGATCTTAATGATCTTCCGGGAGCAAAAACTGATTATGAAGCTGCGCTCCAACTCGTTCCAAATTTAAAGACCGTACAGGATCGCTTAAAGACAGCGAAGTTTCGCCGTTCAATAGATGATCCTAAGTCCAGATCTTCGAAGTAGTGCCCTGGCAGGGCTTGGATTTCGAGTACGTCATCGCAAAATCTCCTCTGTTGTCGGATTTTGCGTGAAGGCCAACCCTAAATTTTCAAGTAGACGAAGCTGTCGCACGTTTCCTCCCCTGATCATGATCAGGGGCTCAAAACAGAGGCTCATAACACAGAGGCTCATAACACTGTGATCGAGAACTCTTTTCTGCATGCCTGTCGATCTGTCGGCAGCCCGTTGAGATCAAGTCGTGAAATCTCAAGACGCCGGGCAGGTTTCTCGTTTTGTCTACTAATCTTTGCCACGTTATTATTCGCCGGACTGCCTGAAAGAGCCTGGGGACGGGCCGGCGGAGGGGAGAGTTTTGGCGGAGGCGGCGGGAGTGGTGGTGGTGGTGGATTTGGCGGAGGATTCAGTGGCGGAGGAGGCTTTGACGGAATCGGATTTCCTCGAAATGGAGAATACACCGGAAACGGGGAAGGACTGAATCTTTCTCCACCAGTCGTTTTTATCATCGTCGTGGTGGTCATCGTCATACTGGCCATGGGATCGCAGCAAGCCCAGCAGCAACATGTGACACAGACGATTCGTCGCGGACGACAACAACAAAACGAACGTGAACAAAACGAGGCCTTGCACCAGTTGCAACAACGAGACCCGAGTTTTTCTACTCCGGCATTTCTACAACGGGCGCAAATGGCATTCGAAAAGATTCAGGCGGCCTGGAGTCAACAGGACTTCACAACCGTCCGTTCTTTTATCAGTGATGGAATTTACGAACGTTTTTCATTGCAGACAGGCATGCAGCAGGCCGCTGGGTTTCGCAATGTGATGGATCAGGTCCAGATCCTGAACTCGAACGTTCTCGCCCTGTATTCCACAACACAGTTCGACACGATTCACATTCGGATCCAGGCTTCCGCCACGGATTATCACGCCGATCTGAAATCTGGACGCCGGATTTCAGGCACGGAGCACTCCGGTCCGTTTGTGGAAATCTGGTCATTCTGCCGTAGGCTGGGAGTGCAAACGCTGAGTGCGAAACAGGGCGGCATTGAAGGACATTGCCCGCGCTGTGGTGCACCGCTAAAAATCACAGACCGGGCACAATGCCAGAATTGCGGCGCCCAGGTGAACTCCGGCGAATATGACTGGGTACTTTCCGAAATTACCCAGGAATCGGAATGGCAGCTTCCCGGTCCGGAACGGCAACTGCCCGGAATGAAGGAACTGGTGGAACGTGATCCGGGGTTCAATCTGCAGCATCTTGAAGATCGTGTTTCGGTCATGTTCTGGCGAATGCGTGCAGCGGAGTTTTATCGCGACGAAAAATATGCAGCCCCGGTACTCGCGCCAGAATTCCGGGAGAAGTTCATCAAGTCGATGCAATCGAATTTTCGCTACTGGAAAGATCCGGCTGTCGGCCAGGTAGAACTGGTGGATGCCGGTACAACGGCGGGCATGGATCGACTCCGAGTCATGGTGCGATGGTCCGGGACCCTGATTGACAAAGTTGGAGGGCGCGAAACCGTCTTGCGGGAACAGACTATTTATACCCAGCTTTATCTCCTCGTGCGCGATGCGAATGTCTTAACAAACCCGGTCAATACATTTACATCCGCTGGTTGTCCCAGTTGCGGAGCCCCCATCAGTGTGAATGAATCTGGAGAATGCAGTTACTGCGGCGCCACACTCACAAATGGGAAGTTTGACTGGGTGCTGGAATCTGTGGAGAGATTTTCTCCGGAGATGGCCCGGACGCATCTCACAAATGTTGCTGCACTTCGTCAGGCTGCCCCAAGCGTGATCCCAAAGATTCGCGCGGAATTACCCCTTTCGATTTTCGCGAACGTGATGCTCGCTGACGGTCAACTCGATGATCGAGAGATGGCAGCCTTGCGCAGATTGGCAGAACGAAGCCATGTCAGTCCGAAACAGTTGGAACAGATTCTGCAACAGGCACAAGTCAGGGAAATTTCCATTCCTGTTCCGGAAACTCCTTTACAGGCGAAATCATATCTGGTGCAACTTGTCCAGGCTGCACTGGCGGACGGGCAGATCACACGTGAAGAGTCGCGATTGATCAACACATTCGCCCAACGGCTGCATCTCACCGACGCCGATGTGCAGTTGACGATTCGTCAGGAACGCGCCCGAGCCTATCAGGCCGCCAAATCAGAACTGGGCCGTTAGAGCGTTTTTTATAAGTCTTGTGGCGAACTTGCCTCGCGGTATTCAGTCTTTCATCAAGTGAAACTCCTCTCGACGCGGGCACATGATAGACCAAACTGGTCTAGCAGCCTGTTGAAAAACATGAAGTCACGAGGATGGGGAGCGTGGGAAGTGACCGCCCGAATTGCCTACATGGATTTCGATGATCACGGCCTCCACCTCAATTCCCTCGGTCAACTGTACCGTCAGACAGGCCGCCATATCATGCGACGGACGCGTTCATTTCAGCTCATTTTCCCATCTCAGAAAATTGTCGCAATGCAGCTTGAACTCTTCGATGCCCAGATGCTGGCTCCGCTCGTTCAGTATCTGAATCGCAATGGAGCACGCTGTGAAGCATTCCTGGATCGGGCACGTATTCCCGGAGAGCTCATTGCAAAAGGAGGCTGGTCACCAAGAAGCAAGCGTACAATTTCACTACCGTGGAGCAACTGGTGACTGCGGTGAGCCACTTCTCATTCTCTGCCTCGTCTCTGACGCCTTCCATCACAAGTGGCTTTTCCATCGTGCCAGAGCCTTCTATACTCGGTTTTACGAAACTCAGTTTTCAGCATTCCGGACGAAATCGGCTGCGCATCGCATTTGCGATTGAAATTTTTCATTGCCAAATTTTCATTGCCACACTGAAGTGGTCGGGCCACTCCTCATTTGCTTCCTTCAGATCATCGACGAGTTTTGCCGATGCCAGTTCCGCTGCAGTTCATGATGGGAGAATATCAGGCCCTGATTCCCATCGACCGTCGTTATTTTCGCAATCACATGTGGTTTCAGATGTCGCCGGAAGCAAACACAGGGCGAGTTGGTCTTACCTCCTATGCCATTCGGCTGCTGCAGGATGTTTACTTCCTGGACTGGACGATTGATCCACAAACGCAAGTGGTCCTCAAACAGGAGATCGGGGAAATTGAGAGTTCCAAAGCAGTTTCTTCGATCTTTGCCCCCGCAGCCGGACTGATTCACGATTTTAATCCCGCTTTGATGCAGGACCCTTCCTTAATCAACGGAGACAATTACTCGACCGGCTGGATGTTCCATTTCGAGACGCAAGTCGAGACAATGTCTGCTGAAGAATATGCCGCGCACCTGTCTGGAAGCTGGGAAGAAACTCAACGGGTGCTGAAAGGGCAGTACAACGCCTGAAGATCGGCACGAAGAATGATTTTCCGGACCTGCCCCCTGTCCCATCTCGCTCACCCTTAACCCCTTGATTCATTCATGGCGCCACGAAAATTGACGGTCGTCATCTCGCAGTCACCGGGGAAAAACCCGGTCAAGCGCGAGCTGGAAGAGGAGATTGCCACACAGCTCATGCTGGCTGGCTGCTGTGAAGTCTCATTGATTCCCAATCTCTACGACCTGCCTGCGGATCATCACGGACTGTTGTGGTTGCGTTCCATCAGTGGAGATCTGGTCGTGCTCAGCTGGCTTTATGAGCGAGCGGCACGCTGGACATTGGACCGTAATGGGATTTCCGGATTGGAAGGAGTCACCCAGCTTCCCAAAGAAGAAGAAGATTCGACAGAGGAACCTGCGGACACTCCCAGGGGAATCGGCTCTGTCCGCAAAACAAATCGGCACATCTATGTCATGGATCTGCGGCAACACCATGAGGCTGCGGTCTATCTTGAAGAGATTCAGCGTATTGCTCGCGAAGCCGTTCCGCCCCCCACACTCGTTCCACTGGAAATCTCCTTTGGAAAACCAGAGGCATTGCCTGCAGAAACAGTGGCGCAGGTTCCAGCGGCAATGGAATTCAAACTCCCCCTGGGCTTTCCCGGAATGACCCCCGTAGCGAGTGAAACTGCGGTTGCGGCGCCCGTGACCGATCCGCGCCGACGCTGGTACCC
>Ga0182745_1003733_pt1 | contig 12975 bp, 10 predicted proteins | sample eDN3rd30CKraftBY_FD_128523 | JGI IMG/M metagenome (GOLD analysis project Ga0182745, IMG submission 128523) | Enriched backyard soil microbial communities from Emeryville, California, USA - eDNA 3rd pass 30_C Kraft BY (version 2) (version 2) | ecosystem: Environmental > Terrestrial > Soil >...
TAATATCCCTATTATAAAGAGGATAATATATTGCGAAAAGAAGCTAAGTTGCATATTATAAATGCTCGAACCAATTGGCTGTACAATTCTAATAGCAAACGTACATATCGCTATTAATACAATAAGAAATACAATCCCTTTAAATCCGGGCATTTCTTTATCACTGTCAGTTGGCTGTTTTTTTACAAGAAGTCTCATTAGACCATAGCATATAGTAAAAATAAGTAATGCCAGAGCAAACCACAAAGGTCCTGACCCACCAATAAAATCTAAACTCACAATATAGTCCAGATAATAGCTCATAAAAGTCGGCTTACTACTTGAACCTGTTAAAAAGTATTTAATGAATGGATAGATTAATAGCATATATAGTAAAGTTGGAATTCCCAATCTAATCAATCTATCCTTTATAAATCTTGAAAAACCTTTCTTATCAAAAGAACCTGGCACAAAATAACCGGATAACAAAAATAAAAAGCCCATAAAGTATGCCTGAGTAAAAGACAAAAAGAAGGAAAAAAGGACATTTGAAATGGGATCGAGATTTACGCTTTCTTTATAATACCAACTACCGATGCCACTATATGTGATTGCTGCATGTACCAGAACTACTAAAATTATCATCAAGAGCCTTAGATTATCTATATATAGGAACCTTCCCCCAGATTTTTTATTCATTTTAATTCCTCCGTTTTCTAACACAATGGTCTACATTAGAAAGAAATGTAGACCCCATTGCAACTAATCATTTCCTTTTTACTGACATATTTCCTGAATTGGTTTCCATGATTATTTTATTTGTTGCATTTTTATTATTTGTAATCTGATTATTCATTTTCTCACCAGACCAGTTAATGTCTAGCGGTATATCATTTTGGAAAATATACTCTATGTTTCCTGAAGAACTTGTGGAATCTGCATTCAGTTCAACTAATGCTTCACTAAATTCATAACGACTACTCCCACTATCTGATTGAGTTCTAAGTTTAGAAGTTACTATCTTTTCACCATGTTGTGAACCGGAAGTAGATTGAATAGATAACTGTTTGCTTTCTACATCCTTTAACGTAATTGCCCCGGACTGAGTTTTAATTTCCAGTTTGTTTGAGTTCTTAACATTTCCCAATGAAATCTTAGCAGACGAAGAAGATAATGAAGCATTTTCAGTTGATATGTCGTCTAAACTGACCTCCCCAGATTCTGTTTGAATCGTTAAATTATTACTATCAGCACGTTTAATAGTAATCGCTCCAGATTCATTGGACAAATTCAACTTATCAAACTGATTTTCTTTTACTTCAACCTTAACTATTACTTTTAGATTGCCGAAAATCCCTAATCGGAACATAGATTCTTGGTCGATATTAACCGAATTTCCCTCGTTCGTAATATGAATATCATTTGTCTTACTTTTTCCTTTAGCAACTACTTCAATATGCGTGTTATTTTCATCCCCTTGTACGGTTTCAATTTGGAGATCCGCATTTTCCAGATTGGTATTTAATACTTCCACATTTGAAAAAGAATAGGTTTTACTATCATCTGAAAAGACATATTGTCCTAATCCAAACAGAAGAATAACTCCAATGACTCCTAAAAGGATAATAACTATTCGAACGATTTTTTTCATTTTCTCTCCAAGGTGTTTTTCTTGACTACTATTCATGTGAACTCTCCTTAATTTCCGGTAATTAATATTTAATAAAATGGCGTAACTTTTACTCTTTTAATTTGCTTATGGCATCTTTCATTCCATTCGCATACATGGATATAAACTGATCCATAAGTTTATTGAAAGTATCTCCTTCTTTATTTTCTCGCAGAATGATACATATGCCTTCGATGAGAGAAGTGGCAAACATTTGAGCTAGTGCTGTTTGGTATAGATTTAATCCTTTATCTTCGTTCTTGTTAGTCTCTAGGAACATACTTTCTAATGCAGAAAAAGAAAGGTTAATTAAGTCTTCCTTTACACATTCATACTTTGAACCTTCACTTTTATTGAAAAGTATCGACAATTCAGCAGTAAAAGATTTAAACAGTTCCATTAAAGTTTTTTCAAATTTATCGTAATAGCTCACCCTACTTTGAACACTATCTGAATAACTTAGAAGCACCTTTTGTCTCATACTCTCCAAACGATTACAATATTGCTCGTATACAGGTTTAACAATTGCATCAAACAATTCTTCTTTATTTTTGTAATAACGATAAATGTTTCCTATGGTCATGTCAGCAATCTTAGCTATATTCCTCATAGAAGCCTTTGAATATCCTTTTGAATTAAATTCGACAACTGCTGCGTGTAAAATTCTATTTCTAACTTCATCTTTTAAAATTTGCATTAGTAATCACCTGTTCATTTTTAAATTCTAAAATGAATTCTAGCACATTCAATTGTAACTTGCAACTGTGATAAAAGAATTACCTTCCTATGGGGCACAAAACCAGACTGAATACCGATCATTTATCAACTCTTAATCCAAAAAGATTAGAAAAATACCGACAAGAAGACTAATTCAATGACGTGAGGAAACCAACTAAAAGGAATAGGAGGTGCCCGAACCCTTACCGAACAAGGATTGGAGAGGTACAGAGTAGAGGAAAACGAATGGATTGGAACTAAATACAGATTGAAATAGAGATGGAACTGATATTGATTTGCGATGAGATTTTTTCCGGTTTTGGAATAAAAAAACGAAGGTCTTCCGGGAAGAATACCGGAAAAACCTTCTGAATTGGAACGTAATTTTTATCTAAGAACCCTTAATTTTATTTAAGGAAGGGAACTTTTATTTGAAGACAACCGAAGAGGTTATTTGGATTAAATCTTATTCAACAGTTACTGATTTAGCTAAGTTACGTGGCTTATCAACGTCACAGCGACGGTGTAATGCCGCGTAGTAGCTGATTAGTTGCAATGGTACTACAGATACAAGTGGTGTTAGTAATTGGTGAACTTTTGGAATGACGAAACGGTCGCCTTCTTCCTCGATGCCCTCCATAGAAATAATGCATGCGTTCGCTCCGCGCGCTACTACTTCCTTCACGTTTCCGCGAATGTTTAACGATACTTGTTCTTGAGTTGCTAATGCGAATACGGGTGTTCCTTCTTCGATTAAAGCAATTGTACCGTGTTTTAACTCTCCACCAGCAAAACCTTCAGCTTGGATATAAGAGATTTCTTTTAGTTTTAATGCACCCTCTGAACTTACATAGAAGTCCAGGTTACGTCCGATGAAGAACGCGTTGCGAGCAATTTTTAAATAGTCTTCTGCGATTTGCTCTAGCTCATCTTTTGAATCGACCATTGTTTGGATGCCGTTTGCAGCAATTGCAAGCTCTTGTTTTAAATCGAAGTCAATGTCTTTCCCTGCCGCTTTACCTGCAACATAAGCAGCAATCGATAGTACAGCAACCTGTGCTACGTAAGCTTTTGTCGATGCTACAGCAATTTCAGGACCTGCATGTAATAACAATGTGTAATCTGCTTCACGAGAAAGCGTAGAACCAGGTACGTTTGTTACTGTTAGTGCTGGATAACCAAGCTCTTCTTTTACTCGTACAAGTACTTGACGGCTATCCGCTGTTTCACCTGATTGAGAAATGAAGATGAATAAAGGTTTTTCAGATAAAAGTGGCATATTATAGCCAAATTCACTTGAAATGTGTACTTCCACTGGAATACCAGCAATTTTTTCGAAATATTGTTTTCCGATTAGCCCTGCATGATAACTTGTTCCTGCTGCAATGATATATAAACGGTCAGCTTGATTGATCGCTTCTAAAATATTGTCATCAATTATTAGCTCATCATCTGCATTGCTATATGCTTGAATGATTTTACGAACAACTGCTGGCTGCTCATCCATCTCTTTTAACATGTAGTGAGGGTATGTTCCCTTTTCGATGTCGCTTGCATCAAGCTCAGCTTTATATGGTTTACGCTCTACAACAATACCGTCTAGTGTAGAAATTTCTACTTTATCTCTATGAACTAATACAACTTCTTTGTCGCGAAGTTCAATGTATTGATCTGTCACTTGCAGCATAGCCATTGCATCTGAAGCTACAACGTTAAAGCCATCGCCTACACCAACTAATAATGGTGATTTATTTTTTGCTACGTAGATTGTATCTTCATCTTCTTGGTCTAATAATGCAAGTGCATATGAACCGTGCAATAAAGATAATGTTTTACGGAAGGCTTCAACTGTTGATAGCCCTTCTCTAGCAAATAAATCAACAAGCTGTACAATTACTTCTGTATCTGTATCTGATTGCATTTGAATCCCTTTAAGGTAAGCTTTTTGCAATAAGTGATAGTTTTCGATTACGCCATTATGCACTAAAGTATAACGGCCCGTTGTACTTTGATGAGGGTGCGCGTTTAACTGGTTTGGTACACCGTGAGTTGCCCAGCGTGTGTGGCCAATTCCGATTGTCGCATCTACATCGTCGTCTACTGCTGTACGTAAATCCGCAATACGGCCTTTTTCTTTAAATACAGTAACGCCTTCGTCATTGCGAACAGCAATACCTGCTGAATCATAGCCGCGGTATTCTAACTTTTCTAATCCTTTTAACAAAATTTCCTTTGCATCGATTTCGCCATTATATCCTACAATTCCACACATTTTAAAATTTCCTCCGAATGAAAGCAATACAAAAAAGCTTATAGACCACCAAAAGCATAAGCTAATATACAGTGAAGAAATTCTGTCTAATTCCTTGTCACTCGCAAGCTATAGCTTCTTAAATATTGCTTTATATAATTATTTGCCATTTCGTCTTTTGTCCAAAGAATCACTTCTTTTGTTTTATAACGAAAGTATCGACCGGGCATGCGATCGGGAGGTATCCGCCGAAAGTTCGATAATCCTCCACCTCGTCAACTAAGGATAGTATTACCATCCGATTTCCTTAGCTCAGGCGCTATTATTGTTTTCCTTTTTTCTTATATAGCGCACTCTTTTCCTCCTTCTATGCGCTTGCTTGAAAATCGAAGAGAACTGGAATATTCTTCTAGATGAATTTTTCATGCCCCTTCATCATACAGAATATGCTTCAACTCGTCAATCATCCATGCACATATACCAGTTTGTAAAGAAAATTTGGCTTATCGCCGGTAATACTAGCGATAAGCCTTCGTTACGCTACTGCAATATTGAATAACTCTCCGTCATATTGTTCACGAAAGTGTCGAATTATACGAGTCGTTATTCGATGTAAAGTCTATAATTCCTTTTCTTTAAGCAAGTTCACAATTTCACGGTTAAATGCAGGTAAATCCTTTGGTGTACGGCTTGTAACAAGCTGTTTGGCGCATACAAAGACTTCTTCATCATGGAAGTTTGCTCCAGCATTCTCTAAATCCACTTGAATCGACTTATACCCCGTAACATCGCGGCCTTCTAAAGATCTCGCTGTAATAAGAAGTTGCGGGCCGTGACAAATAGCAAATACCGGCTTCATGTCACTCATGAATTTCTTCGCAAAAGCGACAACGCGGTCATCATCACGGAGTAAATCCGGTGAGAATCCACCAGGAATGAATAACGCGTCAAAATCATCTGGATTCACGTCACTTATACCATAGTCGATTTCTACTCGAACTTCACCCTGTTTTCCTCGAATCGCTTTGTTACCTTCTTTATCAATTGTTACAATTGTATGTCCTGCTTCTTCTAGTGCTTCCTTTGGACTTGTGAATTCAATATCCTCGAACATATCAGTAATTAGTGTGGCTACTTTTGCCATATCAATTCACTCCTTTCAACTTTACTATTTCCCTTTTGTTCGACAAATAAACTAAAGAAAGGTGGATGTTGAAGGAAGAAAAACAGGAAGTTCCAAATATTACTTACGTTTCAAAAGAGAAACAGCTTCAAGCGGGCGTATTGCATTCGTTAATGCTACCATTCAATTACTAACGTACTCGATAACGTCGCAATGTGAGTATTATTTGCTATCATCCAATGGACAACCAGCGCCAAATGGCTCAAAACAAGTGAAATTGCGACGATTTAGAGGGCAACTTGCTTCAAACTGGTATAATCCATTCGTTATTGCGACGTTTCATTTACCCATCCGCTTCAAACGGGGGCAAAAAACAAAAATCCAGTAAACTCACTGTACTAACTACAGTTAAGTTTACTGGATTTATTTGATATTATTCAGCCAATCCTAATTCTGCACGTACTACGTCTGCGATGCGGTTTACATAGCTTTCGCATTCTTCTGCACTAGGCGCTTCTACCATTACGCGTACAAGCGGCTCTGTGCCTGATGGGCGTACCAATACGCGGCCATTTCCAGCCATTGCTGCTTCTACTTCTGCGATTGTTTTCGCTACTTTTTCATTTTGAGTAACCGCATGCTTGTCAACAACACGAACGTTTACTAGCTTTTGTGGGAAGATTGTCATTTCCGCAGCAAGTTCTGATAAGCGTTTACCTGTTGCTTTCATGATATTCACAAGCTGAATGCCTGTTAATAAGCCATCCCCTGTAGTGTTGTAATCTAGGAATACGATATGTCCTGATTGCTCGCCACCTAGGTTATAGTCATTCGCACGCATTTCTTCTACAACATAGCGATCACCTACCGCTGTTTGCACACTTGTCATACCGTTTTCTTCAACTGCCTTATAAAAGCCTAAGTTACTCATTACAGTTGACACAACTGTATTTTTCTTTAAACGCCCTTTGCTGTTTAAGTATTTGCCGATAATGAACATAATTTGATCGCCATCAACAATTTGTCCTTTTTCGTCTACGGCAATTAGTCGATCTCCATCTCCATCAAAGGCTAAACCTACATCTGCCCCACGCTCTAAAACAAGCGCCGCAAGCTTTTCTGGATGTGTTGAACCAACACCCTCGTTAATGTTTAAGCCGTTTGGCGATGAACCCATAGAAGAGATATCAGCTTCTAAATCAGCAAATAAATGAGTTGCTAATTGAGATGTTGCGCCATGAGCACAGTCCAAGGCTACATGAATGCCCAAGAAGTCTTCTTCTACTGTTTGCTTTAAGTATGAAAGATACTTTTGGCCACCTTCGAAATAATCGCTAACAGCCCCTAAATCGCCTCCAACCGGACGTGGCAATGTATCTTCTTCAAAGTCAAGTATGTTTTCGATTTCTTCTTCTTGTGCATCCGTTAATTTAAATCCATCTGGACCAAAAAATTTAATCCCATTATCGGCCACTGGATTATGAGAAGCGGAAATCATAACGCCTGCATCTGCATTCATCACACGTGTTAGATAAGCGACCCCTGGAGTACTGATAACACCTAGTCGCATCACCTCTACCCCAATTGATAGTAGTCCAGCAACTAATGCCCCTTCTAGCATATGTCCAGAAACACGTGTATCTCGTCCAATTATTACCTTCGGGCGTTCTGTAGCATGCTTTGTAAGTACATATCCCCCGACACGGCCAAGTTTAAATGCAAGTTCAGGTGTTAATTCTGAATTGGCGACACCACGTACACCATCAGTTCCGAAATATTTTCCCATTACTATTCTCTCCTTCAATGCTAGACATTCCATGCCTCAAATACAATATCATCTAATTATATGGTTATTATCATAATTTTAAGGTCATTGTTATTCTGTATTGTTGTTGTCTTCTTCAGCAGTTGTTTCTACTTCTTCTTCTTCTGTAACAGTTTCTTCACTATTCAATTCTTCTTCTGGCTCGGTATTTGCCGTTGGAGGCGTCTCTACCTGTGTAGCTTCACTCTCTGGTTCAGTTTCTGCCTTAGTAACATTAGCTTGTACTTTAATTGTACTTTTAGCAAGCTTGGTTGCACCATTTGGCAGAGGTATTTCGATTTCGTACTCACCAGATTCTTGAATTTCCGATATGTCAAATTCTACTTCTAATCTTGTTAAAGGGTCAATCATTGATTTTGGACCAAATACTTCAACCGACTTTGTTTGGGTAGTTAGACTATTGATAGTCACTCCATCCTTAGTTGTCCCAGTTTGCTTAATGCTTATCGGTACTTTCCGACTATATTGCCTTATATCAACACCGACATCTACAATTTCCGGTTCTATCGTTACATCTAATTTATTTAAACTGTTATCCAATACTTTTACATTTGCTTGCTTTCGAAAGGATTCCGTGATTCCTTCCTCACTATTGACCGTCGCTTTGACATAGCTAATACTCTCAATGATGCTTTTTGCACCTGTCACAAAAACAGAAGTTGGATCAGCAGCCATCCCAACCAGCTCATAGCCATCTGCGATTAAGCTACTATTGAATTCCGGCTCCACCTTTACTTCCTCTGTTACTTTCTCTTCGATAACAATATCTAGCACTTTCGGATCAATCGTTACATCCAGCTTATCTGAAAAGTTTTCATGTTGAATTGTAACTCTATGCTCGCCAATTAACAACGAATTCAGGTCAACGAATACTTTAAAGTCTTTTGCTAATTTCGTTTTTAGGACAATTTGCATAGGACCTTCGATTGTGACGTCAACCGTTTCAGGAATGCCTGAAACAATTAAATTTTCCTTATCATAGTAAACTTCAAGAGGGACATCTGTAATAATATCCATTTGCGGATTTGATGCTGATGTCTGTCCTTCGTCCAATTGGGCTTTGGCATAAAAGAACAGTAAGAGGGCTAAAACTAGTGCAGTTACGCGTAAAGCCCAATAACTATTAAATAGCTTATCCATTCTTTTTCCCCCTCCAAGTCCACTTAGAGGCTAAATCCGAATCTTGTTCAGGTCCAAACCACAGTTTTCGCAAGAGTGTTTCGAATTCCTCTATTGATAGATTCCGATATAAATTCCCATTTCTTGTTAAGCTAATAGCGCCTGTTTCTTCGGACACAATGATGGTAACTGCATCAGTTACCTCACTTAACCCAACTGCAGCCCTATGGCGTGTACCTAGTTCTTTAGAGATAAAAGTACTTTCCGATAACGGTAAATAACAGGCAGCTGAAATGACCTTATCCTTTTGCACAATCACTGCACCATCATGTAGAGGTGTATTCGGAATGAAGATATTAATCAGCAATTCGGAAGTAATTTCCGCATTTAGCTTAATGCCTGTTTCAATATATTCCGTCAATCCTGTTTCATTTTCGATGGAAATCAATGCCCCAATTCGTCGTTTCGCCATATAGCTAACCGCTTTTTTCATCGCTTCGATTAACCGTGTTTGCTCATCCTCCAACTGCCCACCAGTCGATCGTTGGAATATCTTACCTCTCCCTAGTTGTTCTAATGCTCTTCGAATTTCAGGGGTAAAAATAATAATGATGGCTAAAAAACCGTAGTCGATTATTTCTTGCAGGAACCAACCGAGGGTATCTAAACCAAAAATAACTGTTGCAAACCTGGCGAAGATGATAACGAATATCCCTTTTAATAACTGAACAGCTTTCGTTCCTTTAATGAGGGTTAATAATTTATATATCACATACCAAACTAATAGTACGTCTAAAATGCTAAACACAACGTTTACAGGGGTAAAGTCTGTAAACTGCTCAATAATCTGCACGTGGCATCCCCCACTTTTTCCTTGCTATTTCATTTATATCAATAACATCACGGCGTTATTACGCAAAAAGAGAAAAACAATTTCAATGATTTTAAAATGAACCTAATAACCTTTATTATTGCCGAAAACAAGCAGTCAATGTATAAAAGCTTTCTTAGGGGATTGCTTGTTTTTTGTGTTTTGTGGACTCATCCCAAAATAACAAACATTTACTCATTTTGTTAAAAATAGTATACCACAATTTGCTCCCATAAAGCTTTTTTCAAGTAAAAAGCCCACTCCTAAAGAGTAGGCTTTGTCCATAAAAATCAGATGAATTTTGTTTTACTCTTTAAACAAGGCCATAAAATCATTTGCCATATCTTTCATCTCGAACCAAAGCCATTCAAATACTTGATCGATTTCCTCTATTTGTCCTGTTACAACGGAAGTAGAGGCCATATATTGACCATTTATGACCGTCACATCCCCATCAACTTCTCCTTCAATAATAAGATCGCCATTTTTCACAACGATGTCACCTTTCACTACTTCACCTGCTGGCACAATGACAGTTTGACCATCTACTATTAAATTCGGTTGAGTCGTAACCGAAAATTCATCACTTGGATAATTACTTAACATTGTTGCACTCATAAATAGCAAGAACACAGCTGCCGCAACAATGATTGGATGTCGTCTGAACCATTTTTGTATTCCTACTCGGTTTTTCCCTTTAGGTAGACGCTGCATTACTTTATCCTCAAAATGTGGAGGTGCTGTAATATGCGCTGCACTCTTAACAAAAGCAATTGTGTCACTTAACTCCTGCATATGCTGTCTGCAATCAGAGCACACTTGTAAATGCTTCTTCAGCTGCTGTTCATGTTCACGACTAATATCGCCATCTAAATATTCGTGCATATAGTCAACAATGTATTGTGGACACGTACTCATGACTTACCCCTCCTACAGATTGTTTAATTGCTTTCTAAGAGCTTCTCGCCCTCTATGAATTCGTGTTTTTACGGTTCCTAAAGGCATATCTAAGATTTCGCTAATTTCCTGCAGCGACAACTCTTCCATATATTTCAATACAATAACTGATCGATATTTATCAGGCAATCTGCTAATTTCATACTGAATACGTTCCTGCAGCTCCATTTGCTGCACAGTTTCTTCAGGTAATTGCTCACTCGATGCGATTTGTGAGTACATATTCAATCCTTCTGTACCTGCCACTTCTGCATCTAGGTAATAATCGGGTTTCTTCTTTCTTATTCGATCAATACAGAGATTCGTTGCGATTCGGTAGAGCCATGTTGAGAACTTCCTTTTTTGATCGAATGAATGTAGATTTATGTATGCACGAACAAAGGCCTCTTGTGCGATATCTTCGGCTTCTTGTTTGTTTCCGAGCATACGGTAGCATATCTGGTATAACTTGTGCTGGTAGAGGCTCACAATATCTGAAAATGCGTTTTGATCACCTTTTAGCACTTGCTTTATTCTTTTGTTCACTAACGCATCCATTGTTGTTTTCCTCTCCACCTTTACGGCTTATTATTATTTACGAGAAACGCCAAAAAAAGTTTCGCGTATGACTAATTTTTAATTATTTTGTAATCCCCAAAAGTATAAAATAGTATATTTATCCAAATTTTTCAAGTGGCTAAACCACTAAATTACACAAGCTTTTCTCCAAATAGCGATCCCATCAAAGCAACAGCCACATCTGCCGTCTTATTTCGTTCATCCAGAATCGGATTTACCTCAACAAATTCAGCAGAGGTGATCATCCTTTCCTCTTCTAACATTTCCATCGCTAAATGACTTTCCCGGTAAGTAATTCCTCCAGGCACCGGTGTTCCAACTCCTGGTGTATATAAAGGATCCAAACCATCTAAATCTAACGAAAGATGAACGCCGTCTACCTTGCGCATCTTTAGATAAGCAATCGAATCCTCAATTATTTTAGTCATCCCCATCCGGTCAATTTCATGCATCGTATAGACTTTAATGCCCTTCTCTCTTATTAACGCTCGCTCACCCGGATCTACAGAGCGAGCACCAATAATAATGATGTTTTCAGGTTTAATTTTTGGTTGCGGACCGCCGATTTTAACTAAGCGTTCATCTCCCAAACCAATGCTAACCGCAAGCGGCATTCCATGAATATTCCCAGAAGGTGACGTATCCGGTGTATTTAAATCAGCATGGGCATCATACCAAATAACGCCTAGGTTATCATAGTGTGCAGCCAACCCTGCAAGTGTACCAATCGCAATACTATGATCCCCGCCAAATACAAGCGGGAAGCGCCCTTGACCAATTACTTCACTTACTTTATTTGAAAGCTGTGTACAAACTTCTACAACTTCTTTTAAATTCTTTAAATTTGTATCTAACTGAGTATTACCCATCTCTCTTTTTACTCGGATATCGCCCTCGTCTTTAATGTCATAACCAAGCCCAGTTAGCCTTTCAGTTACATCTGCATAACGAATAGCGCTTGGTCCCATATCCACCCCGCGTCTTTGTTGACCATAGTCAGACGGTGCCCCAATAATAGAAATCTTTTTGTTTTTCATAAACATCCCCCTTGTTGATGAAAATCCTAACCGTGAAAATCTATAATGCAAAATGCACTCGAATACGTTTCAAATAAACATATTTTGTTCCCCCAAAAGCATTTTGCGAACATCAAATCATCGGCAGCGGTTTCCTTCTATTTTATATGGAAAAATCGAAATGGCTCAACTCTACAAGAATTTGGATATTTATACATTCTTTATCAGTAATGAAATCCGAAATTTGTGCATCGTGTGTGGTTCGCCTGTGGCAGTGGAATATAAGGTATACAGCATAAATCAGTAGGTATAAGGTTAAGGTGACGAAATCCGCATTAGAATTATGTAGAGTGGAGGATGGGAAAGAAAGACAGTCGTGCATACTGAAATAGTGTTAATTTACTCTTCTGCAGAGATAGATATACCGCAGTTGTAAGTCTCAAAACAAGAATCGCGTGTTACCAATTAAAAAATCCCCTTATTCAGTAATTTCAAACGGTTTTTAAAACAAAAACGCATCCCGAGTATACAATACATACGTATAAATCCACTCTACTGCATAATAAACACTTCAAGTATCTCTTCCTGTCGTATAGGGCCATTCTGCTAGTTAAATCTGCATTTCAACTGTTCACTATACAATAAGCGTCTCCTAAACCCCCTATCATAGATCTTCTATTCTCTAGTTTGCAACAAGTCGAAATATAAATTTAGCAATAAAAAAATCCCCTACTCGATTGAGTAAAGGATTGGTATAAGTTATGTAATAGTTATGTTGATTAAAATGATGGCTGGGGTACCAGGATTCGAACCTGGGCATGACGGAATCAAAATCCGTTGCCTTACCGCTTGGCTATACCCCAAAAATGGTGGAGGGGGACGGATTCGAA
>Ga0182745_1003734_pt1 | contig 12972 bp, 7 predicted proteins | sample eDN3rd30CKraftBY_FD_128523 | JGI IMG/M metagenome (GOLD analysis project Ga0182745, IMG submission 128523) | Enriched backyard soil microbial communities from Emeryville, California, USA - eDNA 3rd pass 30_C Kraft BY (version 2) (version 2) | ecosystem: Environmental > Terrestrial > Soil >...
ATTGCAGACCGTTTTCACCTTCAGCCCCATGCAAAAATCCCGCACGCCTCCCATTCGTGATAAACATTGACCGGGAATTCAAACATTCAATCTCCAGGTCCGCTCATCAGTAGCCGGCCGGACTCTCTTCATCTCCAAACTCCTACCATTTCGAATTGCCGAGGATGACATGGCCAAAATCTCTCCCTCATCCAGCCCTCGCACCAGCGCTGGCGATGATCAATCAAACGGCCCTCTCGCCGCACATCTTGCGCACGATGACGAGAGCATTCCCGTCTATGATCCCGCCGATGCCCGCTACGAGGATGCCAAACGTGGCGATATCCATATCGCCGCACTGCAGCGGATGACGATGAAGGAACTCATCGATCTGGCTCGGAAAGAAAACGTCAACGAAGTCGCCGGACTCAAGAAACAGGACCTGATCTTCCGCATTCTGAAAGAGCGGACCAAGATGAACGGCCTGATGTTTGGAGAAGGGACGCTGGAGATCCTGCCGGATGGATTTGGTTTCCTCCGCAGCCCGGATTATCACTATCTTCCCTGCCCGGACGATATTTATGTTTCCCCTAGCCAGATCCGCCGTTTCGGGCTTCGTACCGGGGCCACCGTTGCGGGCCAGATCCGTCCTCCCAAAGAAAATGAACGTTATTTTGCCTTGCTACGGGTGGAAGCAATCAATGGAGCCGACCCCAATCTGGTTCCGGATAAAGTTCCCTTTGATGATCTCACTCCGCTGCATCCCAAAGACCGGTTGCGGCTGTCTACTGATCCGGCCGAGCTCAGCACACGCACTGTGGATATTGTCGCCCCCATCGGTTTTGGCCAGCGGGGGTTGATTGTCTCTCCTCCGCGTGCCGGCAAGACCGTGCTGTTACAGAAACTGGCCAAGGCTGTTCTGGACAACCACCCGGAAGCCTATGTCATTGTCCTGTTGATCGACGAACGTCCGGAAGAGGTGACGGACATGGAACGGCAGGTCAAGGGAAGCCACTGTGAAGTGATCTCCAGCACTTTCGACGAACCCCCCAGCCGGCACATTCAGGTTTCTGAAATGGTGATCGAAAAGGCGAAGCGGATGGTGGAATATGGACATGATGTTGTGATTTTTCTGGACTCCATTACTCGACTGGCCCGGGCCTATAACACCGAATGCCCTAATTCCGGCAAGATCCTGACCGGCGGGGTCGACGCCAATGCCTTGCAACACCCCAAGCGCTTCTTTGGCTCTGCCCGCGCGGTGGAAGAAGGGGGCAGCCTGACCATCATTGCCACTGCCCTGGTGGATACCGGCTCGAAAATGGATGAAGTGATTTTCGAAGAGTTCAAAGGGACGGGAAATACCGAATTGCATCTGGATCGCCGGATGGTCGAAAAACGGATCTGGCCAGCGATCGATGTCAATAAATCCGGGACACGGCGCGAAGAACTGCTCATGGGCGAAGACGAACTCCGTCGTGTCTGGATTTTGCGTCGTGTGCTCAATGACATGTCACCGGTCGAAGCCATGGAACTGCTCACCAACCGCATGCGTCGCAGCAAAACGAATGATGAATTCCTGCACTCCATGAATTTGAGTTAAAGATCTCATGCGCCCGACATGTCGCTTTGTCGTCTGCAGCCTACTCGCATTCTGTCTGGTCATCGCCCCCTGCCCGCCAGGCATCACAGTGCATCGGTTTGCGCTGCGGGCTCAGCAGGTTGAACCGGTGCAACGTGCCATTGATGAAAGTGTCGCCCGGGCGCTGAAATATCTGGCAGAGAACCAGACCCCACAGGGTTCCTGGAAAACGGAGGCCTGGGGAGAATCGACAGCCATCACCGCACTGGCCGTCATGGCGTTTCTGGCGGCTGGACACGTGCCGGATGAAGGCCCCTACGGGGCACAAATCAGTCGGGGAATCCGCTGGGTGGTGGCGCAACAGCAGGCCAATGGCATGTTGATCCGCAAAGCCCAAAGCCACGGCCCCATGTATGACCACGGGATCTGTACACTGATGCTGGCAGAAGTTTCCGGCATGCTCAACGGGGCCGATTCTCCGGTCATTCGCAGGGCCTTGGAAAAAGCTGTGTTGTTGATTCTGGAATCTCAGGCAGTCGAAAAATTCGATCGACATCAGGGGGGATGGCGTTACCAGATTGACAGCCGCGACAGCGATCTGAGCGTCACAGGCTGGCAAGTCATGGCGCTGCGAGCTGCCAAGGACATTGGCTGTGACGTCCCCGCGGAAGCCATCGACAGTGCTGTGGCCTATGTCAAAATGTGCAGCGATGAAAAAAACTTCGGCTTTGGCTATCAACCTGGAAATGCGTCCACTCCCACGCTGACCGGCACCGGCATCACCTGCCTGGAAGTCTGTGGCGACCACAATTCTCCAGAGTCGCTTAACGGGGCACTCTGGCTGAAGAAGCATCCGCTTGTCGAACGTTCCGCCTATTTCTACTACGGTGTTTACTATACCGGAGTCGGAGTTTCGAAACTGGGAGGCGAGACAGCGCTGGAAAACTATCGGCATCTCGTGGAGATCCTGCTGCCTATTCAACAGACCGACGGCAGCTGGGAACCACAACACGGCAGCGAGAAACAGGCGGGACGCATTTATTCCACCAGCCTGACGGTTTTGGCGCTCACCGTGGAATACCGCTATCTGCCGATCTATCAGCGATAACCGGTCACACACTCTCTCCAAAGTGTTTGTGCACGAATGAGTTGTCTGCTGTTTTGAATTCAACTCCAGGCGGGAGGCTATTGTGTGTCCGTGCTTCCTCTTTTAAGCTGACGATTGAGAGAAGCTGACGATTGAGAGCAAGTTTCCTGGAATGGACGAGCCCCCTGCGAGAACGTTTGGGCTGGTTATTTGCAACATGATGGCTGCTTACGTCGAATCGGCAATAGAAAATTTCAATTTGTTGTCGAGGCATCGAGGTTTGATCCGTAAAACAGATAACGTGAAAGAAATAGCTTTGGAAAAATGATTTGGGTTTTTGTCGAAGTATTTGGATTTGTGCTTTGAATGAGCAGAGATGTCCAAATGTCTCGGTGGAACCTCTAAATTGAATGTTTTGGGGAACAGCTTCCAAAGAACTGCCTGCCGGAGTCGATTCCGCTGTCGACTTCAGAGAATTTCCCTCCGACCAAGAACGATGGACAGTCGAATGCCTATGTTGACGTCGCGTCTCTTTCTGAAAATTATTCCTTTTGCTTCGTCTATTCTAAAATTTGGAGTAGGTCTTCACGCAAAGTCCGACAACGGAGGACGTTTTGCGATCACGGCCCCCAAATCCAAGCCCTGGCAGGGCACTCTTGTGGGTTTTGTACTGGCACTTCAATTGCTTTCAGTTGCAATTTCTGAGCGGAGAGCCGTTGCAAACGATCTGTCAAAGGATTCATCGGCGGTTTCTGCGGTGTCGGGACGCGATCGCTATGGAGAAATTGTTCGGGCAGATTCGCCCGTTGCTTATTGGCGATTCTCTGATTCGCTGTCGGATCCGGTGAAGAACGTTGCCGCTGATGGGGAGTCCAGCTTGTCGCTGATTCCACATTTGCACTCGTTGAAGTCCATTGCTGGTCCGGTTCCCACAAGCTTTCCGCTCTTCAGCTCGTCGAACCTTGCGGTCAGTCTTCGCGAACCACAAAGCTATTTCACGCTGGCCGATCCGGGGGACAAGAGCCCGCTCGATTTCGATAATGGAGATGAAATTACTCTGGAAGCCTGGGTCAACCCTGTCAGTCAATCTGGAATGCCGTATCTGATTGGTAAGGGGCGGCTGCGCCCGGGGATGGAGAATCAGAATTATGGGCTGCGATTGCAGGAGAAAAACGGGGGAATGGCGGTTGGGTTTCTCTTTCGCAGTCGTGGTGAAAAGCCAGACTGGCACCGCTGGGTTTCGGATGGGGTCATGGCGATTGGCGATGGCTGGCATCATGTCGCGCTCACATATCGGTTTGGGGATTCCAAAAGCCTGGCCGCTTATATTGACGGCGTACCGACGAAGGGGCGTTGGGATATGGGTGGGGAGACCTCAAATCCGCCAGTGGTGGATAATGATGCTGTCTGGATCGGCTCCGGCCAGAACGCAATCGCGTCTGCATCGTATCTGGGCGGCTTGGACGAAGTGGCGATTTATCGCAAAGCACTCACTGCTAAGCAGGTCCGGTCACATTATCAATATGTTCGTCCTGAATTTATCACTCGGCAGGAGCCAGTTCCGGAAACCGGGGTTCTCGTCCAGATTTATGAAGACCTAAGCGACAAAAAATCCTGGGAGTTTCGTCCACCGAAGTACTCGGAGAGTTTTCAGGCCCCGCATTTTGGTTTTCTGGATGTTCCCAAGAAGTACAACGAAAAAGGCATTCATGTTGATCGCAGCAATCCTTACCTGATGGTCATTCAGGGGAAGGTTGTGATCCCCGAGGGAGAACATCGACTGCTGATTCGTTCTCGAAACTCCGCACGATTGAGCATGGATGGCAAGCTGCTGGCGGAGACCAAGTTTCATAGTCTGGGCGGAGACAGTGGGCCTGTCTTCGAGGTTGATCGGTCGCTGGCTCCTCAGATTCGCCCGTTGCATCGTGGTGACCACGAAGCTGTCGTCACGGTGAATGGTGATGGAAATTCACATACCTTGACAGTCGAGGCGTTTGTCGGCGGAAACCGTCGCCGCCAGGAGGTTGGAGAATTCGGGGTCTATCTCGCGACACCAACTGGAGATTTCAAGCTTCTCGGCAGCGAAAAGGACTATTGGCTGACCGATGCAGCCTGGCTTGATTATGTTCAGGACCAGGAGCAATATCTTCGCGCCGCAAACATGAAGCGTCGCCAGATTGCCGGTGCAAATGAAGTCTATTACTGGACCCGCCGGCACGAATGGGCCCGGCAGATTATTGATGAACAGGAAAAACCCGCGGTCCCGGAAGTTGGCCAGGAATATCGGGGAAATAACTGGATCGATCGCTTTATCGGGGCCAAGTTGGAGGCGGCGGGAACCAAGCCCGGGCGAGTGATTGATGATCATTCATTTTTACGACGGCTCACACTTGATACAACCGGTCGTATGCCCACGATTTTGGAGATCGATCAGTTCTTGAGCGATCCGCCGGAATCGCGTCGCAAGCTGGCCATCGAACGTATGTTGAATGAACCGGAATGGGCAGATCACTGGGTCTCTTACTGGCAGGATGTTCTTGCGGAGAATCCCAATATCATCAACCCGACACTCAATAACACGGGGCCGTTCCGCTTCTGGATCGAAGAATCGTTTCGCGACAATAAGCCCTTTGATCGCTTTGTGACGGAACTGGTGATGATGGAAGGAAGCTTGTATTACGGCGGTCCCGCCGGCTTCGCCATGGCCTCCCAGAACGATGCTCCCATGGCTGCCAAAGCCCATGTTCTGGGTGAGGCCTTTCTGGGTGTCCAGATGAACTGTGCACGCTGTCACGATGCTCCATTTCATGATGTCAAGCAGCGGGATTTGTTCTCCATGGCGGCCATGCTGAGCCGTAAGCAGTTGGTTCTTCCCAAAACGAGTACCGTTCCGGGAGGATCGAATTCTCATATTATTTCCATCACGCTCGAGCCCGGCGACACGATTGTCCCCGATTGGGCCTTCGATGAACTCAGCGCGGATGTTGGCCTTGACCAGATGATGCGAGATCCGAACGACGCCCGTGAGCGCGTGGCATTGCTGTTGACTTCTCCCAAGAGCCAGCGTTTTGCATCGGTCTTTGTGAATCGCCTGTGGGCACGCTATTTGGGGTATGGGTTCGTGGAAAAGCCGGAGGACTGGGAAGGTGAAAGTCCATCGCATCCGGAATTATTGACGGCTCTTTCTCAGGAATTTGCATCAAATAACTATGACATCAAACACCTGGCACGATTGATTTTTGAATCCGAAACGTATCAACGTGAATCAACAACTCCAACCGGAATCGACCCGGAAGTGGGTTATGACTTTGCAAAAACAATATTGCGCAGACTCACTGCCGAACAACTTGTCGATTCCATGTTTGCGTGTGCGGGAAAAGAATTCGATGCAGATTACATGTGTATCGATATCGACACTGGACGTAATGCGAATTTGTCGCTGAACCTGGGACGTCTGACAAAGTCCTGGCAATTCGCTTCGCTCTCGAATGAACGGGATCGCCCGAGTCTGGACTTGCCGTATGCCGCGCCGTTCGTCAATACGCTGGAGAATTTTGGATGGCGCAGTTCGAGACAAGATCCTCGTAGCACACGTCCGGACAATCTCACTCCGTTGCAACCTGCCGAGATCGAAAATGGCATTTTGTCACGACGAATCACAACCTTGAGTGACGATGGTGCGCTGACTCAGGCGGCCATTGAAGCAGAGTCTCCTGAAGAATTTATCAATGTCGTTTATCGCCGCTTTCTGACACGCCTGCCAACTGCCAGCGAACTTGAACTTTTTAACTCTTTGCTTCGCGAAGGATTTTCCAGCCGCATTGTGGAAAACGCCGAGCCGGTCAAACGGGAAAAGATGGTTCGCAGCCTGGTGGCCTGGACGAATCACCTGAATCCCGATGCTTCCAAAGCCAAATTGAAGATGAAGGAGGAAGTTCAGGCAGGGGATCCGCCCACTAACAGGCTGGTGCCGGAATGGCGGGCACGTGCGGAAGACCTGATCTGGTCGGTCCTGAATTCTCCGGAGTTTATGTTTGTTCCGTAATGCCCTGTCAGGCTTGTTTCCTGGACGTTTCACTGGAAACTGGGTTGAAAATCACTTCGTTACGATGTTAAGGAGCTTGCGATGTACTCAAATTTGAATCGCCGGGACTTTTTGAAGCAGGCTGTCGCGGGAAGTGCCGGACTCATGGCAGCGGGATCGTTGTCCTCATCAGTCCTGGCGAGCACGGCTCAGGCCGAGTTCCCAATGGGGAAGGCCGAACACTGTATTATGATCTGGCTGGGGGGAGGTTCCGCGCAGATCGATACATTCGACCCCAAAAAACGGGGTGATGCCAAGGCGAAGATTCCCGGCAGTTACTACGACGCGATCGATACCGCTGTTCCCGGAGTACAGGTCTGCGAACATTTGAAGAACTGTGCGCCGATCCTCGACCGGTTCAACCTGCTGCGAACGGTTCAGCACGACGTGATTGATGAACACGCAGCAGCCACAAACCGGATGCATACGGGACGCCCCACTGCAGGAACCGTGATGTACCCGTCAATTGGGTCGATCATTGCTTACAGACGGGGACCGGTCCATGAGAATGCCCCTCCTTATATCCTGATCGGTTATCCTAATTTAACCCGTGGTCCCGGGTTTTTGGGTCCGGCAGCGGGTTACGTCTACCTGACCAGTACGAAGGAAGGCCCCGCCAGCTTCACTCGTCCGGCTGGAGTGGGTGACGCGCGTCAATCTCGTCGTGAAAGATTGCTTGCACAACTGCGGCGTGAATACATGGAACGTTCAACGGGTGGAAAAACAATTCAGGATTACGATGCCACTGTTTCGGCGGCACTGCGTCTGTCCGGCCCGGAGTTCATGAGCATTTTTGAGCTGGACCGGGAAAAGGCGGAGCTGCGAAATCGTTATGGCAGCGAATTCGGACAACGTCTGTTGCTCTCGCGTCGCCTGTTACAGTCCGGCGTACGGTTCATCGAAGTTTCGCATAATATGAACTTCGTGAACGGCAGCGGCTGGGATACTCATAACTCCGGCCAGCTTAAGCAACACCTGCTGATCCAGGATCTCGATCAGGGACTGGCGGCGCTGGTGACGGATCTTGAAGAGCATCACATGCTTGACAAGACGCTGATTGTCGTGGCCTCGGAATTTGGACGTCCTGCAGGATTCGACAACGGAGGCGGACGCGGCCATCATGCAGACTGCTTCACTGTTGTGCTGGCTGGTGGTGGCCTGCAAAACGGTAAGATGATCGGCAATTCCGATGAGTTAGCAATGAAGGCGCTAGACCGATCGGTTTCCGTGCCGGACCTCTTCGCGACCATCTGCTGCACAATGGGAGTGAATCCCTCGGAAGAATTTTACACATCCGGTAATCGTCCTGTCCCCATTACCGACGGTGGAAAACCCGTTGTCGAACTGTTTTCATAATGTGTGAAATAGTAGTTTGGCACGATCTTATTTCGTGACTGCCGGTGGTCTGGCGTGAATCCGTTCTTGTTGCTTTGCGGTCAGCCTGTTGAAAATGGCATAGACAGAAATGTCTGTGCCACCAGAAAACGGCTGAGTTTCTGAGGACAATGAGCTGGACATTTCTGGCTGGCCGGGACGTTCTGTTTTTCAACAGGCTGCTATTCCGGCGATGATTCCAGTTGATCCAGAAACTCCTCGTCCATGCCCGCTGCGGCGCGTGGGGCGCGCAGGAATTCATGGCCACGTGCTTTCGCAGGGCGCAGCGGCCAATGCAAATGCTGGGAAAAGGCTTCAAAATCTGTGAGATGTTCCGGTTTCAGACGCTTCAGCCAGACAAGGCCGAAGCGGACATGTTCGATTTCATCACGATGAATCTGCCGCATCAGTGCCGCGCTGCGCAGGTCTCCAAACGTTTCGAATGTTGTGGCCAGTTCCAGTGAATGGTCGAGATTCGCAGCTTCCAGCACCAAAGGGAGTCCGGCCAGGTAATCCAGCACACTGGTGAATGCCATGGCCTTTTTCCAGATATAGCAGTTCACCCGGCGACTGCCGAAGGGGCACCCCAGACGGGCGGCCCGTTCCATGTGCATGCGGGTATGCCGTTGCTCGTCGCGAATGACTTCTGTCATGCCGAGACGGAAATCTGGGGGAGCATCGGGAAATGCCAGCAGCGTCCAGGCCATCACTTCCAGGGCCTGCAGTTCGTGGTTTGCCATAATGTGATGGGCCAATGCTCGCTTTTCCGGCAGTTGCAGTGCTCCCAGGGATGGCATTTTGGGAGCGGCACGGCGTGGGGCGAATTGCAGGCTTTCCGGACGTGCCGGTTCGGCGATTCGCGTGGGCGGTCCGGGAAAATTGTCACTCAATGTGAGAGGAGGAACAGCCAGCTTTCGGTCCAGATCAACCGAAAGCAGGATCTGCTGGGCATAGTCACGGATTTCCATTGTTCAGGGAATCATTCATTACTCGAAACAGACGGGGTGATCGCCGTCTCCCGCGCGGCAACCGTGTCGCCAGCACGGAAGAGAAGGAGATTGATCCCCAAATTGTTCATGGCACTTGTGCGGGATTCAGAATCTGCAGACGATCTCCAAGGACACCCGCCAGATGATGGAAGTCATACAGGCGGGCAGCACCGTGAATGCAATGAGCGTATTGGCCATCCGGGGTTCTGGAAGAGAAAATTGCAGCCCATCCGGGAAGCGTTTGAACCAGAGTTGTTTGTGCAAATAATTTCTGTTCCAGGGCAGCAAGATGCAGCGCAGAGACGCCTGGCGAGCCCACGGCCACGAGCGTCAACCTGTGGTCATCCAGCGGCAACTTTTCCTGATCCAGGAACCATTTGGCAGCAGCCTGCAGGTCCTGAGCTCGCAGGCCAACCAGATTCTTCTCCAGCAGATAAGCCAGCACTGCATGTTTTGCATCACTGCCAAACCGTTTGTGATACCAGATTGCTTTGTCCGATTTTGTTTCTCCCTGTCCGCGCAGATCGACAGCCAGAACAGTATGCCCGGCCTGTGCAAAGCGAAGTGCGGAATGCTGTTGATTCCCGTCAGCATAGGCAGCCTGCTTTCCGGCCTCGTTGACATATAAGAGTGGCCCTTGTGACGGCTGCGCCGGTCGGTACAGCAGTGCTGGTAAGACAATTCCCGCTTCCGGTTCCAGCACCCAGTGTTCCACCCGAATGGTCTCATCCATCGTCTCACCCAGAGAACGCGCCGGAACGGGTTGCATTTGTGAGAGAGGGGGGATACCAGTGATTTTTCGCACCTGCTCCAAAGCCGCGGCAGGATCTTCCCAGTGCTTCTGTCGTACGGGTTCCAGCTTTTGGAATTCCTCCAGATTCAGGTCGTAGCCCGATTTTGCTCCAGGAAGCAGTAACACCTGTCCCTTTTCCGTCACATTGACATCCTGACCGGTGAGGATGTCAATTTTTGGTTCACGGACATCCACATCCCGACCCGCCAGCCAGCGTGACATCCAGCGGACAGCTGCTTCCCGCAACGGTTGATGCCAGCCATGCGGACCATCAACTTCCACCAGGTCGACCCGCTCCGGGTACCCCAGTCTCGTAAACAAACGCTTGGCGTCTCGAAAGGAGGTCCAGGAACCATCGATGGGAAACGCATCGTGCGTGGCGGTGCACATCAGCACCGGGACTGGCGCCCGCAGCATGACATAGTCCGCATGGTCCATGCCCCAGTTCAGCTGACCAAAAATGTTCTGCTCTGCATCCTGCGGACCACGTTCCTGCAGCAGACGTTCAAAGCTCGTGAGATAACAACTGGGGGCGGCAGCCCGGATGCGATCGTCCAGCGCCACCAGATAAGAGGATTGTGTTCCCCCTCCACTATTTCCCATGCAGCCGATTTTTTCCGGGTCGACATCATCCCGTTGTTGCAGATAGTCAATGGCTCGCATGGCATCCCAGATCTCATTTCTGGCAGTATTATGTCCCAGCAGAATGGAGCTGCAGCCCAGCAAAGAATGTCCATCCGTGGTGCTGGGGATCAGGATACTGCCGTCGTCCTTCAATTGGTCATAGCGTTCCCCCTGGCAGATGGGATCGATGATGAAGCCGACCATACCGTTAAGGGCCAGTAAAGCTGTGGCGGACTGATAACCGGCATAGGCTTTCCCATTGGCTGAATGCCCGCAGACTACGACCACGCCTGGGTAAGGGGCCTGAAATTTTGTGGAATTTGGAATGAAGCAGAGACCGGTGACGTAATGCCTGGGCTGGCTCTCGAAGAGGATTTTTTCCACTCGAAAACCATCCCCGGGGATGACGCCGGTCACTTTGTGATTGAGGGGAGTGCGTTCCGGAAAGCCTCCCAGGCTCTCCAGGAATCTTGTCCGCAGTTGCTGCTGATAGGCGACAATCTGTTCCGGAGTTTTTAATGCCTCATAGTTTTTTCGCCAGTTGTCGAACGCCTGTTGCAGGTTCTTGTCCAGCCAGTTCCCCACCATGAGTTCGGGATGCGGAAAAGCGGCCTGATCCAAGACTCGGATCTCTTCAGACAGAACAGGGCTGCTCCAGAATAAAATCAGAAGTCCGACAAGTTGCAGCTTCATTTTTAATCCTTCAAAAGATGGCCCCCGGCAGGGCTCATGCGGTGAAATCGTATCATCCTGGCTTGATCGCGTTTTGCCATGCTGCAAACAATTTCTTGATCGAAATACCTTCTTTTGCGAGTCCGGCACATGCAGGCCTACGACCAGAGTGTTTTAGTCAATCTTGTCGCGGACTTGCCTCGCGGCATTCAGTCTTTCATCAGATGAAACTCTTTCGACGCGGGCACATGAGAGACCAAACTGGTCTAGAAAAACGAACCGCACACTTCAATGACCTTGCCGGAAGAATGATTATTGACCAGTCTGCATGACTTTTTCCACTTCAGCAAGTTGTTCCTGCGTGTTCACGCCTAGTGCCTCTTGAATGTCCAGCGTACAAGCGGCAATGACCCGTTTCCCTTGCCGGCTGAGAATCTCTGGACAATCCGTGAGATAATATTCTCCCTGCGCGTTTTCCGGACGAACTTGCTGAAGGGCTGAGAAGAGCGATTCGCAGTCGAAGGCAAAGCAACCCGTATTGATTTCAGTGATTTGCAATTCCGCAGGGGTCGCATCCCGCTGTTCGACAATTCGCAAAAATTCACCCTGTTCATTGCGAACGATGCGCCCGAGTCCCTGATTTTTTTGAGTTTTTGCGGTGCCCACCACACAGACTGCCTGTTGTAACTGTTGTTCTTTCAGCAATTTCTGAAGTGAGCTTCCTCGCAATAAAGGTGTGTCACCCGCGAGAATCAGGACCTGTCCCTGGAAATCCGTCAGGTGCTCGCGGCAGGACATCACAGCATGCCCGGTGCCCAGTTGCTCGGCCTGCAATGCGAACTCGACGTCGGGATGATGCTGCAGCGCCTGCTGGACCAGATCGGCTTTGTGTCCCACAACCAGAATAAGCCGTGATGCCCCGGCCTTCCGGGCAGCATCCATCACAGATTCGACAATAGGCCGCCCGCATGCCTGGTGCAGCACTTTGGGAGTTTCCGACTGCATCCGTTTGCTTTTTCCCGCAGCCAGGATGATCGCCACAGTCTCCGGCATTCTTTCCTCCATGATTGATCTTCGTGAATATGTTGCCTCAGTCAGTCGTTCCCAGTCTGATCACCAGGAGCTCTGGGGAAAGAAGAAAGGGAAACATTGTAGCCCCCTCTTATTCTCTGCTTTCTCTCCACCATACGATGCTAGAGATCCAGCAACGTATTCATGAGCTCGGCGGTATCTTCCAGGTTTTTGTCTGCCCCTTCACGGGTCGCCCAGCCGGAGAATTCAATTTGCTTCAGAGCTGCACGAACTGAGGGCCAGTCGACATCTCCTTCTCCCAATCTGCAGAAGCCATTTTTGACGCCCCAGTCTTTGACGTCCAGTTTGCCAATCCGTTTCCCCAGAATCGCGATCCAGTCTTCTGGTTTTCCAAATTTGCGTACGTTCCCGATATCGAAATAAACGCCGCACCACGGGTTATTGATTTCATCAATATAGTCCCGCATCTGTTCCGGTTGTTCGCAGAAGCCATTCCAGACATTTTCAATCAGGATTTTGATCTGATCCTGTTCAGCGATGGGAATCGCCTTACGGATTTCCACGATGGAGCGTTTCCAGACATCGTCATGGGTTTCATCCGGGCCCGAGACTTTTCCGGGAACAAGAAGCACGGTTGTGCCGCCGATGGCCTTGGAATCGTGAATGGCTTGCACCAGTGCCTTGAGCCCGATTTCACGAATGGCAGCATCTGGGGAAGAGAGTCGTTGATTCCAGTGGACGCTATCCACGACTCCA
>Ga0182745_1003735_pt1 | contig 12969 bp, 9 predicted proteins | sample eDN3rd30CKraftBY_FD_128523 | JGI IMG/M metagenome (GOLD analysis project Ga0182745, IMG submission 128523) | Enriched backyard soil microbial communities from Emeryville, California, USA - eDNA 3rd pass 30_C Kraft BY (version 2) (version 2) | ecosystem: Environmental > Terrestrial > Soil >...
AAAAGCGGAAGCGCCTTGATCAGCCTCGGGCAAATAAGATGATTTGGAATAGAAGGCGTTCTTTGTCTTCCATTCCAATTAGCTTATGACCTCGAGGCAGTCTAAGATCGCGACGTCCTGTCGCAACGACTGCACCTGCACATCCTGTGCTTCGGGGCTAGGCGCTGTAGCTAGACACCAAAACTATGTATAAATATAAACTGCTTAATATGTTTAGAAAAGAATGATAGGTGATGAAAGTGGAACCAAGACGTAATGACCCGTGTATATGCGGAAGCGGGAAAAAATATAAAAAGTGCTGTATGAAGAAATCAAGTGTTATTCAACTGCACGAAGTAAAGGAAGAGCGTTTTTATCAGCAAAAGCATATGCTGACACTTAAAATAAAGGATTTCATTTATAAAGAGCTGCCTGCAAGTCAGCAGTACAAATTATTTAGTGAGTTTAAAAGAAGAACTGAGCACTCTCTATCTAATAAAAATGAGAACCCATTTTTTGAGTTCTGGCTTATCTTTTTCCATCGTTATGAAAATGGGGTGCGTGGGATTGAATGGTTTATTTCAACTCAAGAGAAACGTCTTTCAGAGGATGAACTTGAGATGGCTCAAACATGGAAGTCTCTGACTCCAAAGCTGGTTCAAGCTGTTGACCATGATGAAAAAAGCGTCATTTTCAAGGATATGATGACAAACGAAACATATCCTCTAGCAAAAATGCAGGAAAACCTTAAAGATACGATTGCACCTTGGAGCAGTACATTCGCTCTGATTGAGCAATTTGACTCTTTATACTATTTTAACGGAGTCCGAATCGTCCAAGGTCCGGAAAACATTGAAAAAGCGATAAATGTGATAACAGAGCTTCAAAAAGAACAAAATCTATCTGTCGAACAAGTGATGATGGATTACTATCCAGAAGTGTTGGCTGCCTTTAATATGGCAAAAGTTCGGGAAAACACCGAAAAAAGTGAAATTACTCAATATATCAATAGATATCAGATCCTTAATCAGCAAGCACTGTTCGATCTGCTCCAAGCTGAGCCTCACTTTTTAATCGACAAATGGGAGAACCAGTTGAAAGTAAGTAATTGGGTGAATGCTTGGTATCAATATACGGACAATGCACTAACAGAACCAATCAATATTGGCAATGTGATTGGAACACTCACAATTGAGGGTAATACGTTAACATACATCACCCTTAAAGAGGATACGATAGAAGAATTACAATCAATCTTTCATTCAGGCCTTATGACATTGCAGGATGAGCAACAGAAAACAATGGAGGTCCCGAAAACGGTTGAGCTGAAAAACACAGTTGCTTCTATACCGGAGGGTGCTCCACAATATATGCTGCTTTACGCTAACCATGATGTACGTTTAGATTTAGATTTAAAGCTTCCACTATTCGGAGACAAATCTGTACTAGACTTAGTGAATGAAGGACAAACAGATGTGGTTGAAGCATATTTACAGCAAAGAGAATACAATTTATTTACCCAAGCACAGCGTGAATTCAAGCAAATCGAGATCACAGCTGATTTCAACAGTGTCCGAAAAGAACTCGGCCTGCCACTTTCACCATTTGTCACAGGTGGAACTGAGCGTCTCACAACCATAACTGAAATTGTCTCGACAAGTGAAGGACAAACACTCGTCAAAGAAGAAGATATCCCTGTGTATGAATTATTAGGATTCACTCCATCAACAGTAAATACCTTTTATTCAGTAGACCTTGTTACGTTCTTCAAGGAAAAAACAGATGGGAAATCAGACCTCACATTACGAAAATATCGAAACTGTTTATTTGATTTAAGAGAAATTCTAGAAGGACATGCAGTTGACAGCTGGGATGCATGTGACGAGGATTTCTGGAAGCAAGTATGCTTAAGAGACCTCCCTTCACTCTATGATCCAATGAGCAAAACCGTTGCAAAAGACTTTATGAGCACAATAAAAGCTCTGGCGAAATGGCTTGTGAAAGAAGAAAAAGCTACGGCGATTGCAAAAGCAGTTGGTCATATTGCAAAAGATGCTGAGGAACAGTTAATTGAGTATGTAGAAGGACAAAAAGTGAAATAATTTTTTAAGTAGGGACTTTCTCCTGGGATAAGGGGTGAGTCCCTTTTCGTACTAATGGATGTTTTCACAATGATTGCTGCTCTTGACTTCTCTTCTACCTCTATAGTGGAATCGAGCGGAAGATACTCGACTCCTGCGGGAAGTAGAGGAAAGGCTGAGCCCCTGCGGAAAGCGAGTTTCTGGAGCGTAATAGAACTAATTTTTAACATCTCTTGTATTAAATTTGCGAAAACAGACCAAAAAAAGAGCGCGAACCCGCACTCTCCCTACGCAGCAACCTCTTCAAAATCAGGTTGACTATATATTTTTCTCATAAAAAAACCAACAATCACTCCAACAAGCGCCGGTAAAATCCATCCAACACCCTGCTCATAAAGAGGAATAACCCCTAATACATCATCTAACATCCCATTTAAAAATGTTGTATTGATCGTTTCAATCACACTAAAGACAGCTGTAAAAATCGTTGCGACCAAATAAACAGAATGACTTACCCTGTTGCCCACAAGTCCAAGCAAAATTAAGACCACAGCAATCGGATAAATAGCTCCCAAAATCGGAACAGAAATCGATAAAATCTGGTTCAACCCTAAATTCGCAACCAATAAGCTAAGCACAGCGAGAATCACAGCCCACTTTTTGTACGAAAGCTTTGGAAAAAGTGTTGAAAAGTATTGACTACATGAAATAATTAGACCGATACATACGCATAAACAAGCTAGGGTAAAAAGTAAACCAAGCAAGATAATGCCAGTACTTCCAAATAATTCATTCATCACAATCGTTAATACTCCTGCCCCATTTTCAGCCGCACCAAGAGATGCACTTGCTGCACCAAGGAATCCAAGAATCGTATAAATCGAAGCAAGCAAGATACCAGCACCTAGACCTGCAAAGCCCATGTATTTTGAAACAAGCTTTATATCCTGTACTCCTTTAGATCGGATCGTATTCGCGACAACAATTCCAAACACCAATGCAGCGAGTGCATCCATTGTTAAATAGCCATCCATAAACCCTTGGAAAAACGAATTATCCTGATATGCACCTGTTGCGACAGTAAATTCCCCCATCGGTGTAATCAGGCTTTTTACAAAAATGAGTGCAATCATGATTAACAAAATAGGTGTTAATAGTTTCCCGAACCGATCAACAAGCTTCGATGGTTGTAAGCTTAACCATAATGTTACAGCGAAAAAAATAACTGTATACACTGCTAACATGACAGGTTGGTTCATCCATGTTTCAGGTAAAAATGGCTTCATCCCCATTTCATAGGCAATCGAACCTGCTCTTGGAATCGCCAAACCAGGTCCAATGGAAACATAGATTAATAATGGAAATAAAAAGGCGAAAATTGGATGAACACGGTTTGCGAGTGTATGAAAACTGCCAGCCTTGGCAACAGCTAGAACACCAAGAATTGGCAATCCTACTGCTGTTGTAATAAAGCCAGCAAGAGAAAGCCACACATCTTCTCCTGCAGAACTACCTAAAAATGCTGGAAAGATAAGGTTTCCTGCACCAAAAAACATCGAAAAAAGCATAAAACTAATAAAAATAAGTTCATTTTTCTTTAGCATGGTTACCAAGCTCCTTCCGTATAATAGGCGAATTATAACAAGGAGCTACTATAAAATCTAGTCTATTAATAATAGATAGATTATTAAAACAATTATGATTATTCCAATATAAATATTTATACTGGAAGTTATTATAAAATTTATTTTTTTCTATAAAATTCTTATAATTTATGCTACACTATCCTTTGTGTCGAAATTTAGGGAATTTTATTAATATAGCTTTTCAGGAGGAAATTATGAAACAAACACAATCCGGTAAGCAAACACTTGTTATCGGTTTAATGCTATTTGCGCTCTTTTTTGGTGCAGGAAATATGATTTTCCCACCAGCATTGGGACAACAGGCCGGAGTCCATACTTGGACAGCCATTTTAGGATTTTTAATTACCGGAGTGGGTCTACCATTTTTAGGAATTGTTGCGATTGCACTATCGGGTAATGACATTCAAACAATCGGAAACAAAGTTCACCCAACGTTTGGTCTGATTTTTCCGACTATTTTGTATTTAACAATTGGTCCCTTTTTCGGAATTCCAAGAACCGGGACAGTTTCTTATGAAATTAGTGTGATCCCGTTTCTTCCAGAACAATTAATAGATACAAAAACACCTCTATTCATTTATACTGTCATCTACTTTGCGATAACGTATTGGTTATCATTAAATCCGAGCAAATTAGTTGATCGGATTGGAAAAATACTGACACCCGCTTTATTAGCTATTCTTGTTATCCTAACTGGAAAAGCACTGCTCACACCGATGGGAAGTTTTCAAGCGCCACAAGGTGAATATGTAGATGGTGCGTTTTTCAAGGGATTTTTAGAAGGATATTTAACAATGGATACGTTAAGTGCTCTTGTATTTGGGATCGTCGTGATTTCTTCCATTAAAGAGCAGGGAGTAAAAGACCGATTTGCCATTACGAAGGTATGTATAAAGGCAGGACTTATCGCAAGCGCAGGGCTTGTGTTTGTTTATGCATCACTAGCGTTTATCGGTGCTTCAAGCGTATCATCAATCGGATATCTAGACAACGGAGGCGCCATTTTATCCTCAACAGCCAGTGCTTTATTCGGTCCTCTTGGAAAAATAGTGTTGGGACTTGCGATCACATTTGCTTGTTTAACAACAAGTGTGGGCTTGATATCTGCTTGCGGAAACTATCTATCAAAGGCGTTTCCGAAATTACGTTATAAACAAATCGTTCTAATTCTATCTATATTCAGTACATGTGTAGCGAACTTCGGCTTATCACAACTGATTTCTTTGTCAGTTCCATTGTTAACAGCTCTCTATCCTTTAGCGATTGTTTTGATTCTGTTATCATTTTTAGAGTATGTACTACCAGCAAAATCAATTGTATATATCATAAGTTTAAGTATCACGGCCGTTTTCAGTATCATTGATGGATTGAAGGCAGCTGGTGTAAATGTAGATGGATTGAATTTAGATTTTATCCCGTTATTTACGATTGGAATTGGTTGGTTTGTACCTGCGGTTATTGGTATAGTTGTTGGGTATGTGATTAGTATGGTAAATAGAGCTTAGCCCTGGGAGGATTCCTTTCAGGGTTTTAGTTTGTTGCTTTTAAAAACTTAGTCCGTTGCATTGCGCTCCAGACACAAGATTCCCCTGGGAGGAAGCTGAGCCTCCTCGGCTTCGCCTGCGGGGTCTCAGCCTTTCCTCTACTTCCCGCAGGAGTCAAGTGTCTTCCGCTCCATTCCACTATCAGCTTTAAATAAATTCAAAGCAACAACCTCTTCATTTAATTAATAGAAGCCAATATTTATGAATACACTTTATTAGGGATCTACTTAAAGGAGCTGAGAACTATTCCGTATATTCGATTAAAGGCCGCTATTAATGAAGAGCAAATACGTGATCGTCTTCTTTATCAGCCTGAGATTATGGAGCTTCATTTAACAGAGAAAAACCTGTATCATCCGTATGAAATCGTTGATTACATTCGTCTGTTAAAAGCAAGAGGAATTCGCGTGTACCTTCATCATCCGATGAAACACCACGGTCGATATTTAGATATTATTAGCTCCAGTCCGGAGATGCGTCAATTTTATAATTGGTCCAGTGAACTTATTGCCTCTATTTGTAGGCAGGAAAACATCAAATGTATTATTCATTGTCATTATTCAGATTCTGAATGTTCCAACTTCGCGGATAAGGCAAAACGGTATGAAATGAGAAAACGCATCGAGGAAATTCTTCATATATGTAATCAATCATTTTTATGGGAGGATACAACAGAAGGAATTTTTTCAGCTGAGAATCCACATCTGCTTGATGAAATCGTCCGTCCCCTTCATTTGCCTTTAAATATTGATGTTAGCCATACTTTCATTGCGTTAAAAGGTAATAATCGAGCGTTGGAGCATCATCTAGAAACCTACTCTTCATACGCTGACTACTATCACCTTGTTGATTCACTTGGTGTAGAGCATGATTCATTGCCACTTGGAAAAGGAAGCATCAACTGGGCAATGGTGAAGCCTTTCGTCGGAGATACAGATTTTATTTTTGAGATTGATTTGAGGGAAAGTCAATTTCTGGACTGTCGATTGATGATTGAAAGTGCTGAGTATTTTAGTAGAATTTAGCTGACAAAAATCAGCAGCACATCTGCTGCTCTTTCTTTTCTGAATGGCATCCAAAAAACCCCTGCAGATCTTTCCGCAGGGGCTTCAACTCAACAACTTCCGTATCTCATGCTCAGGCAAAGGCTTGCTAAAAAAGAACCCTTGTCCCAGTTTACAGTTGTTTTTCAATAAAAAGTCTACTTGTTTCTCTTCTTCAATCCCCTCGGCAATGACGGTGAACTTCATAATATGTCCCATATCAATGATGGCTTTTGCAATGGAACCATTGTGATTTGGGTCCAAAATATCATCAACAAATGATTTATCCACTTTGATTTTATCAATTGGCAGATGTTTTAAATAGCTTAATGAGGAGTAACCTTTGCCAAAATCATCAATGGCAATTTTGACGCCAAGTTGTTTTAGCTCCTTCAATATGACAATCGATTGATTGATATTTTGCATAATACTTTCCGTAATTTCAAGTTCAAACATGTTAGGATCGACATTATATTCTTCCATGACTTGCTTCACACTGCTGATAAATTCCTGTTCCTGCATTTGACGAACTGAAATATTGACAGCCATCTTGATTGATCCATGGCCATGTTGCTTCCATTGATTATAATCTCTACATACTTGTTGTAAAATCCACTTTCCAATTTGAACAATCAATCCTGTTTCTTCAGCAATCGGAATGAATTCCACAGGGGAAATTGGACCAAGCTCCGGATGCTCCCAACGAATTAAGGCCTCCACTCCAATAATCGTACCTGTTTCCAGTTCAAACTGAGGCTGGTACACCATGTTAAACTGATTTGTATCAAGTGCTTTTCGCAATCCAACCTCAAGGATCATTTTTCTTGTTGATTGGGTGTTAAGACCCTCATTATAGTACTGAAAATTATTTTTTCCATGTTCTTTCGCCAAATACATAGCGGTATCCGCATTTTTAATCAACGTTTCCTGATCTTTTCCATCATAAGGATAAAGACTAATACCGATGCTGGCTGTCACAAAAATTTCTTCACAATGAACATAGAACGGGCGGGAAAAATCGTCTATGATTTGCTGGGCAATTTTTTCAATTTCTTCCTTCTTCTTTCCTTCGAGAAGGATTAAGAATTCATCTCCCCCTTGGCGGGAAACAAGGCCATCACTTTTCACTGTATTTCGTATGCGATCTGCAACATCCTTTAATAAAAGATCACCAGTTGAATGTCCTTTTGTATCATTAATCACCTTAAATCGATCCAAATCTAAAAATAAGACAGCAAGCTCTTGGTTTTCACCATTTGTTGTTAAACTGTTATTTACATGCTCTTTGAACATGTTTCGATTAGGAAGATTTGTAACAGCATCATAATAGGCCATATTGTGAATCAATTGCTGAGCTTTTTTTCGTTCGGTAATATCGCGACCGACTACAAGCTTTGCGATTCTGCCTTCATACAAAATTTTCATAAGAGAAACTTCTGCATCAATCACATCACCATTTGATAATAAAAGCTGACATTCAAAGTAATTTTTTTCAATATCCTTGTCATTGTCATCCATCTCCTGAACAATGTCCTTAACACTCCTCACATTCTCAGCAGAGACAAATTCCAGTACATGACGTCCAATAATATCAGAGGTGCCAAAAAGCTCATTTCCCGCTTTATTAATAAACACAAACTTCCAATCCCTAATAACGGCGATAATATCAGGAGACATTTCTACTAATCCCCGGTAGCGCTCCTCCCGCTCCTTTTGCTCTGTTACATCAAATAATACACTTGAAAAATCGACAAAATCCCCTTTTTCATCATAAGTCGGTATACCCCGATCACGAATCCAGCGTACCTTTCCATCCGGCCGAATAATACGATAAAAGCTTGTGACTGGCTCCTTCTTAGTCAATTGCTGCAGCCGCTCTTCAATGACCTTCTGATCTTCCGGAAGAACAGCCTTTCTCCATAAAAGCTGATCACGATAAAATTCATCCAGGGAATATCCATATAACTTTTCAATCCCTGGTGTAATCATTAAATGATCTGTTTTCATATCATGCGACCATATTGCAACATCTAATGAATCAAAAATATATCTTAACCGTTCATTACTATGTTTGAGTTCTTTCGTCGTTTTGTTCATCACATAAATAAGAAATAAGATGAAAACCACCGTTACTAAGGAGATGGTAATATGTAGGATTGAAAAAGCAATATGTTTAATAGGAAGGAAAAAATCTGCTACTAAAACGAATATCTCAACTAAAACAAATAAGCTGATCAACAACCACTTTGTTTTCAGCAAAAACATTTGAATCCACCTCCCCTTTCTTTTAAAACAAAATTTGATAATAGCATAGTATCTCCCATTATACATGATGCTATGTCAAAATAGCGGACAACTGAACAAAAGCACAAGCGCCTTGATCAGTCCCGATAAGCATAAGGCGATTTAGAATAGAAGGCGTTCCTTGCCTTCCATTCTAAATTGGCTAGACCATAGAGGGGTTAGGCGCTGGAGCTGGATGTCGCGCGCTTAACCATAGTTCAAAGAAATTTATAATTTCCTACACAACTAGGAAAGCCGTCTCCTTTTTTGTATACTATTCTAGTAGAAAAGATTTGACAAGGTTAGACACAAAACTACATGAAGCAGTTTTAACTTCTTTAAAAATGGAAGCAATCTAAATAGTCATTTTTTCGCGAACCCATGCTTATAATGGAAACATGCCTATTAAGGGACATGTATATTTGTGAAAATGCAAACAAGGTTTGTTAGGATGAAAACAAGCAGTTTTATGCTGAACGATATGAAAACTTGATGAAATGTAAAAGGAGGATCACAGTATGAATCTCATCGATGTTCAACCCGTCAAATTTAGTTTTTTTGAAAAACCGCCAGCTTCCTCTATGAATCAGGCGTTTGTTTATACAAATGAGCAAAACAACTATCAAGTTGTTAAAAATGGTGACCGCTTAAGCCGCAGTGATCTTCGTGCCGGAAAATACACGAAGGTGTACATTGTTAACATGGCGACACAGAGTTTCCAATGTGAAGAAGAGTATCCTTCGTTAGACAGAGGCCGTGACTTTTTAATTGATCTTTCCATTGATTATAAAGTGGTTGATCCGATTTCCCTTGTCCAACAGGGTGCAGGTGAAATTGTGACATATATTAAAAAGAAGCTTCCTTACTGGCTTGAGGAAATCACAACCGATTACCCGATCTCAGATTCCAAACGAGTGAAAAAGCATATTGAGGATCTTCATGAACACTCTTCCATGGTAGCTGGCTTAAAGCAGGTTGGAGTTGTGATCTCTGATATTAATGTTCTCGTCAAGCAAAGTCAACGGGATCAAGAGCATGATAAACAATATTGGAAACAGGATCAAGATAGTGAGCTTAGATTGCACGAGAAAGAAATCAAAATGCGTGAGGCCCGCTTTGTTGCAGGCGAAATTCAAAGGGAAATTGAAAAAGGAAATCTTCTTAATGCCCTGTTCATTGCTGAAGATAATAAAGCTGCATTGGAAGTTGTCCAAACCCGCATTCATAACGAAGAAACGTTCAGGCTTGAGGTACAACACCAAGTGAAAAACCTGATGATGGACCCTACTGTCGATAAAGTAGAAATCGATAGACAAGTAGAAAAAATTAAAACTTATTTTCCATATGAATTTGGCGGCAGTGGCAACCAGACCCGCCTTTCAATGAGGACAGCTGAAGAAGATCAGCTTGATGATTTACGTGATCGCTATCAATCTGCTAAAGGGGAGTAACGAGAGTGGAAACCATACTTCAGCAACTATACTGGCTATGGGTACCGCTTGCCCTGCTACCCATTTGGCTCAGAATTGCTATTTTTACGTATATCATGATCATTCTCATGCGGCCTATTCTTTTTCATTTAGCACCAAGGCTCATCCATTTGGGCAGTATTTTACTGCATAAAGCCGTTTATCACTTATCCTATCCGGTAATGGTGTTCTTTCATAGAATGCTGACCAAAAGGAGAAATCAAGGGGACTATTCGATTCCTTCCTGGATCGAAGGAACTGAAGAGCTTTTTGCTTTTCTCTTAACAACATCCAGCAAAACAGAAACACTCACAAAAAAGCGTACGCGAAACAAAGCCAAATGGAAAAGGACATTCCGACTTGTTGGATTTGTCCTTGCCATTCTATTGCCACTTGCCATCATCAATAACCCGACAAGCTCCTACTCCCAAACGTGGGACCGCTTTGACAAATGGATGACAGAAGAAAAAGTCCAAAACGACCTAGGCTTTGATATTAAAAACTATCAGGGAACATTTCTAGCAAAAGTGGACGAAGTAAGCGCAAAGGTGAACCAAAAGGAATACACCTTAACAGACCAATACAAAACTAGCGGCGGTAACATCCGCGCCAATCCTACGCTGGACGCCAAAATCGTCGCAGCCATCATCAAAGACGAAACCGTCACATACCTCGACGAACAAAAAACCGACAACAGCGGCATCACATGGCTCAAAGTCGAAACAAAAACCGGCAAAACCGGCTGGATCTCTGGAAGAATTGTCCAAGAAAAGTAATGCAGCTCGGTGGTTGGCCGGCTTTGGGTCGGGGGGACAGGTTCCTTGTCCCAACCGCCTGAGCTGAGTGCAATACTACCGAAGATTATAACCCTAATAATGGCCCTTTTCAGGTACATTGTTAGGGTTTTTCTATGTCTTGGATCAGGGAGTGGACCAGGGGGACAGGTTCCTTGTCCCGGATGGGACGAGGAACCTGTCCCCCTGGTCCGAAAAAAAACATTAATTTTTTTTCAATTTCACGCTACTCTCCTCCCCTTTTTTTATATATAGAGGGCGAAAGGAGGTGATCAGCATGGCAAGTCAAGTTATCCTTGATTCACAATTAAGTCTTGTGTTCGACATGGGCTTGGACGAAGATGGCAAAGTTATTTTAAAGCGTAAAAATTACAACAATGTGAAAACAACTGCAACACCTGATGAGTTGCTTCAGGTTGCTCAAGCCCTGGCAAGCTTACAAACTGAAACACTTTCATCTATCGAGCGAAACGACTCTAACCAAATTAACCCTTAATCGCATGAGCGTTTGGGACTTGAGAGAAAGGAGGTGACCACATGGCAAAAACATTAGAACTGCAATTTTTAAACACTGATGGAAAAACAGTTAAGCTTAACGTTGACTCTCCTATCGAACCTGTTGATCCGGGTGCGATCAATGCAGCAATGGATGATATCTTAGCGAGCAACATCTTCTTCACAACCGGTGGCGAATTTGTAGCTAAGAAGGGTGCGCGTATCGTTGAGCGTAATGTAACAGATGTTGGACTTGCTTAAACCAATTGAGGGCTGACGAGGTTTCTTTCTTCTTGTCAGCTCTTTGTCGTTTATATTTTATCCTAAACGAAATGGGGTGAAGAAATGGATCAATGGTTATCGGTTATCAGCGAGCTGGGCTTTCCTATTGTAGTGACACTTTATTTGCTCAATAGGATTGAAAGCAAACTTGATACGCTAAATCATTCCATTCAGATGCTGCCAACGCAGTTAGGGAAAAATTAATCAGCTAGTACTAAGGAGAAACGCATAGGGCGGTTCTCCTTTTTTGAATAGACAAAAAATTGGGTCAAGGAACCTGTCCCCCCGACCCACAATATGCTAATATAATAAAAGTGCATAACTTTGAATAGTATTTAATGAAGAATAAAATAATGAGGGGTGTTTGGATGAACCTGATTGAGAGTATGATTAATGGAACGAATACATTATTGTGGTCTTATGTATTAATTATTATGTTAATAGGATTAGGGCTGTATTTTACGTTTAGGACAAAGTTTGTTCAGTTTCGCTTATTTGGTGAAATGGTTCGTTTATTGGGGGAAGGTGCAAGGGCCGATAAAAAAGGTGTGTCATCCTTCCAGGCTTTTTGTATTAGTACGGCTTCGCGTGTTGGTACAGGGAACTTAGCTGGTGTTGCGATTGCCATTACAACGGGTGGACCCGGGGCTGTATTTTGGATGTGGCTTATCGCACTTATTGGATCTGCCTCCGCGTTTGTAGAAAGTACATTAGCACAAATTTACAAAGTAAAAGATGGCGACACATTCCGAGGCGGACCTGCTTACTACATGGAAAAGGCGTTAAATGCCCGCTGGATGGGTGTGACGTTTGCCGTGTTAATTACACTTACCTTCGGATTAGCCTTTAACTCTGTTCAAGCCAATACAATCACGAGTGCTTTTCACTCTTCTTTTGGAATAAACAAAGTTTTAATCGCGGTTATTTTATCGATCATTACCGCTATCATCATTTTCGGCGGGATTAAAAGAATTGCAAGAGTATCAGAGATTATCGTGCCGGTTATGGCTGGAGCTTATATTTTAATTGCACTTTTCATTATGATCATCAATATTACAGAAATTCCTAGTGTATTTGTTTTAATCTTTGAAAGTGCCTTTGGATTACAGGAAGCTGCAGGTGGTGCGTTAGGTGCCGCGATGATGAATGGAATTAAACGTGGATTGTTCTCGAATGAAGCAGGAATGGGTAGTGCGCCAAACGCTGCTGCTACAGCTGATGTTAGCCACCCTGTTAAACAAGGTCTTATTCAATCTCTTGGTGTCTTCGTTGATACACTGATTATTTGTAGTTCAACTGCGTTTATCATTTTGCTTAGCGGATTATATACTTCACCAGAATCAGATGGTATTG
>Ga0182745_1003737_pt1 | contig 12962 bp, 19 predicted proteins | sample eDN3rd30CKraftBY_FD_128523 | JGI IMG/M metagenome (GOLD analysis project Ga0182745, IMG submission 128523) | Enriched backyard soil microbial communities from Emeryville, California, USA - eDNA 3rd pass 30_C Kraft BY (version 2) (version 2) | ecosystem: Environmental > Terrestrial > Soil >...
CCCAAATCGTCAGGGCCATCATCAAGGCCTGCCGGCCGGCCCTGGTCTGTCACTTGAAGTTCTCTCACGCGCTCTCCCGATGCGTGACGCAGACCGCGCCACGCGCAATTATGCGCACACCCATGGCCTGGGTTCAAGCTAACACTGAAATCAGTAGACATGCGCAGCCAAAAAAGGCTGCGCCCACATCGCCACGGCAGCATCTCATTCCGGCATCACGGCAGCATGACAAACGCCAGCGCCTGGGCCGAGCTTGCGACGGTCAGGGGCCCCAGCTCAAGGATGTGCGCTTCGATGTGGAACTAGCGACCGTCGTCAAGCGTTGGAATGTTGCGGTCAGGGTTTCCATGCCATGCGGCAAGAGCGGTGAAGAATTTCCTCATTGCTTGGAGTTTCTTGATTTTTGTCATGTACAGCAATAGTCTTTTGCCTAATCTGTAGTTGTCCAAAAGACAAATATTTGCGGGAAATGTTTGCGAAACACATGGGAGGCACAGATGGAAGAATTTACCCACACATCTCCGGGCTCGTATCGCCCGCTGCCAATCCACGCCGCGCAACACCAGCACCAGCACCAGCAAACCGTATCGTCCTTGCCTGCCAAGGGAACGTGCTGGTATTGCTCGCAGCCCGTGGACAATGTCCGGCGCTTTTGCAACGTTCACTGCCGCAACGATTATCTTGAAGAAGAGGTGATCAGTGCTCTTGCGGGGAGATAGCAAGACAGTGTTGTTCCATGGACTAGCCAGCGAGGACGCCATGAGCGCGCATATCTATTCTGAAGACGTGATCGATGTGATGGTCAACACCATGTGCCGCGGCACCGGAGAGACTTTGGATCGCAATCTGTATCGTCAGGCACTGCAAGGGCTGGTGCGGCTGGCACAGGCGGAGCAACTGTTGGCCATGCAAATGGATTTCGATGCATTGACCAAAGGCCCGCCCCTGCTCAGCCGGCGCCAGTAGCCGCAGCGATCGGCAAGCTGCAGCGGTTTTCCTACCGAGCACGGCATCGAGCGAACCGTGCCACCCATTTACGCGGACAGCATTTCAAGCACCTCTTCCGTCGTCCTGACGTCGCCAAAGAATTGAATGATCGCGGATAGCGTTGCCGTGTGTTCCGCGTCGCTGCGGCAGGCGTTCGCATCGGAGACCATTACCACCTTGTAGTTTTGCATGGCGGCGTCGCGCGCCGAACTTTCGCAGCACACGTTGGTCAGTGTACCCGCGATGATCACCGTATCGACGCCACGCTCGCGCAACTCCGCACTCAAATTGGATGCGGATGGAAGAAATGCGCTGAACCGATCCTTTGGGGAGATCATATCGTCTGGAGACACGTCCAGTTCCGGCAAGAGCTTGTGTCCTTCGCTGCCAGGCTGGAGTTCGCCAAGCATCTGATCAGCCACCGGATACGGAACCATGTCCCCCAGGAAGATCGGCCACTGATCAGCGCTTGGAATCGACATTTGCACCCATACGACGACCCCGCCCGCGTCCCTGACGCGCGCGGCGAGCGTGTTGATCTTGGGAACGATTCCGCGCGCATAAGGAATCTCCAGCACCGACCCCGGGCGACCGAATGCGTTTTGCATGTCGACCACGACCAGCGCCGTGGTCTTCGGGTCCAGCGATTCGAAGGGATGCAATTTGCCGCGACGCGAGACAACCCGCTCGACGATTTCCGAGGGCAAGTCTATAGAATGCATATCATTACTCCATGTCATGAGGGCGCAAATTCGCGCCCCCTATTTCGCTAGCTATTCCACCACCTATTTCGCCACCTGGAATTTTCCGTCGGCAACCTTGAGAATCACCCCGGTTTCGTTGGAGTACCCCCAATGGTCGTCACTGGTCCAGTTCAGCACGCCACCGGCGAGCGTCACCGTGCCCATGGTCTCGAAGGCATCTCTCAATGCTGCACGAAACTCCGGCGTGCCCGGCTCGGCTTTTTTCAAGGCGATCGGCACCGCTTTCTCCAGGATCAGCCAGGCATCGAAACCATTGGCTGCGAAGTTCGTACGCGAATTGGCCCCGTGCTTGTCTTCGTACTGCTTGACAAAACGCGTGGCCAGCTGCTTCGACGGGTGAGTTTCGGGAAGCATTTCTCCCACCGTAGCCGGTCCTGAAACCACGTAGCCGCCTTCCGCATCCTTTCCGGCGGTTCGCATGAGATCGCGGGTCGCGGCGGCATGGGTCTGATACACGCTGCCTTTGAAACCTCGTTCCATGATCGCTTTCTGAGGCATGCCGGCGCCGCTCCCCGATGCCACGATGAGAATGGCGTCGGGCTTCCGGGATACCAGCTTCAGCGCTTGCGCCGTCACACTGGTATCGGCCCGGGCGAAGCGTTCGGTACCCACGACCCGAATGCCGTGCTTTGCGCCTTCGTCCTGGAACTCCTTCAACCACTGCTCTCCAAAGGCATCCGTATACCCCAGGAAACCCACTGTCTTGATGCCTGTTTTCTTCATATGGTCGACGATCCGCGCGGCCATGATGGCGTTGGATTGGGCCAACCTGAACAGCCATTTATCCTCTCCGGCCGGCAATGCCACAGGAGACGTGGCCAGCTGCGGGGTTCCGGACTGGGTCGCAAGGGTCGCCATGGAAATCGCGACGGGCGTGGCGGTCGAACCCAGGAGCACATCGACACGCTGTTCGGAAATCAGGCGTTGCGCGGCCTTGGCACCCATGGTCGGATCGGTGGCATCGTCCATCACCACCACCTTGACCTCTTTGCCCGCCAGGGTCTTTGGCCACATGGCGATCGCGTTTGCCGTCGGAATACCCAATCCCGATGCCGGCCCGGTCAAGGGCAACACGACGCCTACGGTTACGCTATTGGCCGATACCGCCCCGGCCCAAGACAATACCAAGCTAAGCAAGAGATGCTTCAGTTTCATTATGGCTCTCCGATCTCGTAATTTTATTAGTCAACAATTCACACCAACATTGGCACCGCCCCGATCCTCCAAACTGCCCATGCGCTCATGCGGCCGGATTGCCTTTCAAAGGCCCGCCGTTCATGAATGCCTGCGCAAGACCGGGAACATCAAGAGATCACTTCTTTGCACTGGCGCCCAGATACGTTTCCACGACCTGTGGATCGTCCGCCAGCTGCGCCGCCTCTCCCTGAGCGGTCACCTCTCCCATTTCCAACACATAACCGTAGTCGGCCACGTTCAGCGCCGCACGCGCGTTTTGCTCCACCAGCAAAATCGTGACGCCGGTGCTGCGCAACGCGTTCAAAACCCGGAAAACTTCCTGAACCACCAATGGCGCCAAGCCCAGGCTTGGCTCATCCAGCATCAAAAGCGTTGGCGACGACATCAGGGCGCGGCCCACGGCGAGCATCTGCCGCTCGCCGCCGGATAGCGTCCCCGCCAGTTGCGTCCGGCGTTCCTTGAGCCGCGGAAAGGTCGAATAAACCACTTCCAGCTGTTGCTGCCAATCGCGATTTCGCAGTCGAATCTGGCGAAAGGCGCCCAGCACCAGGTTGTCCTCGACAGACATCGAAGTGAACAGCTCGCGCTTCTCGGGCACCAGAGAGATGCCGAGCATCACCCGCTCTTCCAACGACAGCTTGTCGATCCTCTCGCCGCGAAACTCGACGGCTCCGGTGGCTGGCAGAACCCCCATCAAGGCGTTGAGAAAGGTCGACTTGCCTGCGCCATTCGGCCCGATCACGGTGACAACGCTGCCTTGGCGGGCTTCGAGGCTTACACCATGCAGCACCTCGGCACGGCCATAGCCGGCGGTGAGATCCGAAACTCTTAACAGAGAAGCAGCCATATCAATGCACCTCGCCCAAATAGGCAGCACGAACCTTCGGGCTTTGCTGCACCTCGTACGGAGAACCTTCCATGAGGTAGGTTCCATGCTCCATGACAACGATGTGATCGCAGACGCCCATCACCAGCTCCATGTCATGCTCCACCAACAGAATGCCGATACCCGATTCCTTCAAGCTGCGCAGCACGCTCGCAAGCTCCTGCTTCTCCCTATGGCGCAGGCCGGCCGCGGGCTCATCCAGGAGCAGCAAGGAAGGATCCGCGCAAAGCGCTCGCGCAATCTCCAGCAACCGTTGCTGGCCCATGGGCAAGCCGCCAGCCAGCTCATGTATCCATCCCCCCATTCCAACCCGCTGCAGCTGTATCTCGGCCTCGCGCAGCAGCTTCCTTTCCTCGGCCCGGTCCAGGCGGAGCATGGCGGCAACGGCGCCGCGGCTCCCGCGCTGGTGCGCGCCGAGCGCGACGTTCTCGAGCACCGTCATGTTCGGCACCAGCTTCACATGCTGGAAGGTTCGCGCCACACCGCGATGCGCGATCGCACGCGAGCTCATGCCGCTGATGTTTTTCCCGCGGAAGAATATCTGTCCGCTGGAGAGCGCAAGAACCCCTGTGATGAGATTGAAGGTCGTTGATTTGCCTGCGCCGTTGGGACCGATGAGTCCTACGATCTGACCCGCATTGGTCTGGAACGAGATCTGATTGACCGCGACCAGGCCGCCAAAGCTCTTGCTGACATCCCTGACATCCAGAATCACCTCGTCCTTGGCTGGCTTGCTGCGCACGGAAAGCTCCGGGGCATCGCGCCAGTCCTCGGCGCGCGCAGCGCTGGGAACACGCCGATGGATGAAATCCCACACTCCATTGGGGAGATACTTCAGCACCAGGACGATCAGGATGCCGAAAACGACCAGCTCATAATTGCCGCTCTTGCCAATCAACGCTGGGAGCAGTACCTGCAACTGGTCCTCCAGAAGCTTGACGATGCCGGAGCCGGCGATGGCTCCCCACACGTGCCCAACCCCGCCGATGACGGCCATGAACAAGTACTCGATGCCCATCTTCATGCCAAACGGCGAGGGATTGACCGTGCGCTGGAAGTGCGCGAACAGCCAGCCGGAAATGGAAGCCAGGAGAGCGGCGAGCACAAAGATTCCCACTTTGTAGCGCCACGTGTTGACTCCCATCGCTTCCGCCATCTGCGCTCCCTCGGAAAGCGAGCGAATGGCCCGGCCTGCCCGGGAATCCAGCAGCCGCATCACCAGGAAGCATGAGAGCACCGCGCAAGTCCAGACCAGGGCGTAGAAAATACGCTGTTGGCCGATCTCCAGTCCGAATACCGTCAGACCTGCTATTCCGTTGATCCCATCGTATTTTCCCAGCAGCTCCAGGTTGCCCATCAGGTAGTAGAGCGCCAAACCCCATGCGAGCGTCGCCAGCGGGAGGTAGTGGCCTGACATGCGCACCGTGATCATCGCAATAAGCGTCGCACTTACGCACGTGATACCGATCCCGACAAACAGGGATACCCATGGAGAAAGTCCGTAGTGGACGGTAAGAACCGCGCTGGTATAGGCGCCGATGCCAACGAATGCCGCCTGACCGAACGATGTGAGACCGCCGATCCCGGTCAGCAGGACCAGCCCCAGCACTGGCAGCGTGTAGATGCCGATATAGTTCAGTTGAATGATCCAGAAATCAGGCACCGGCAGCAACGGCACCACCACGAGCAACGCAATGGCCAGGAACACGCCCACATGCCTGATGCGCGCCGTTCCGAGCGACCCGGCGCTGGCTATTCTCATCAAGTATTCCATGTCAGTGCTCCTCGTCCGAATGCGGGTTGCGCAGCGATCGCCACAAGAGAACCGGGAGCACGATCGTGAAAACAATGACTTCCTTGAACGCACTCGCCCAGAACGATCCGAAGGATTCGATCAGTCCGACGCCCATTGCCGCGAGCAGCGCACCGGGATAACTGGCGAGGCCCGCGGTCACTGCGACGACGAAACCTTTCAAGCCAATGAGGAGACCCGAGTCGTAGAAAATGGTGGTGGTCGGCCCGATCAGCAAACCTGACAAGGCGCCGATGAATGCCGTCATGCCGAGAGCGCGCTGGCCCGCGGCTTGTGTCGAAATCCCCATCAACCTTGCACCCAATCGGTTCACCGCGGTACCGCGCAGCGCTTTGCCATAAATCGTGTAGCTGAAGTAGAGCCAGAGCGCGACGATCAGCACCGTGGCAGCGGTGAAAATGATCATCGCCTGAGCGCTTACGCTGAACATCCCGAGCGAGAGACGGTAGTCCAGGAAATCCGGATTGCGGAACCCCTCGGCACCAAAGAACAGCAGCCCGAGTCCCGTCATGGCGAAATGCACCCCCACCGAGACGATCAGCAACACCAGGGTGGTGGCCCCAGCGAGCGATTGATACGCCACGCGATAGATCAGCGGCCCGTATGCCGTCACGATCAGCAAGGTCAGCAGCGCCTGCAACAGAATGTGCAAGGACAAGGGTGCGGCCCAGATCGACACGGCGCAGATCACCGCCGGCGGAAGCAGCACTCTTGATGCGGCCACCAGCGCGGTCTTTGCGACCCGACTATGGCGCCAGGTCTGGACCAGCTCCATGCACGCCGCGACCGACGCGAGGATCAGAAGCAGCCAGACGGTTCCCGGAACCTCGCCCATCTGAAAAATCGCGAGAGTAAGCGCACCGAAGGCGACGAATTCCCCTTGAGGGATGAAGATGATTCTCGTGACCGTGAACACCAGCACGATCCCAATTCCCAACAGGGCATAGATTGCACCGTTGGTAAGGCCATCCAGCGTCAGAATGCTGGCAATCGAAAGATCCATAAGCGCACCTAGAAGATGAGTTCAACGCGACCTGCTTCGGGTAAAGTGTTCACCACCCGACACTCACGCATTGCGCGTGCGCAGTTGCGCTCGATGATTTTGGTTCCAGAAGGGCTTTCCCACCCAGTCCATTCTTTCCAGACTTTTTGTAGCGGTAATTGCAGCGGTAGCGTCAGCGGCAAGCAGCGCCAGCGACTCTCGCAGCTGCTTCACTGTGAGCGTGTCGTTCATAAAAACTGTCTCCATACTTTATTAGTTGCTCTTCACTTTCAATCATAGCTTTGTATAGAAGCTAATGTAAACACTTTTTATGAATTAAAGCGCCGCGAAAACCGGAAAGTCAACGCGGTATGGCAACCGCTCTGAAAACCCATGGCGCATGGTTGATGCATGTTCCGCGGACCATTTGCGCTCGCTCTCAGGGCATCTCGGCGCCGCAGAGGGAGAGGATCGCTAGGGCGTTCTCAATTTGTTTTTTTGCCCGGCATCGAGAGCTTGCGGGTAGGCGTGCATGGCTCTATCTGAACTACGATCGAGAAGTCGTGATGGATAAGATAGGAAAGATCAGATGAACGTGACAGGCAATGGGAGCGGCCAAGCAAGTATGGCGCCCGAGAACGGCATGGGTAGGGGAATACATGCGCCGGACGAGCCCGGCTGACCGCGCTGCACGCCTTCACCGGGTCACACGATCGCGTTGGGAATATCCATGCGCCATGGGCGCGGCCAGGCCGCCTGAGCTATGCTCATGTGGCAGGCAAGCCCGCCACCGGCGTCAGGACAAGCTCGCGGGGTCGGCGGCAATCAACAGGCTGCAGCGGATTTTCCCCACCAGTACGGCGTCGAGGGAGCCACGCCACCAGCGCAGGGCGTAGGGCTTGCTGCGCGAGTGGCCGACAATCACCAGCTCCACGCCGAGGTTGCGCGAGAGTTCCTCGATGACGTCGACGGGCTCGCCGATTTCTAGGTGGTCGATCACTTGCAGGCCCGCGCCTGCCAGAAGATCGTGGCCCGTGGTCAGTTCCTGCGCCATTTTATTGCGCTCGACCGCCAAGCCCTCTTCCACGCTCAATACCGCGGCGGCGGCATATTCTCCGACCAATAAATACGGCGGCGGCGTGACCACCACGACCAGATGGATTTCCGCCTCCGGGCCGGGAGCCAAGCGGATGCACTCGTTCAAGGCAAGCTGGCTTTCCGGCGTGCCATTATAGGCAACCAGGATTTTCCGATACATGCTCTTCTCCTGAGATTGGCAACCCTGCAAAGGCGCTTGGCCTCCTGCTGCAGGGCTGGTGTGCAATGTTCGTGGCGATTGTCCATCCCATATTTATGGGATGGCGTATATCGCCAACCTGCGCTCTAATGGTTTTTTTGTCGGGCTGCTATGCGAAAGTAACAAGATTTCCTTGAGGATGCAATAAAGGCTGTAATAAAGAAAGGGTCAAAACCATGTCCTTCACTTGGGAAAACCTGCATCGGGCGATGTACATCCTGGTTGGCCGGGGGACGCAGCGCGAACGCCTGTATCAGGCTTATGTGCACAATCTGGCGCGCTTGCAGGCACAGGATATTCCTGCCGAAATGCGCAGCGATTTCATTCTTCTGTCGCGCGCGCTGGCCGACTCCACCAGCGGCAAGGGCACGCGCCAGCTGTCGGACGAGGAAGTCAACGCCTTCCTCAACAGCATCGTGCGCATCTACGATGTGGTCACGCGCTACCAGCCGATACTGCCCTTGCGCCATAGTGCGGAGGAGCACCATGCGGGTGCGCTGTGATGTGTGTCGATGATGCGCGGTCCAGGTAAAACCAGAACGCGCGTTGGAACAAGGCTGAAAAGTAAAAGGCCCGCCAGACTCGCGTCTGGCAGGCCAGTGTCCCCTTCCCCTCTTGGAGATAGATTTTTTGGTGCTGCCTGGCGGATTCTGCACCATGCAATCCCCAAAGTCATTCCGCAACGCACCATTAAAGTAATAAAGATATACCCGGCGCACATATGCGGGGCGCGGGATCATTTCAGCGTGCAATGCTTCCCGACACTATGTGCTTCAAAAGAGTAATATTCCAGCATCAGGCCCCACACGCGGAACCCGCATGCCATTCCAAACCAAACAATTATCCGAATCAGCCTTTTGCCAGGTGATTGCCGCGGCGCCATTGGTGTCGATCGATCTGATCATCACCAATCCGACCGGGCAGATCCTGCTGGGCCAGCGCCGCAACCGGCCGGCGCAAGGGTATTGGTTTGTTCCGGGGGGAAGGATACGCAAGAACGAGCGCCTGGCCCAGGCCATGGAAAGAATCGCCATGAACGAACTGGCTTGCATCCCGACGCCTCAACGCATGCTCGGCGCCTTCGATCACATGTATGCGGACAACTTTGCCGGCAAGGCGGACTTGCCGACCCACTATGTGGGCTTGGGCTATCACTGCCTGCTGACCGACGATGCCCATACCCGGCCGTTGATGGCCGATACCCAGCACAATGCGCTGCGATGGTGGAACGCGGAAACCCTGCTGGCGAGCAATGTGGTGCACCCTTACACCAAGACGTATATCGAAATCCTGCGCAGCAACGCACCCAGCCTGCCCGCCTTGGGATAGGAACGTGGACGGCAGAACATTTCTCGGAACGTTTGTATTTTGGCGGGTCTGAAACCCGCCCCTACGAATCGTCCTCGGGCTTGACGTCATCCGCCTGGGGCGGCACGATCCGCGCACGCAGGCTGGTCACGACCCAGGCCCATTCCATTTCTTCCTGATAAACCAGCGCCCCGGTCTCGATGAACTGGTAGACGGGACCACAGCAATCCGGGCATTCCAGTTGCGCCATGGCTTCCACCATGCGCTGCGCCAGTTGTTCAAGCTCGCTCAATGCGATATCCGGTTTGTCCATCACCACCCTCTATCCATAGCCAGCAACCGTATCGATGACGCATATCGATGATTACTTCCGCGACAGCAACAAACAACAGGATGCTCCATCCGTGTGTGTCGCTATGCGCGTCATTGGTATGCCCAAGTATATGAAGGCCGGATGATCGAACACAAGTGCGCATCACAGGCCTCCAAGGCTTCGTTACATGCTTTTACACCATCAAAAAACCCTTATGAATGAGTGAGTTATTGTACAAAACAAAGCCACTTCCAGGGGTTCGGATGAACCACCCGATGATCATGCCATCGAACTTGCGTATCACCGATACATTATGAGTTTAATAACCAATAGGAGCCTCCTATGACTTTCAAAACACCCTTGAGCGCATTGAGCTTTGTTCTGGCCACCTCGCTTTCCTCATATGGCATGGCGCAGCAACTGGGCACCACGCCGCAAGATGAACGTCCGGGCGCCTTGCCGCCGGCAGAGCTTTCCACCCCTGGCGCTCCGCAAAGCGAGTCGCATGGCAACACCATGAGGCCGACCACGCCTGCGCCGGATGCAGCCGGTCAAAGCGGTACCGATGCGGGAGCTTCCAGCTACGGGCAGGATAACGACAAGGATAAGGACAGAAAGAAAAAGTCCGAGCAGGATAGGCCTGGCACTTCCGGCGCCAGCGAGTCTGGCACCGATGCCACCGGCTCGCCCCTGAGTCCGACCAGCGTGCGCTAACGACTTTGTTTGCGGCCTGACTCCGAAGCCTGACTCCGGAATCCGGCCTCCCTGCATCCCACAATCCACGATGCACAACGCGTTGACGCGCGTTGTGCATTTTTCCTGGGCGCGGCGCTATCCCTGATTCCCTCGCGTACTGATGCCTGGGCCCAAGCGCCCGGCGCCACCCTGCCAGATGTATTCATTCATCACCCCGGCTTATAACTGGTATCAGGACCATCTATTGGCAATTTGCAACGTTTTCCCATATGATGATCATTGTGCGCTGCAGCACAGGCTCCCTGCAGCATGATTTCCATCCTTTTACTTCAAAGCAGACAATGAATACCCAAACGGCATACGCGGCATCCTCACGTTCTTCCACCCAGTTCCCAGCGCTCCCGCAACGGCTGCGCGCGGTCTGGGGGGCGCTGGCGCAAGTGCTGGCCATGACGCACGTGGTTGGCGACGCCGGCCATGTCAGCGAGCGCCAGATGCAACGCCTGCACCGCATCGCACAAGAGTTCTGATCCGCCGCCACTCTCTCCTTTCACTCCAGGCTTGGCGCTTGCTGTTCGTCCTCGGGCAGCCATTGCGGATTCCAGGCGATTTCCCATAAGTGCCCGTCCGGATCCTGGAAGTAGCCGGCATATCCGCCCCAGAAAGTGGTCCCCGCAGGTTTGACGATGGTGGCGCCGGCGCTGCCCGCGCGCCCCAGGACGGCGTCGACTTCATCGGCCGACGCGACGTTGTGGGCCAGCGCGAATTCGACGGCGCTCCTTCCGGCCAGTGCCAGTCCGGTATCCAGTCCAGTATCGTGCGCCAGGCTGGCGCGCGGCCACAAGGCCAGACGCAATCCTCCCTGCAAGGCGAAGAAGGCGACCGCGCCATGCGCATATTCCTGGCCAATGATGCCGTCGCTGGGCCAACCCAGGCCATCCCGGTAAAAAACCAAGGCACGCTCCAGGTCATCCACACCCAGGGTGATCATGCTGATGCGGGGTTTCATCGGTTTTCCTTTCGATCCGGCGTTGCATCGACTGCGGCGGCAACGATGCGCTCGAGGGCCATATTGTGCCTACCGATCCGGCGCGCGTCACTCACTCACGCATGCATACCCTGCTAAGCTGCCAAGCTTGCGCCATCGCCGCCGCAATCCTTGCCACCCCAACCAACCTGAAGGAAGAATGATGCACCCCTGGATACTGCTCGGTTCCGCGATCGTCGCGGAAGTGATCGCCACCTCGGCCCTGAAAGCCAGCGACGGGTTTTCCCGGCTATGGCCATCGTTGATCGTGATCGTCGGCTATGGTGTGGCTTTCGTGTTGCTGTCGCTGACCCTGCGCACGATCCCGGTGGGTATCGCCTACGCCATCTGGTCGGGCGTCGGGATCGTGCTGATCACCCTGGTGGCCTGGCTGCTGTTTGGCCAGAAGCTCGATCTGGCGGCGCTGCTGGGCATGGGCTTGATCGTGGCGGGAGTGCTGGTGATCAATATCTTTTCGCGCTCAGTTGCACATTGAAACTGCGCATTGAAGCGACATATTTAAAAAATCATGAGGCCACCCAGCGCACCAGGGCAATGCCTACGATCAAGGCGGCGATGCCAAGAATCACCGACCCGCCGACATACATCAGCGCCTGGCCCCAATACCCGCGCTGATACAGCATCACCGCTTCGAGCGAGAATGCCGAAAAGGTCGTGAACCCACCCAGTACGCCGGTCATCAGGAACAGGCGCGCTTGCAGCGACAGACCGCTCCGGTGCACGGCGTACTCCACCAGCATGCCCATCAGCAGCGAGCCCAGGATATTGATGGACAAGGTAGCGTAGGGGAAACTTGCGCCAAGACCTGCGGCGGCGACGCGCAAGCCCAGCACGTTGACGCCATGGCGCAGCGCCGCTCCCAGACCACCCCCCAGAAATACGATGAGAACGTTCATGGATGCCCGACCTTATCTGTTGGCGGTGTTGGCGGTGCATCTGGCCTGCGCCGCAGCCATTGTTCGGCCCTGGACAAGTCATCCAGGGTATTGATGTTCATGAACTCATGCGCGTCGCCATCGAAGCACACCCTCTGCGCCTCGTGCTGTTGTAGCCATCCCGACACGCGCCGCCCGCCATCGAGCAAGTACGTCCGCAGGCTGGGCAGCAGTGCACAGCGCGCCAGCAGGCACAGCGGATGCTCTCCGTCCGCGCTGGCGGCATATGCGACACTCGCGCCGCCGGCAACCAGCGCCGCCGCCAGGCGTTCCAGCAAATCATCCGGCAGAAACGGCACATCCACGGGAACCGTCAACAGCCACGGGGTGTCGCTGGACGCCATGGCCGCGGCAACGCCGGCCAAGGGTCCGGCCGCCGCCAGTTCGGGCGGATCGCGCACCAGGCGCCCGTAAGGCGCGTAGTCTTCCAGGCGCCGGTTGGCGCTGATGCAAATCGCGCCCACACGGGGCGCCAACCATGCCCGGGCATGCGCCACCAGCGGCTGGCCGCCCAGCGGCACCAGCCCCTTCTCAACCGGCAAATCCGCGCCCTGGGCCGCCGGATCCTGCAGCCGGCGCGCGCGCCCGCCGGCCAGGATCAAGCCGGTCAACTGGGCGCGCGCGATGCCGGTGCCAGGGTTTTCGTGCCGCATCTCAGCCACCGATGTAACTCATCTCGATTTTCGGGCGTGCGCTGGCCTGGCTGCCGCGCAGCTCGGAATAGCGGTCGGCGCGC
>Ga0182745_1003738_pt1 | contig 12961 bp, 9 predicted proteins | sample eDN3rd30CKraftBY_FD_128523 | JGI IMG/M metagenome (GOLD analysis project Ga0182745, IMG submission 128523) | Enriched backyard soil microbial communities from Emeryville, California, USA - eDNA 3rd pass 30_C Kraft BY (version 2) (version 2) | ecosystem: Environmental > Terrestrial > Soil >...
TGTCACTGTACCTTTTTAAGAAGACATAAGATGTTCAAATGAGAAAGGGTAGCCTTTAAGCAGCGTTGGCTACCCTTTTGTGCTAGAAATAAAATGTTCAACATCCCATTAACAACTTCAAGTACAACAGTTCTACGGATTGTTCAACATTTAATCCTGAAGCCACCACCGACAGGCAGCTTTTATGAAGGTTTTAAAAAAAATCCCCTGGATTTATCCATGGGGTGAAGTCAACGTATCGGGATTAAAGTTTAATCAATTAAACGGACTTCCCGAATCGGAGAGGGAAAAAATATTCTATTGTAATGGCTGACCAAACCGAAAGTCATGTGGCGATATACTAAGTCGATGTTTAGTAAGCGGGATATTTTTAATTAACCTTTATTATAGATTAAGAGTCATTGGGTACAGTTGCATGTATTTATACATATTATCAAGCGCCTCAGGAAAAGCTTCACTTGTCGATTCTTACAGTAATTGGGTGTATAATAGGTAATTGGTATTAAATTCCGAACGAATTGAATAAATGTATCCATATTTCTAATGTATAATAAAAGATATTAAGCGTTTCACGAGGTGTAAACGATGTTACCAGAAAATGTGCGACTTTATATATATACCTATTACTTGCGATCTCATGAAGAGATCGATAATTATGGCTTTAAGGTTCAAGGAGATGGACTATTAGAGATTCCTATTGTAAAACGGACGGCAAAACGGCGCAGAAAAACAAGAGAGATCTTGCTTAATTTAAAATGTAGCATGGGGAGTTCAGAGCTACTTGAAATTAGTAAGACCTTTACCAGTCCTGGGGTGAAAAGAAATTGGTCAAGTGAAAAAGGAGACCCATATTTTTATTCAGGTGCACTAATGAAAATAATCAATTATGAATTGGATGAAAAGAGTGTTAAAGATATTGCTTATGTAATGGGACCAGTATTATTTCAGTTCATCGAAAAAAACGAACAAGATGAGCAGCAAAAAAGGGATAACGAGTTAAGTAGACTTCGAGAAAAATTTGAAAAGCTTAAACAAATACCAATTGCTACTAATATTCCATTTGATAGAAGGTTGTACATTTCTAAAATCTGCGATTTATTCGAAGATATGATTTCAAATTCCAAGATACATTCTCAAGAAAAATTCACAACACATTGGCGTCAGGGGAAACGTACTCTTTTCCTGCATTTCTTAATGGCTATTTATATGCAAATGAAAACCAAACTCCAATTTGATTGGAAAGAGATTGGTGCCGATTATTATTCGGAAATTGGAGGATCGAAAAAATTTGATGGTCCAAAGAAAGAATTTATTTCCATACTGGAAGAGTTGGATTTTCCACCAATTTCGATATCCGGGTTATTAAGCTTAGGAAGCATCGTCTTTATTCCTTTCAGCGGACCCTTGAACGGTTCTATGTGCGAATACCGGTTTGGAACGGTTCATTCTATAACGGACCATGCCGTATTTAGTGATTCTTTTTCAACAACAGCCAGAAATCTATGGCTAGTAGAAAATCGCGGAGTGGTTACCCGTTTCTCGTATGAAAAGGATTATTTAAGGGATACAAACAGCCTGGTTATTGGGGTTGAAGGGCAATTGAAGAGTGCAGTAAAAAGATTCATCCAAATGGTTTATCAAAGTGTCTCCATAGAACAAGTTCTCATCTGGACGGATTACGATGAGGCCGGTGTAGTGATTGCTAATACCATTTACGAGGTATTGATGGAAAAGAATAATCAAAATCGAACTATTAAGTGGATCGTCCCTAATCAAGAAAGAGTAGTATATGATGTACAGAGCTATCTTCAAATCATGAATGATTATTTACAGAAGAAAAGTGGTGAACAGGAGGAACGGATGGAGGGAGTAGAAGAATGGCTGAAATGGATGGAAAATTGATTTCGATCTTTAAAGAATCGACTACTTCAAGTGAACTTCACGAAGCCATGCGTGATATTGTGAAATTGGCCGGGGTATTGAAGGATATGAGCGATGAAGATTATTTTCAGTCACCAGTAAAATTGTTGAAAGTACTTCGGGTTTTGAATATTCTCCAAGAAGATGCATTGGGACTTTCCAAACTGGAAATGGAAAATGACAAGGCGCTTTATTATCGATATCGAAATATCTACGGTGAAGATGAGGAAATGACATTTGATGATGTGAAGCATCTCATCTATGTTCTTGGCAAGTACAATTGGATTATGAAGACTCCGTCGGGCATTAAAATGCGTTCGTTGGGAAAGCGTCTTTTAGACCTCCTTATTCGACTTGCAAATGACTCTCTCGCCTATTATTTACATGATGATATTACCCGCTCGTTATTTCAGGCAAAACGTGATGCGGAATTAAGTGAAGCATATGACGACAAAGGCATTTCCGGTGGCAATAAGCTAGCCAGCATGATTCGTAATGTGGAGGAAGCTGTTCATCTGTTAAAAGATAGGGAACTCGAATATTTGGCCAACCGGCATGCACTCACCCAGGTTCAGTTGATTAATTCACTTATGGAAGATCTGGAGGTGAAAATGAGTGAGCGAATTCGGGCCTTTGAGACATTTGAAGACAGCCTAGCGCTTGCGAATTTGTTCCAACAGGGAATTTATACAATATCAGAAGGAATCAAAATCAGCCTTGGGACGATTAATAAAATTGTGAAGTTCACCAATCTTCAGCATACAGAACAAAGCAACAGTATTCGCCCTGAGCTTATTCGAACCTATATTATTAAAACCTTTAATAATCCCTATGATGAAGATCCTGATCCTCATCAGATATTAAGTTTTATGGAACAAGATCAATATCAGGATGAGGCTATGGACGGAATTTGGATGCCGGTAAAATTCGCTGCGCCATTAACAGCAGAAGATATATTGGGTGGAATCGATTATATTGAAAACTATGAACCGGCCGTAAATGAAATCGTTGAAATGCCTTTTGTTGAATACCAGGAACCGGATGAATTAAGTGATGAAGAAATTGCCGCTAAAATGGAGGAAACCCAGTGGAAAATGACAAAGGAGAATATCCCGACCGAGCATATAGAACGATATTTAGCTACGGCAGGTGGACAAGCCCAGCTCGATGACCTCCTTATCGAGGTTGGTGAAGGGAAATGGGGAGATGTGCTTCAATCATTATTAGGAGTAGCTGCTATGGTTAGTAATCAGCGGGCAGAATTTGACAAGGAAATTAAAAGGAGCACAAAGCTAGAGAATGATAAAGATTGGGAATGGATGGAGGATGACCCACATGGAAGAAAAGCAGTTCGAACAAGAAAACCAAAAAGTTAATCCTTTAGCTGCTCTTGCGTTATTGCCCAGTTTTTTAAGCAAGGAAGAAGAATTAACCTTTATGAATATACTGTTCTCTTCTTCTGCAAGAGTTCGGCGGGATAATTTTGGGCTCTCCAGAAAAGAAGTAGAGAAGCAGTTAGGAATTGAAAAAAACGAAAAGGAATTTCATTTGTTTATTTCCCGTGTAAATCAGGCAATTAGCCGTTATTTCCAACTCATTTATGATGAAAATAGGGATCAGGTAGTTGTTCTGATGAGAGTAAATGCCAGGGGAGCAAGAGGGGTCCTCCCTAAAGAAGCAATGGCCATATTAATGTACATTTTTTATGAGCAAGAAGTTTTGCAGCATCCCTATACATTATTTTCACAAATGTTGGAAGCATTTGGGCATGAATCCTTTCAGGCAAATAGAAAACTACAATCCAATATTGATATCTTGATGAAAATTGGTGCATTGGAACCATTTTCATCAAATTCAACAGAAGAAGCTTATCGACTAACGGCGATCGGTAAGCATATGTTTTCGGATTCTTTTTTACGCCGTTTTACAGAATTTACCCAATCGACTCAGTTAAATATGGAAGATGTATTGAAATTTTACAAACGTTACAATCTTGAAGGGAGATTGGATTATGATTCCTTGGAGACTTAATATTGCCGGGATACGCGATTTTCCTCCCCAAACGATCGATCTTTCCGGAGAAAAGGAGCATATTGGCCTATTAGGGCCAAATGGAAGCGGGAAATCAACCATTTCTTTTTGTATGGGTGCAGTTCTTCATTCTGGAAAGGTTGATATAAGCGGATTACGTTCTGCAAATTTACCAGTTGAACAAATGTGGAAGGCCAGTATTTCATTTTTATTTAAAAATGAAGGTGCGATTAAAGTAGATGCACCAAAATTTATCAAATTTGAACTGCAAATTGAACAAACCACTCCACAAACCCTCGCTCGTGAATACACAATTTCATCAGGTGATAAGCCGGATGAGTGGGAAGAACAAATCACTTTTAAATCGGGAGATAGGATTCAAAATTTTACGGCATATAAAAAGTTGCTCCAGACAAAATATCATATTGACCCGGACTATTATTATTTAATTTGGTATCAAAATGAGGTCAATCAGTTCTCAGAAATGGCTCCCGAAGAAAGATTTCGTATATTTAGTGAGATGCATGGAATTGATAAGATTCAAAAAAACTGGGAAGAAAGCCGGGAATTGGTAAAAGAGGCTGAACGAAGTTTAGAAGAGGCAAAAATACAGCAGCAGAATCGAAAATTGCTGTTAAATATCCAAAAACAAAAACTAGACCAGTATAATGATAATCAACAAAGGCTCAAAAATGGTTTTATACAATACTATCACGCGCTGTCAGTGTTAATAATAAAAACTCAGGAAGAAATTAATCATTGCACAGGAGAAGAAGCTTTTTTAAATGAGAGAATTGAAGAGGTTCATGAACAACTGCAAACCTTTGAAACTAATCAAACAGAACAAAAGAAACAATTAGCAGTAAGTCTAGCAGAAAGAAAGGAATTGGAACAACAAGTTTTAGAGTTGCAGAAAAAGCTTAATCAATTGCGGGATGATCAAAAGAAGCACAAAGAAACTTATGAAAAATTGGAATACGATTTAGCTGAAATTAGGAATGAAATCAGCCGGATTCCCGATGAAGAAACAGTAGACCGTGAGCTTGTCAAGTGCCAAAAAGAAATGGAACGCCTCGACCCTCTTATTGAAAATCAAAAACATAGGATTGAGCAGACTGACAGTACCATTAGAATTGCAAATCAAGAGGTTACTGAGCTCAAGTATGAAACTAAACAAGATGAACCAAAAAAAATCAGAACACAGCAATTGCTTTTATTATATAGTAGCAGCCATGTTGTTGAGGAAAAAATAAAACAGCTGGATTTAAAAATCTCTTCTGACAAAGATCAGTTAAAAGAATGGAAAAATCGTTTAACGGAGTACAAACAAGAAGAACTGGAATTAAAACAAAATGAATTAAATAGTCCCCGCCAAAAACAATCGAAACAGTATTTTGCAAGGGCAGGAATTGAAGTATTTACATTAAGAGAACTGATTAAACTGGATGATTCCGCCAAATTATCAGATGAAAAGGTATTTGATTCGATTAAATATACAATGTTTGTCAATAGCCGGAATTTTACTCCGCCTAATGATTTATATTATGTATCACTTCCTGCTATTCTCCCAAAAGCCTACATGACAGAATTGTCAGATTATCATCTAAAGATTCGAAATAATCTTCCTGAACAAATTGTTCCCCTTGCAGTTAAGGCGCTAAATTGGGTTCAATCCTTTTTCGAGGAAGAAAGTGCAGTAAAAATTATTAATGGTATTTTGAGGGATGAAAAAGGATTGCGGGGCATTCAGGAAGAACAGCGTTATATATTATCCGTTCAAGCTGTCCAGATAAGGCTTTCTAAATTAGCTTCATTAATAAAAGAATGTGAAAACAATATTATGACATTAACAGCTTCCATTGGGGGAAATGAACTGGAGGCACAAAAATTAAGAAATGTTGTTGGCGATGTAAAAGAAGCGGAAGCATTTTTTGCAGATGAAAAAAATCGTGTGCTGCGTCAAAAACGTTTAGAATTCTTACTAATTCAAATTGAAGAAGATCAAAAAGCAGAAATAGAGCAAATTAAGTTATTAGAAAATTTAAAAACGGAAAGATCAAATGCTAATGCACAGCAGAAACTCTATCTTTCTTTTAAACAGAAATGGGATAAATACGCTCAGGAAAAAGAAAAAATAAATCAACTTTACCAACTCAAAAATAAAATTGATGATATTGAAATAGGAGTTCAATACACTAAAAATTTGTTTGAAATTCGTACCGAAGAATACGATTTATGCCAGAACAAATGCTATGCTATTGAAAAAACATTAAAAAGCTTAACCAATGTTATCCAAGATAGTTTGAATGAAACAACAGATTTGAAAAAGCAATTAGAAAATAAAATAAATGAAAAAGAAACACAGCAAAAAGTATATTTCCAGTACAATCAGGAATTAAATGACCTCGAAAATATAGCTTCAGCAAAAGCAAAAGAAGAAAAAGAGAAGATGGTGGAACAACCGAATTGGAACCTGGCTGAGGCACGCGAATACAGAGAAAGTGGCAAAACTACGTTTACCAATGCCGTGAACGAATCAGGTATCGACCCTTACGCACCTGAAAACTATCAAAAGATGAAAGAAGCATATGATCTACAAACAAATGAAGTGAATGAATCAGAAATTCTATTGGCCAAGCATCAAGAGAGGATGGAAAAGCTTCGAAATGACCTGGATTCCACAATTGGCGGGAAAGTTTTACTGATTAACAAGCACTTCAAAGATTATATAGACCAGTTTGGTTTTGAAGGTGTAATTGAATGGGACATGCATGAAGATAAAAAAGGGACCACCCGTTATTACCTTTATTTAAAAGCAAGAAGGTTCGGTCACAGAATGGCAATGGAAGATGTGAGTGTTAAAGCCAGAGGAGGAAGACAAGGAGTTGGTTTATCCGGGGGAGAAAAATCACTTGTTTCGTTGCTTTATGCTCTTGCACTGCTACAAACGATCCAAACCAATCCGAGCTTCATTGTATTAGATGAATTTGATAGTGCATTGGATGAGGGAAGAAAAGTAAAGGTTTTTGATTTGTATGTAAAAGAACTTGGCCGGAAAATGATTATCTTAACTCCAAAGTCTCATGATAAGGATTATTTTAGTCGCTTTCATAAAGCATATGTTATATATCACCAGCCAGATATTCAGCAGAGCGGAATAATGAAACTGCGCACTCGGGCAGAAAATGTGGTGAAAGAATCTATTTTAATGGAATAAAACGAAAAGAAAAAATACAAATATAAATATAAGTGGAAGTCACTACTTGCATTTTACAAAAATGAAAATGGGTATTTAGGCCCTCCATTCATACTTGCCGAACAAATTGTTTCAAGCTTCAAGGAGATTTATCTTGAGAATACTGATCACTACATGAAGTCCTTGAGTATGGATGTTATTTTTGAAGTGATCTTAAGCAAAATAATGAGTGGATATTTGATATAGAGCATTCATTTTCTTTTAGAGAAGATGAATGCTTTTTTTTTGAGAAAAATGTGGTTTTGAATTTCAAGGTGAGTCCCCCTTTGCGTTAAAGCGTTACTTTACCGAGGCGCTGACCTCAATGTCAGGTTAGTTTGTACATCTCTTGAAAAGAATTATCAAAACCCTTTTTGCAATCCTTTTTAGGAAAACATCCTTCATACTATCATTACGTTCCTTCTGATTCTTCTCCATCTGTGTGCTGTTTGTACCGAACCAATCCGCATACTCCCAATTAACCCAACTCCCGATAATTTATCTATGGGACTGGTTCTGCGGTCTTTCTTCCATTTCCTTGTTATATTCTATAAACATCTATTTTTTTCTATTGCACAACCCAATACAACTGCTAGGATAGTCCCACGGTGTATAAAAACTTTACTTCACCAGGGGGCTGACCCTTTTTTTCCTCGCCATTATGCAGACTTAACTATACACTTCACATATGCATAATGAGGTAAATCAACTTCTTGTGCGTGTTTTTTTATTTCAGAGATTATAAAGATAAGATTTATTTATCACTCACATAAAAAAATAGTGGAACATTTTTCGAAATTAGCTATCTGCTTTAATCGTATAAGTATAACACTTACGTGCATTTCTAAAACATCAAGTGTTAAAATAAGGTAAATAAGAAATTAGTACCGATCGCAGAGTGGATCATAGGAGAGAAACAAATGATAGAAATAATACAGAAAGTTTTAGAATTCCGTGATGAAAGAGACTGGAAAAAGTATCATAATGAAAAAGATTTAGCCATTTCAATTTCACTTGAGGCAAACGAATTGCTTGAAAATTTCCAGTGGCGAACAAGTGAAGAAGCGAGAGCTGAATCAAAACAAAATATTAAAGAGGAAATGGCTGATATCCTAATTTATCTTGTTCAACTAGCAGATAAGATGGATATTAATCTGGAAGAGGAAGTCTCAAACAAACTGCTTAAAAACGCTATTAAATATCCAGTGAACAAAAGCGAGGAAAAAGTTAAATGATTATTTATAATGAGACCTCTTCAAACTTTTTAAACCATATCTATGAAAATAAAATTGGATACGTTCTCAAGAAAAACGTCTTATCGAAAATGAACAAAATAGTTTCCGGCAGCGAATTGAGGTCATGGGAAAACTCACTTCCCCAGATGGCAAGGGTTCTTAGGGATGCAGATTTAAAAGAGGATACACACGTTTTATTAGAATATAAGCTTCCTTCCTCTGAAAAAAGAATCGACTTTCTTGTAGCGGGTCAAGACGAACAGGGGAAACAAAATGCAGTAATCATTGAGTTGAAACAATGGCAGAAAGCAAAGGTATCTGAAGGAGATGGCATTGTTCGGACTTTTTTAGGAGGAAGGGAACGGGAAACGGTTCATCCTGCCTACCAAGCATCTTCTTATAAAAGATATTTACAAAATTTCAATGAGTCACTGTACAGTGATTCCACGGCTATTCAGCTTCACTCTTGTGCTTATTTACATAATTATATTATGGCTAGTGTAGGGGAGCCATTGCTGGATAAGCGCTATAGCAGTTATTTAGAGGAATCTCCCGTGTACTTCCAATTTAATGATCGGGATTTAGCAAGGAATATTAGGAAGTTGGTTTCAAAAGGGAGAGGGAAAGAAATAGCCGATACCATTGAAAATGGCAAGATTCGACCTTCAAAAAAATTGGTTGAAACAGTGGGATCACTAATTGAGGGAAATGAAGAGTTTGTGTTACTTGATGAACAAAAAGTTGCCTATGAAAAAGTAGTAAGTAAATATAATCAATTCAAAGCACAAACTGACCAAAAGCATGTCATTATTATTAAAGGTGGACCTGGTACAGGGAAATCGGTCATTGGATTAAATTTAATGACCTATATGCTAAAATCAAAAGCTTATGTGGAGTATATAACTCCGAATCAAGCTTTCAGGGAAGTTCTTCGTAAAAAATTAATTGGTTCCTCAGGTCATGTGGAAGTAAGAGATTTGTTTAAAGGATCTGCATCATATGTAAACACACCTGAAAATTACTTTGATGTCCTAATTTGTGACGAAGCACATCGATTAAAAGAGCAAGGACATATGAAAAAGAAGATAGAAGGGGAAAACCAGGTTACGCAAATTATTAGATCATCACGGATAAGTGTGTTTTTTGTTGATGATTTACAGAAGATTTCTAAAAAGGATATTGGAAGTGTAAAAGAAGTAGAAAAAGAAGCAGCAAGGTTTGGTGCGGATATACATACGGTTGAACTTGAATCGCAATACCGGTGCTCAGGATCTGGAAATTACATCACCTGGTTGGACAGCATACTGAATAATGAGCAAGAAACATTTAATCTAGAAGGGGATTTTGATTTTAAAATTGTCTCCAGTCCTCAACAGTTGAAAGAAGAAATTGTTGATAAACGCGGCGGAAGATTATTAGCAGGTTATGCTTGGGATTGGACAAAAAATATTGTAGATGGAAAGCTTATTGATGATGTTGTCATCGAGGAGCATAACTTTGCTTTGCCTTGGAATGACCCCAATAGGATTGACTGGGCCATCCATCCAGAATGTGCAAACCAAATTGGTTGTATTCACACAGTACAGGGTCTTGAAATGGATTATGTGGGTGTAATTATTGGTAAAGACTTGGGCTATGATGAAGAAACGAATAAGCTCATTGTTAGAAGAGAAGAGTTTAAGGATAAAGGCGCAAAACCGGCCAAGCCCAAAAAAGGACAACCCGACCCTCTTGTAGAACTTGTTCGAAATACATATAAAACGTTAATGACTAGAGGGATGAAGGGGTGTTATGTTTATTGTTGTGATAAGGGGTTGGAAGGATATATTAAGGAACATTTGTAGATTTGATGAAGGAGTCATTTAAAGAGAAAGTTAGCAGTTAAATTTTTGATTATTAACTGAGTGCAAGGTAAATGCCAATGATGTAGTATTACCTTGCACTCTTTTTTATTATAAGGACTTTTAACTTAAAGTTACAAAATATAAATATAAATAATACTAGATTTTCTAGGGTAAGTACCGTGGGGACTTACCCATTTTTCCGTAACATCAGAGGGTATCGGTTATTGTTAGGTTTATATCAAACTAAAGCGCACGTATTTAATGATATATTTTTGGTAAGTATTGGTTTATATACCATTTTGTATAGTAAAATATTACTGGTGACAAATAAGAATATATTGCGGAGGGAATGAAATGGATTTTAAGAATGATATTCAAAAGCTTTCGCTACAAGTTTTAGAGAGAAAAAACCACATAACAAAAGCCAAAAGCAGTAGATGTTCCGATAGTTAACGAGGAGGGGGAAACCCTAGAAGCAACGGAAACGAAAAATTCAAAGTCAGGAATTATTACCACAGACGAGGAATTACAAACATTTGAAACTATCAAAAATATATTGAGGGAAAACAACCGAAATATTGAAAATGTAAAATATAAAGATACTGTAAACTGTTTTAACGTCATGAACCGAGTTATTACTAAATGGTTTATTCGTGTGAATTTAGACCAATCAGTAAAATATATATACACAAGACTGAAACCCAATGTAGCAAAGAATTTATGTCCATGTTTCGATGTTTTAGATGTAATTAAATCCTTGTTTAATAGTCGAGTAATTATTAATGACACTAACGATTTAAATAAGTTGGATCAATTAATTATAGCCTGTTTTAATGAAGTTGCAGAACGTCTTCCTATTAATAAATAAAGATACAAACTGATGTACTGCAATTGAATTATCTAAAACCACTTCCTAAATTTGGGCAGTTCCTCGGTGCGGTACACTTGGGCAAATAGGTGTTTCATTTTATATAGCTAAAACAGTCTAGTTTAACAGTTACAGGGGCGTTTATATAAATTACTTTTAAGGGTGATGAAAATTTTGACGGTCAATGATTTAGATTTAAGTCTAATGAAATTAATTAAGAATTGGGAAGAGGTTGAAGTTAAACTAGAATATTCAACTAGCTTTGATGATGAAGATGAAATGAATGTATCACTTGAAGGGGAATTAATTGCTGTTGAATATGACTTTAATGCCAAGGATGATGAACTTGAATTAATTGAAGCTAAATGTGGCGAATTCACTGTTACTATTTTTGATGAAGATTGGCATAATCTACTTGAAGCAGCTGATATGCATTCACAGGATGCTTGTAACATAATCGAAGTATGTTTGACAAATGAAGTAGATTGTTTTGGAAGGGTTGCAATCATTGATCATATTGAAATCCATGAAGACTATCAAAATTTAGAGCTTGGTACGAAAGCAATGGAACAAATTATGAAGTTCTTGGAAAAAATTTATAAGGTCAATTTCATAATATTGAAGGTTGATGAGAGTCGTAATACAGAAGATAAATTGATTAGGTTCTATAAGCAATTTCACTTCAAACCCATTGGGGGTGATCAAACTAGATTGATTTTTGAAAGTGAGTACTTTTAAAGAACTGTATTAAAGATAATGGAAACTTGACAACGATTATTAATTTTCTATAATTGAGTGTATACTCAATTATGGTTATTAGGGAGTCGATTGTTTTGTCATCCAAAAAAAAGCAAATATTACAAGCTGCTTTTGCGTTATTTACAGAAAAGGGATTTAAAGCTACAACAACAAAAGAAATTGCACTAAAGTGTGGGGTGGCAGAAGGACTAATATTTTATTATTTTAAAGATAAAGAAGACCTCCTAAAAAGCCTTACTCGTGAGTTTTCGTTTATAGAGTCGATAAGGGAGAAAATAAAAGAATTATCAGGTATGGACCCTGTTAGTGCCTTAATTAGGTTTGGACAATTATATACTCATTTTTTGTCTCATCAAAAAAGTTTTTTATTTTTTATTTGGTCTCCTGAGATGCTGCAAAAAAATGAAGTAAGCGATGAAGTTGTTAAGCTTATCCAATCAATGACTGAATTTGTAGAAGTAAATTTACAAAGGGCGGTTTCGGATTCAGTCGATATGCAAAAGATTGAAACAGCTGCTTCTATGTTACTCTCGGCTTTGTTAACCCATGTTTTAGTAGGTGAAAGAATCTCTGTTCATAGCACTAGTGAAAATGAAACCTATATAAATACTGTAGTAAATCTAGTTTTAAATGGATTAAAGGCCTCCAGTTAGAGCCATTTTTTCCTGCGTTTTAAATGTTTACTCGGTATCGAATTAACTTTCTTTTATTCTTTATACATTAAGTTAAGAGAGGTTTAATGAATATAAAATTAACGCGATCCTTTGTTTCATCTAGTGATGCTGTTTCTTAATATAAATGTTAAATTACATAAAAAATATTTAGCACAAAAAGTCCCGGGTGAAATTTTCAAATTATTAAAAAAGGAAAAACTGACATTGTTATTTTCTAATTTATAATTGAGTATATACTCAAATTACTTATTAGGTGGAAAGTCAATTCAATTCAAGTAAAATATTTAAAAAAAGGAGAACGTCACAATATTTTTTTGAATATAATTGAGTAAATACTCAAATATTTAGAAAAGAAGGAGTATCTTAATCATAATAGATCCATTTTAAATCATAAA
>Ga0182745_1003739_pt1 | contig 12953 bp, 10 predicted proteins | sample eDN3rd30CKraftBY_FD_128523 | JGI IMG/M metagenome (GOLD analysis project Ga0182745, IMG submission 128523) | Enriched backyard soil microbial communities from Emeryville, California, USA - eDNA 3rd pass 30_C Kraft BY (version 2) (version 2) | ecosystem: Environmental > Terrestrial > Soil >...
CGACATCAGCCTCGGGCGCAACGTCTTCGTCAATCAGAACTGCACTTTCTATGACCTGGGCGGGCTGAGCATTGCCGATGATGTGATGATTGGGCCGAACGTCAGCCTCATTACGTCTGGACATCCGATCGAACCGTCACGGCGTCGTGAGTTTGTCACTGCGAAGCCCATCGTGATCGAGAGGAATGTCTGGATCGCGGCGGGTGCGACTGTTATTGGTGGCGTGACTGTGGGGGAGAACTCGGTGGTCGCGGCGGGTTCGGTCGTCACCAAGGACGTGCCTGCGAACACGCTGGTGGGCGGAAATCCGGCCCGGGTAATTCGGTCGATTGCTGAGTAGGGCGGGCGCTCGAGCGCCGCGCCTCTGGCTGCTGAGTTTGGCTACTGAATCGACGACGGCGCGCCGTGCGTGACGTCCCCGAGATCCGCATCCACTTCGCAAAAGCGCGCCTGCGTCAGCATGGCATCGGTCAAGGTGCCCAGGTGATCGCACAAGCCTTCCACCCCGCCCATCAACGCCGCCAGCGTCCACGCGTCTAGCGGCTGCCCGCCGGTCGCGTCCGGCTCGGACGCGCTATTGCCCACCATGCGGGCCATGGCCGCGATGGCGTAGCGGGCTCGGTCGATTTGGTAGAGAGGGGAAAGGGGGACCAGGCCGTGCTCGGGATCGGCGTCGACGGACCAGGGGTTTTGGGTGAGGGGGTGGGATTGCATGACAGGCTCCAAAGACAAGTTAGGCCTGCTCCCCACTTCCAAATGGGGTGGGCGGGCACGAGGCAAGGTTGGAAGACCGGCGTCTTTGGAAACCGGCGTGCGCGAACGCACCCTCGCCAAGGCCCGCCCATAGGGACGTGCAAAGGCGTTCGGACGTGAAAATGCCGCCGAAGCGGCGGCTGTCCGCCAAAGACATTTTCCGGCTTCCAAACCGGGCTACCGTTGTGGGGTAGTGGGGAGAGTATACGGCGATAGCGGAGCCCTAGCGGCTAAGGGAGACAATTTGGCGACAGTGGTGCCGAATGCTCATTAAGGCTAGGTCTGCTATCGACCCAGAGCGGACATTGGACTGAGCATTTCCACTAGAAGGCTCAAGTCCGGCGAAATAGTCCGTCAGCGCTGTTGGTAGGTAGAGCTTTGCTCGCAGTCCTGCCTCTACAACTTATGTCCGCGCAGGATTGGACATGCCGGCCACATGGGATCCACGATCAACGTGTGAATGCGAGCACGGGTGATCCCCACACGCAGGACTTTGCGGCTTTTAGGATGTGGCACGTCATCCCCTCGCCAAACGAATGAAGACTGTACTCCGGCAGCCGTGCGCCGTGCTTCTCGGACAATGACAACTCCATCGAACTGCTTACCCTTGGCCTTGTGAAAGTTCATCACCTGGAGCCCGGCAGGAGCCTCGATACCATCCAAAATTTGCTCTTGTGCAAGCGCTTGATCTAACGCTAACCGAGCGTTCGTATAGGCACCGTCGCGCAGCCATTCGTTGGCTAAGCCTGCTGAAATTCGATGTCCACGTCGGAAGGCGACTAAGAAGTCAAGCTGGGAAGCCACGCGCAGCAACTCATTTTGGCCAGTGGCTCGAAGAGCGTATTTGACGGCAAGCCAGTCAGTGGCGGGGTCCCCGGTGAAGCCGTCAGCGTGAAGACCTGCAATTAGGCCCCGCAACGCTTTAACGATGTTGATGTTGAGGGTCTTGCCGCCTCGAATTTTTCCCGCCTGCTCCAAGAGTTTGCTCACGGCGGCCTTGGCTTGTCCGGTCGCCCGCCGCGCAGCGGCGATCAACTCCATGCTGGCTGCCACATCGAGCTCAAGCTGAGCAAGGTCTTTGGGCTCAAGCAGAAACGCCGCAAATCGTGCCGAGAGTAGGGCCTCGGCCTCGTCGAACAGCAGCTTGTGGCGCACAGCCTTGCCTACATTCGGTTCGATTGCGTTGAGCGCGTTGGACATGCGTAGCGCACTTCTGTTGTTTGACACCAAGATTGCAAGCGTTTGGGGGCGGCTATCGGACTCCGCGCGGATTTTCGACAGCAACTGAGCTATAGCGCGTCGTAGAACATGGTTCCAGTTCGGCGTTGGGTTTTCTGGCCGATAGGAAAAGGAAGAAACCCCTTTATAGGGCGCACCGCGTGCCTGCCCGGCCAGAATGTCGTTGGCAAAGATCAAGATTTCAGAATCTGGGCTGCGATGGTTCTGAGTGCCCAGATCGACTTCGAGTGGATGAAGTGCAGCGCGAATCGCTGCGATCCGCTCTGGTCCAACGCCAGGCAGGTAATCGAAGATTTGTTGTTCGAGGTCGGCGAGGCAAACGATCTGCGCGTGTGGAGCAAGCATTTCAACGCATTGCCACGCGAATTGCCCGGTATCCTGGGCCTCGTCCACGATGATGATGGGATGCCGTCGCGCGAGCGACGAAAGCAAGTGGCTGCTGGTGGCAAGCAAACGAGTGGCGTTGGGAGCGAACAGGTCGAACGCGATGCGTCCCTCTTCGCGGAACAGCCGCTCGCGCTCAATCAGCCATTGATCCCATTCGTCGTCCTCGTCGTCGATGCCCCCGCTCAGGGCCTTCTCATCCTGTGGCAGCAAAATCGACAGTTTGCGCGGAGCACCGAGCAGGTACGCGTGCGCCTTGAGGATGTCCCAGAAGAAGGAGTGGAAGGTCTGAATCGAAAGTTGCTCTTGCTCGGCTGCTGTAGCTTCTAGCTTGGCCGCGTCGAGGATGCGCGCTACTGCCGCGCGCGAGAAGCTCAGGAAGAGAGCTGACTGCCCAGGCGTCATTCCCTGTTGAATACGCTTGACCGCCTTTCGCAATGCAATGGTCGTCTTGCCGCTGCCAGGGCCACCAGTCACCAGCGCGTGCCCTTCGCAAGCAAGGACACTGTCGCGAAGCGGGCAAGGCTCGTTCATGATCTGGCGAACAGATCGGCGTTTTCGCCGCCGCCCTCGTCGATGGGCGGCGGCGGCGGGAACAGAGCGAACACGGACGCGAGGAATTGTGTGGCGGTAGCCGGCAGCTCGTTGAATCCGCACTCTTCAAGAAGCCGGGCCGACCAGCCTGCGCCTTTGTTTCCGCCGAGAGCCTCCTTGGCGACGGCCTTGACCGCGTCGTCGGGTGGGCGCGCGTCGGGGATGGCGATATTGCCATGTTCGCCGTTTGCTTTGAGGTTTGCGAGGAATGACCAAAGTCGATCCACTGGCACTTCAGCCACCAGGAGGTCTTCAAAGCCCTTGTAGGCGTGCTCGACGTTAATCTCGAAATTTTCCGCAAGTGCCTGAGCCTGCTCGGCTTTGCGCTTCTTCTTGTAGTCGAGGTCGTAGAAAGCGAAGGTGCGCAGCCCCAGCGTCTTGAAGAACTTACCGAACTTGGGCATGTTCGACTCGCCGTCGGCGTCGAAGAACGCCACGCCAGCGATGTCCAAGGGCTGCAAGTTAGGGTCGTTTTCCTCCATGCGGCGCGCGATGATGGGCATCGCATGCAGCTCTGTGACGCCTTCGACGACGATAGCTGCTCGCCCCAGCATGCATTCGGACAACCCCGAGCGAGAGAAGCGCTTGTAGTCGTTGTCTCTGAGGCCCGTTGCATCGGAGACCTTGCGGGCGCTGACCATACCGCCGTCACGCGAGAGAAGTAGTGTTTTCGACGGCTCGAATTTCTCGATCACAAAGGGCGAGTGGGAGGTCACGAAGGCCTGGGTGGTCTTCGTCAGCAGGTATTGGGCGATTCGGCGCTGCGTGTGTGGAGGTACTGCGATCTCGGGCTCCTCCATGGCGAAGATCACGGTGTCGGGTTTGAGGTCCGCAATGAACGACAGGAGAGCGAGCACGAGCGTGTTGACAGTGCCGGTGCCCGCGTGGGGAAAGGGGACGGGGCCTTGGTCGGCAGAGATGGACAGGAAGAACGACATCGTCTTGCGAAGATGCTCGCGCGTGAGCTCCGAGACGTGCAGCTTCGTCGCGTTGCTGGGCGACTCCAGCGCAATGTAGCGGTTAAGCCGCTTTTCGACCGAGCGCAAGACGGGAGCGATCTCGGCGGCGTCGGCTTCAATGTCGAGACCGCGCAGTCGCTCGATGGTCTTTTCCCAAAGAGTCGTGCGAACGCCCTTGGTGCGTAGGATGATGTCCAGAAGCGAGCCGCGCTCAAGGCTCAGCGCCCGCGATCCCGTGCGCAATGCTCGCAGGTAGAGAAATCCGAACTGCCGCTTAATCGGCTTGGATACGGGCGTCAGTGTGCCTTCCGGTGCGTCGGGGCTGTGGGAAAAGAAAGTCCTGGCTTCGAATTCGTCCTCGGCGAGATCGTATTTACCAATGGTCTCCAGACGAAGGCAAGGAACCACATGTGGCGGGTTGGCGGCCAGGACTTCGCCCGCGCCCAAAAGACGCTGTTCTTCCAAGTGCCAGAATTCTGTGTTGCCACCACACTTGGCGTCGATCTCAGCGCTCAGCTCGATCAGGACGACTTCCACGCGCAATGGAATTGACTCGGGCTCAGCACCCTCTTGCGCGGACGAGGCTAGATACTGGGCATTGTAGAAGTCAAACTCGTCAATTGGCGGGAAGCGGTTCAGTCGATCGGGCCCCAAGACAAGATCTAGCGCGTCGCAGATAGTGCTCTTACCGACGTTGTTAGAACCGACCATGAGCGTGTGCCCATCGAAAAGCAGTTCCGCAGACTTGATGCCCCGAAAATTCGAGATGCCTAGACGAACTACTTTCATTTTCTACTTCTGTTCCGGTTATGGGCAATCCCCAAGGCCAAATGCAGAGTTCTTTCGACCCAACTTTCTATGAATCGTCGCATAAAAATTCCAATCGTCCGTTCGAGGGCGGAACCCTTGAGTTATGCCGAGCCGCGAAGCGGCATCGGCGGATTTTTAGGTGCGCGTGCGACGTTGAACCGAGATCTGTTCCGTTATTCGGCGGTTGATCTTGCGCTTCCATTCAAGCTGTTTGTCCGAGAGCTTCCGCTTAAGGCGTGTGCTAACTAAGAACTTATATTCAGCGTCATAGATGTATCCCATCTTGCGCCCATGCTCGATGACGCCGAGGTTAGCGTTGGCATACGGATCGTTTGCAATGCGCTTCAGGCCGTCGAACAAGTTGCCCGTGTCAATGCCAATGAAGCGATTGATGCAAACATTGCCGACGTACGCCGACTGGCCCGTGATGCGATTTGTTATGTAGCAGTGTTCTTTGATCTCTTGTCCGCAAGGGCAGTGATCGAATATTTGCGTGATTTCAACACTCAACAAGTCCCACTCAGTGCGGGCTACCTCAAACATATCCGACTGTGATAGCGATGTGGGCTTTCAGCCTTTCGAAGTTATGTTCCATAGCTATCGCCGCACACACCTGACTAAATGCAGCCAAAGTAAAAATTGGAAACCGTACGTATAAAAATGACTATAGTCGGAAAGATGAGAGCGAGCAATTGCAGAACAGACTTTAGGCAAACCTAAGAATATCGAGATCGCAGACCGCCCTGAACCTTAAAAAGCCCAGGGTCGAACAACTGCTCTTGGCCATATGCCGCCCTGGATGACCGGCCGATGACGAGCCACAGCGATCATGGATAAGACTAATAGTTGTCTTGAGGTGGACGTCCAAGGTTATGAGAGGGCCGCGCGCCGTCGCGACAGATCGCAAGCTAATATCAAACAACTTGACAGAGTCGGAGATGATTTGAAATGTGGTCAGACAATGAAACGACCGTCGACTATTTGAATTTCGGTGTAGTAGCGGACGCGTGCGCGAAACTCCTCCAACAGGCGAACGGCACGCCGATTTCGGTCGGCGTATCTGGCGGCTGGGGTGTCGGTAAGACCTCGTTGGTCAGGATGATAGAAGACCGGTTGAAACAAGCCGATGCTCCGGGGACCAACACCTACGTCATCGTCACATTTAATCCTTGGCTCTACCAGGACTTCGAGGGTGCCCGAGGTGCGCTGCTGCAGCTGGTTGGCGATGAGATCCTGCGGCTGGCGGCTAAGAACGAGCCCCTGCTAAAGAAGGCGAAGCGCCTCCTCAAGCGCATCAACTTCCTTCGCCTCGCTCAAATGGGTGGTGAAGCCGCCGTGACGCTTTACACAGGTGTGCCTGTCGGCAGCATCGGCTCCGCGGTCATGAAGGCTGCTGGGTTCTTCGGAGTCGGCGGGGACGACGACGCGAAGGAGTCGGGCGATGGAGAAGGCGAGAAGAAGGCTAAGGGCGCCAACAAGGGGATGCCCAATGACCTGCTCAAGCCCTCAGAGCCGATCTCATTGCCCAATGAGATCCAGGCGTTCCGCAATGCCCTCGAAGAACTGCTCGAAGAGCTGAAGGTCACGCTGGTCGTTTTCGTGGACGACCTAGACCGGTGTCTGCCCAAGACCGCCATTTCGACGCTGGAATCGATTCGCCTCCTCCTCTTCCTAAAGCGCAGCGCGTTTGTGGTGGCGGCCGATAACGAGTTCATTCGAGGCGCGGTGCAGGTGCACTTCGAAGGGACGGGCATCTCGAGTGAAGTTGCAACGAACTACTTCGACAAACTCATCCAGGTTCCGCTGCACGTTCCGCGACTTGGTATCAATGAAGCCAAGGCATACCTAGCCTTGCTGTTGATGGAGCGTGCCCATGCTGATGACGTCTTCGAAAAAGTCAACTTCGATGCGGCAAAGGAAGCTATCCCAAAGCGCCTGCAAAGCAGCTGGAAAGGTGACGCCGTCACGTCCGAATTCTTACAAAGCCTTGTCGGCTTGGGCAACACGCCCATGCTCGAGTTAATGCAACTTGCTGAGGGATTAGCTCCGCTGCTTACTCAGTCGAGCGCCGTAAACGCGAACCCGAGGCTGATGAAGCGGTTCCTCAACACGGTCTATCTGCGGTCGGCCTTAGCTGCCCCGCAGGGCATCGACCTTGACATCCCTTCCCTTGCAAAGTGGCACCTTGTCGAACGGTGCGACGAGACACTGGCCAACGCACTGGCTGCAAAAGTCTCGGCGGACGCCGACGGGCGAGTGACAGTCTTACATGAAGCGGAAGCTGCTGCGGCCGCCGGCACGCCCCTCCCGGAGCCTTTCAAGGATGACCCTTTTTCGTGCGAATGGCTACAGCTCAAACCAGCGCTCGGTAACGTAGACCTCCGCCCCCTACTGCACTTGAGCAGAGATACGGCGACTCGAGACTTTGGCGCGGACAACATGACCGACCAAGGACGAGCGTTGCGCGACGCCCTGGTCGCTGCTACGGCATCGAATGCACCGCTCACAGAGGTCATCCGAGCCGCTGGCGCCATCCAGGCAGGAATGGCCATGGGCAAAGCCTGGCAGCTGAAGGCCGCGATGCGGACGTGGCGCTCGGGTGAGGACGTCGTTCCACTCATCGAGCCCTGCAAGGTGTACCCGGACCTGGCTGCCCAGGCCGCGGCGCTTTTGGCAGAAGCACCGGTCGGGAAAGTTGGTCCTGGCGTCGTCCCCCTCTTGTACTCGCAGACGTGGGCACGCCCCACCCTCGACAAGTGGGAGGCAGACTCCTCGGTGGAGAAACCCACTAAAGCGGCCATCCAGCGGGCGAAGCGGGGGACCAGATAATGGGAACCTCAACGTCAAGTTCCGGCGGCAAAGCCGGCTCGCCGTTTGACCCGGAGTGGCTGACTCCAGAGGCGGCGCCTGCCGGCGGCGGCGATGCCGCCGATGGCTCGCGCGATTATGGCGACCACGAGCCTACTGACACGGGCACCGAAGCTGGAGCCGAGGGGGCCGCCGCAGCCGGCGATCAAGAGGCGCCGGATGGGGCTTTTGCGCCAAGTCGCCGGTTCGCCGACGCGCGCTCCAAGATGTCCGCCGCTCTTGGCGGCGGCGGACGCGACTCGTTGCGAGGCGCGGCCAAGAGCATGGTTACCAAGGGCATGGGCGGTGCGCGGCGCGCGGCTTCCACCATGCGAGGTACGGCTCAGGGCGCAGGTGCCCTGGGGCAGTTCTTGGCGTCCGTCCGCGATGGATCTGACCCGCAGGTTGTGGACTGGGTAAATCGCACACGAGCTGCGAGTCTCGCTGCCGACGACCTCATCCTGGAATTGGTCAAGGAGGTCATGCCCAATACGGGCAGCGTGGACGACGAATCGCTGCGCAACGCCGCGGCCGAGGCGCTTGGACTGCTCTACGAACTCAGTCCCGACATCGATGTCTTCAACCTCACGGATGCGCAGATTCACGATGTCATGGCCATCACCATCGCTAACGATGTCTGCAATCGCATGGACCTGCAGCTCGGGCAAATCTACGAGCGACTGAGGCACGACCCGCAACAAGTCCAGCTCTTTCGGAAGGATGTTCGGGAGTATGTGCAGTCGGAAGTTCGTGTCGTCATGGAGCGGCTCGGTGGGACGGGGCTCGACCCGAAGCGGCTCGCCCGAGACGTTCTGCGGTCGACAATGGAGGTGTTTGCGTCATGACGAAGGTGCTATGTACGTCCGTTAACCATTTGCCCGCGACGCTCGCAGATGGCGAGCGCGCGTTCACGCTATTCAAGAGCGCCAAGCGCGCCGGCGTTGGGACAATCGCGCAGGGCTGGCGTGGGTCGTTGAAGCGCAAGGGATTCGCTCCAAGCGCTCAGGCTTGGGATTTCGTGCAATTCTGTTTGTCGGTTTGCGCAGCCGACCTTTGCTGTTTGCGGAACACCAGTGCGGACGGCTGGACTCGGACCATCGAACTCACGGTCGGCTTGCATGAACCCCTTCGGTGGGCACCTTGGAAGGCCCATGTCGAACAGATGTTGAAGGTTCTGACGGGAGATTATTGGACGCTTCACTTCGTCGAGGGCGGGGTTGCGCCTCCGAACGGTAGACTCCAACCGATGGCCCACGATTGCATCTCGCTTCTGTCGGGCGGTCTGGACAGCCTTGTAGGGGGCATCGACCTGGTGACCAGTGGGCGACAGCCGGCGTTCGTCTCGCAGTTGGCCCACGAGGATTCCGAGCGCCAACGCCGGTACGCCACGCTCCTTGGCGGCGGGGCGACTCACATGCAGTGGAGCCATGGCATCAACTTTACCGGCCGTCGGGAGCCCTCGACGCGCGGTCGCTCGTTGGCGTTCTACGGGTTCGCCGTGATGGCGGCATCCAAGATTGGCAGCCAGCCAGTGCAGGTGTTTGTCCCCGAGAACGGCTTCATCTGCGTCAATCCGCCCCTCGTCCCTGGGCGAGTGTCCAGCCTCAGCACGCGCACGACGCACCCGCTGTTCATGGCAATGCTGCAGGAGCTGCTCGAAGTGTTGGATATCGACGTACGGCTCGAGTTGCCGTACCGGTTCAAAACGAAGGGCGAAATGCTGCGCGAATGTGCGAACCAGACCTTGCTTGACACCGTCGCTTCAGATTCCACGAGCTGCGGACGGTACCGAACCTACAATCGAACGCACTGTGGTCGCTGCGTTCCCTGCATGATTCGACGAGCAGCGTTTCTCGCCTGGGGCCATGGCCGCGACAGGACTACCTATGCCTTCCCCTCGCTGGCCGGCTCTGACAAGTCCAGCGGACCGGACGACCCTATGGCGGCAGCGCTGGCTGTGTTGTCGGTGCGTGAGCAGGGATTGGACCGCTTCCTTGGCGCCACGCTCGCGTTTGCTGCGCCAGGTGAGCGTGGTTCGTATCGGGGGGTGCTCCAAGCTGGTCTTGGTGAACTGGAGGCGTTGCTCCAAGCGGACGGACTGTTATGATGGACTTTCACTGTCACCTCGACCTCTACCCTCGTGCGATGGAGGTCTACCGCGAGGCCGCCCGCCGCAATAAGTTCACCTGGTTGGTGACCACGAGTCCTAAGGCGTTCGCGGCGACGTCGCGAGCGCTGGAGCCGTTGCCTTCAGTACTTATCACACCCGGACTCCATCCCGAAATTGCCCACGAGCGCGCAGCAGAACTAGACCTGCTACTGGAACAGATTGCTGGCGTCAAGGCGGTCGGTGAGGTGGGCCTTGATGGGTCGCCTCGTTTCAAAGCCCGCTACGAAGTCCAGCGCAAAATTTTCGGCGCGGTCGTCGCCCGGTGCGCGGAGTTGGGAGGCAGAACGCTCAGTGTCCATTCCCGCCGCGCAGTCAGGGACGTATTGGCGGAGTTCGAGCGGCATCCGAACTTCGGCACGGCCGTCATGCACTGGTTTTCCGGAAGCAGATCTGAACTGAAGGACGCCGCGGCGCACGGGTGTTGGTTCAGCATCGGGCCGGCGATGTTCGAATCTGCGAATGGCCGGGCCTTGGCTGAAGCGATGCCGCACGACCGCGTTGTGCCAGAAAGCGATGGTCCCTTTGCCAAGGTTGGGGGCAAGTCAGTCTTGCCTTGGAACGCGTCCCAGGTTGCCGAGGGCCTTGCTCCGTTGTGGGCGACAACGCCCGATGAAGCGGCAGAGATTCTTGCTCGAAACGGACAGGCGCTTCTTTATCTCATGGGCCAACGATAAGGAAGTGCGCCACCATCGCGACTGGTGGCTGTAAGCAGACACTCGTGAAAGTCCGTTCTTGGCCGAAAGCGAACTCCAGTTGCTGCCCGCTTCCGACCCAAAGGCGACTTTGGCAATGCAGGCAATCGCGATGACAAGGTGTCAGACTGCAATTTTGCATTGTTGAAATTCCAAGCATGCGGGGAATTTTGCATTTCAAAGGGAGTGTCATAAATTTTGTGTTTGAGGCCTAACATCTCGCTCAAGGAGCATGTATGGCTACCAGGAAAAAGACACCCCTTCGGGAATTGCCGGCTATCCCGGCAGAGTTGGTCGATCAATTCGTTAAAGGCCCGATGACCGCCGAGGCAGTGCAGGATCTGTCGATGGCGTTCAAGAAGGCGCTGATCGAACGGGCGTTGGGCGCGGAGCTAGGCCACCATCTGGGCTATCCCGCGGGCGGCGAGCGCCCCGCGGATGCCACCAACCAGCGCAACGGCAAGAGTCGCAAGACGGTCCTGACCGATGACGGGCCGCTGCAGGTGGAGATCCCGCGCGACCGCGACGGCAGCTTCGCACCGATCCTGATCCCCAAGCACGAGCGTCGCTTTACCGGGTTCGACGACAAGATCATCGCGATGTACGCCCGTGGCATGACGGTGCGCGAGATCCAGGCGTTCCTGGCCGAGCAATACGGGACTGAAGTCTCGCCGGAGTTCATCAGCTCGGTGACCGACGCGGTGATGGACGAGGTCACGGCCTGGCAGACCCGTCCCCTGGAGACCATGTATCCGGTGGTGTTCTTCGACGCGCTACGGGTCAAGATCCGCGAAGACGGTGTGGTGCGCAATAAGGCCGTTTACCTGGCGCTGGCGGTGTTGCCGGACGGCACGCGGGACATCCTTGGCCTGTGGATCGAGCAGACCGAAGGGGCCAAGTTCTGGATGAAGGTGTTCAACGAACTCAAGACCCGTGGCACCCAGGACATCCTGATCGCCGTCACTGATGGTTTGAAGGGCATGGAGCAGTCGCTGAACGCGGTGTTCCCGACCACGACGCTGCAGACTTGCATCGTGCATCTGATCCGCTCCAGCCTGGACTACGCCAGTTGGAAGGAGCGGCGGACGGTGGCAGCGGCCTTGAAGCCGATCTACACAGCGGCGACCGTCGAGGCGGCGCTGGCTGCGTTAGCGGCGTTCGAGCAAGGCCCTTGGGGCCAGCGCTACGCGCCGATCGCAGAAGCATGGCGCCGGGCCTGGGATCGCGTGATCCCGTTCTTTACGTTCCCGCCAGCGATCCGCAAGGTGATTTACACCACCAATGCCATCGAGAGCATCAACGCTCAGCTACGGCGAGCGGTAAAGGCGCAGGGACACTTCCCCAGCGACGAGGCCGCCACCAAGCTGCTGTGGCTGGTCCTGCGCAACATCACAGGGACCTGGGGCAGCGCCACACACGACTGGAAGGCTGCCATGAACCAGTTCGCCGTGATTTATGCCGAACGCTTCACCGACCCGTACCGCTGAGATAGCATCAACAGGCTTGATCCAAACAACGGTCAGGCTATTAACGCCTTAAACACAAAAATACTGACACTCCCATTTCAAATACAAATCCGCGGGTGGTACGCTGGCAGACTGCTTTTTTAGAGCGACCATCTGGCACTAAAGCCCTTTCGCTCAGGCGCAAAAGCCTTTGATTGCCCCTATCGCAGCGCCCCAACATCAACCACCTCCGCCCCACACCCCTCCACCAACGCCCCATCATGACTCGCAAACAACACCACCCGATCCTTCCCCCAAGCCTTAAATAACTCCGCCAGCACCGCCCGCCCCCGCGCATCGAACCCATTGCTAGGCCCATCCGCGATCACCACCGCCGGATCGCCCAACGCCGCCGCCGTCACAAACACCTTGCGCCGCGTCCCGGTCGACATCTGTTCAAAGCGCTTGTCCAGATGCGGCTCCAGGCCCAGGTCATAGGCCAGCTCCAACGTGGCCTCGTCCAGCGCCACATTCTTTTCCGCCGCGACCTGTTCCAGCAGCCCGCGCCCCGTCTGCGTGGGAAACGCGAGGCAGTTGTCGGGCACGTAGGCCAGGCGGGCCTTGGCTTGTTGGGGCGCGTGGGTCAGGGAATGCCCGTCTATCCAGACGTCTCCGCTATCGGGCGCGATGGCGCCAGCGATGAGGTTCAGGAGGGTGGATTTGCCGGTGCTGTCTTCTTCGCACAGGGCCACGCACCCGGGCGTGAAGCGGTGGGTGAGGCCTTGGAAGACGAGGTAGTCGCCGTAGCGTTTGCTGAGATTGTCGAGTCGTAGCATGGCGGGGAGTTTACGCAGGATCCGGGGGGACTAGAAGCGGGGGGGGGTGGGACTAGAAGCGGCGGCGCTCGCTATGCAATAATTGATAACGATTCCTATTCATTGATAGCGCAGGCCGTGGACTCGACACGCGATAGCCGGTTTTCCACCATTTATAAGAACGACCATCCGTGGCTGGAGCGGCGGCTGCGCAATGGGTTGCGCAACCGCGAGGACGCGGAGGA
>Ga0182745_1003742_pt1 | contig 12948 bp, 13 predicted proteins | sample eDN3rd30CKraftBY_FD_128523 | JGI IMG/M metagenome (GOLD analysis project Ga0182745, IMG submission 128523) | Enriched backyard soil microbial communities from Emeryville, California, USA - eDNA 3rd pass 30_C Kraft BY (version 2) (version 2) | ecosystem: Environmental > Terrestrial > Soil >...
GAGGTGCTGGGCCTCGTGGGGCCGAACGGCGCCGGCAAGAGCACGCTGGCGAAGGCGATGGCGGGGCTCCTCGAGCCGACGCACGGCGACGTGCGGATCGACGGCGCACCCGCGCGCTCCTCGAGCCGCCGCGAGCTCGCCAGGCGGATCGCGTGGCTGTCCCAGGAAGCGCCTGCGGATCTCGCGTTCACCGCGGCGGAGGTGGTGCTCTTCGGACGCAGCCCTCACCTGGGCGCCCTCGGCCTCGACGGCCCCGCCGATCGGCAGGCGGCCTGGCAGGCGCTGCGGGATGCCGGCGCCGGCGCCTTCGCCGATCGACGGATGAGCGAGCTCTCGGGCGGCGAGCGGCGGCGGGTGTTCCTCGCGCGGATCCTCGCGCAAGGGGCGGCCACCTGGATCCTCGACGAGCCCACCACCCACCTCGACCTCGCCCACCAGCAGCTCGCGCTGCGCCTCGCCAGAGCGCACGCGGCGCGGGGCGGATCCGCGCTCTGCGTTCTCCACGACATCACCCAGGCGCAGGCGGCGTGCGACCGGGTGGCGGTGCTCGAAGCGGGCGCCCTTCGTGCGGTGGGCTCGCCTGCAGAGGTACTTCGTCCGGAGCTGCTGCAGGAGATCTTCGGCGTGCGCTTCGTCGAGGTGACGCACCCCGAGACCGGGAAGCCACTCGTCGTCCCCATCTGACGAGGTGCCTAAAGGCGGAACCACACCGGCAGCGTCACGCAGCCGCGGGGGCCCGGCAGCGGCGCGGCCCCGCGCAGCACGCACTCGATCGCCGCGCGATCGAGCAGCGACGAGCCGCTGCTCTTTTCGATGCGGATCGAGCCGGGCATGCCATCGTCGCCGACGCAGAAGTGCAGCTCGGCGCCGCCCTGGAGCGCGCGCCGCCGCGCCGCGGGGGGATAGCATCTCGGCGCGAGGGATCGCAGGTGCGCCTCGAGGCGCGACCAGTCCGCCGCGTCGCCGCCGGTCTCGCCGCCCGTTCCCGGGCCGATTCCGCTCCCGCGCCCCGTGCCGCCGGAGCCCGCTCCCGGCCCACTGCCGGAGGGCGTCGATCCGATGCCACCGCCGGACGTGCCGCCCGCGGGGCCCGTCGCAGCGGCCGTCGCCGCTCCGGCGCCCCTCGCTTCCACGTCGCCCCGTGGAGGACTCGCGTCGCCGACGAGCACCAAATTCGTTGGGGCGGGCGCCGTCTCCGCCAGCGTCGGTGCGGTCTTCGTCGCGCCGGTCGTCGACTCCACCGCCCCAATCGCTTCCGTCGTCGCTTCCGTCGTCGCTTCCGTCGTCGCTTCCGTCGTGGCGACGGTCGCTGCGGCGCCAGCCGCCGGGGGCGACGCCCCACCCCCATGACGCTCCGAGGCGGGCGCGATCCGCGCTGGACGGCCGTCGCCCGGATCGTCAGGCGACCCTCCTCCGGCCGCGTCGCGCCCGGGACCGGCGGCGAGCAGCTCCACCACGATCGCGCCATCCCCTTTCCGCCCGATGGACGCCGGCACCCGCGGCGCCTCCACCCGCGCGAGGCAGGCGAAGACGACAGCGTGCAGGAACACGCTCCCGGCGGCGGCGATCACGGCTCGGCGAGACACGCGGCGAACCTACCCGCACGCCGCGATTTGCGCGAGCACGCTGCGCGCTCCCTCAGGCGGGATAGGAGACCTGCCACGCGCGCCAGCTCTCCGCGGCCATGTCCCGCCACCAGAAGAACGGCCACGAGACGGCGCAGGCGATCAGGTAGTAGGCGCCGACGGCCAGCCAGTCGACGCGCGGCACAGCGGGGCGATTCGCGGGGATCTCCATCGTTCCTCCTGTCGTGAACACGCCGAGGGCCGAGGCCGCTCCGCTTCGATCTTCTTGCCTAGGCCCGCGGAGTCCGAGGACCTCCGCGACGACTCAGAACGCGCGCCGCGAATCGAGGAGGATCGTGACGGGGCCCTCGTTCACCAACTCCACCTGCATCTCGGCGCGGAACCGCCCCGTGGAGACCGGCACGCCCGACCCACGGCACCGCTCGCAGAAGCGCTCGAAGAGCGATCGCGCGCCCTCCGGCTCCATCGCGTCCACGAAGCTCGGGCGCTTGCCCTTCCTGGCGTCGCCCAGGAGCGTGAACTGCGACACCGCGAGGAGCTCGCCGCCGACGTCCGCGAGGGAGAGGTTCATCTTCCCGGCGGCGTCCTCGAAGATCCGCAGGCCCACGACCTTCTCCGCGAGCAGGTCGGCGTCGCTCCCTTCGTCGCCCCGTCCGACGCCGACCAGGACGCACAGGCCCCGCCCCACCGACGCCACCCGCTCGTCGCCGACGGTCACGCTCGCCCGGCTCACCCGCTGCACCACCGCGCGCACGGTCGCCTCCCTTTCGGCCCTCGAGCGTATCCAAGATCGCCCGAAAAGGGCCGAAAACCAGATGGATGGCCGAAGTCGCGGCTGGCCCGGCCGGAAGGGGCTGTGGTAGCGTCCAACGTCTACGGCAACCAGGGAACCTGCAACGATGGACTTCGATCTGCTCGCCGCGGCGCGCGACCTCATCGCCGCCGACTCCGTCTCCGCCAAGGGCAACCTGCGCGCCGTGGAGGTGCTGGAGAGGATCGCCGCTTCGCTGGGGCTCGAGAGCTACCGGCAGGAGGCAGACGCCCTCGGCACCCGGCACGCGAACCTGATCGTCCACCCCAAGGGCGCTCCGCCGCGCGACGGCTCGTTGCTCCTTGTGACACACACGGACACCGTCGGCTCCGGCCCCCTGGACCTGTGGACCAAGACGAACCCCTGGGTCCTGGCGCAGGAGGACGACACGCTCTTCGGCCTGGGCGTCGCCGACGTGAAGCTCGACTCGCTGGCCAAGCTCCAGGCCCTCGCGCAGGCGCCGGCCGCCGCCGCGGGGCGGGTGGCCTTCTGCGGCACGTTCGCCGAGGAGGTCGGCTGCCTCGGCGCCAAACACTTCGTGCAGCACGGCCGCTTCCGTCCGGCGTGGGCCTCCTGCGGCGAGCCGTCGGAGCTGCGGATCATCGACGCGCACAAGGGCTACCTGGTGGCGAACGTCGAGCTCGTCGATCCGGGCGCCCCGCCCTCGTCGGGGAAGCGCCTGCGCCTCACCTTCGCCGGCAAGGCGGCGCACAGCTCCACGCCGCACCTCGGCAAGAACGCGATCGATCTCGCCCTCGACTTCGCCCGCCGCCACGGCGTCCCCGTCGAGTGCGCGGAGGGCGGCGATCTCGCCAACAAGGTCCCCGCCCGCTGCGTCATCGAGATCCCGGCGAAGGCCGGCCTCGCCGACGCGGCTCGCGCGGAAGGGATCGCCGTCGAAGAGGTGGAGGGCAACGGCGTCTCCCTCGCGCGCGCGCTGGACGTGGGCCTGCGCATGGCCGCGGAGCTTCGCGAGGCCGTGACCACCGCGCCGCCGCGAGAGGATCCCCGCTTCGATCCCGCCACCGCGGTGTTCAACAACGGCGTGGTGCGCTCCGCCGGCAACCGCCTCGAGTTCACCTGCGACGCGCGCCTGCTCCCGGGCCACGATCCCGTCGCGCTCTTCGACAGGCTCGAGGCCTTCGGCGCGCGCATCGCCGGAGAGCTCGGCATCTCGATGAAGATCGATCGCGCCCGCTCCAACCCGGCGATGGCGCTCCCCGCCCGGTCGACGCTGCGCGACGCCGCCATGGAGTCGTCGAAGGCGCTGGACCTCGATCCGCGGCCGCAGGCCAAGCCCACCAACACCGAGGGCGGCGTCTTCGTCTCCGCTGGGATCGAGGCGATCGTCTTCGGCCCCGGGCGCTCCACCGGCAACGCCCACACGGCGAACGAGTGGCAGAGCCTCTCCCAGATTCGGACGGCCGCGCGTTGGTATGGCGAGCTGATCCGCAACCTCGTGGGGCACGCCGCATGATCGCCGGCCCCCATACGACGCCTCGTTCGAGAACATAGAGACGGCCATGCACCTGCTTCGCGACGTCGCCACCTCCGATCTGCCGGGCCTCAAGCGCCTCGCCGAAGTGCTGGACACCCTCAACCTTCCGAACGACGAGAAGGCACTCGAGAAGATCATCGAGACGTCGGTGCGCTCCTTCGGCGGGCGGATCCGCGATCCGATGGAGCGCGAGTACCTCTTCGTTCTGGAGGACACCCGCACCGGCCGGTTGGTCGGCACCTCGATGGTCCTCGCGCAGCACGGCACCTACGAGGCGCCCCACGTCTTCTTCGAGGTGTCGAAGAGGCAGAGCTACTCGTCCACGATCGATCGCCACTTCGAGCACACGGTGCTCTCCATCGCCTACCAGTACGAAGGCCCCACCGAGATCGGCGGGCTGGTGGTCGATCCGGAGCTGCGCGGCCAGAACAAGCCGGGCAAGCAGCTCTCCTTCGTGCGCTTCCTCTTCATCGGCATGCACCGGCCCTGGTTCCGCGACTACGTCCTCGCCGAGCTCCTGCCGCCGCTGATGCCGGACGGCCGATCGCTCTTGTGGGAGGCGCTCGGCAAGAAGTTCACGGGCCTCACCTACACCGAGGCGGATCGCCTCAGCCGGCAGAACAAGGAGTTCATCAAGGAGCTCTTCCCGCAGTCGGACATCTACGCCACGCTCTTCCCGCCGCGGGTGCAGCGGGTCATCGGCCGCGTCGGGCCGAACACCGAGGGCGTGAAGAAGATGCTGGAGCGGATCGGCTTCCGCTACGCCGAGCGGATCGATCCCTTCGACGGCGGCCCGCACTTCGAGGCGCGCACCGGCGACGTGTCGCTCATCCGCGCGATGCGCCGCTGCAAGGTGATGACCGAGGACCTGGAGCATGAGGACCACCACGAGTGCGTCCTCGTGGCCTCCGAGCCCAAGGAGGCGGGCAACCGCTTCCGCGCGCTGAAGACGCCCGCCCGTGTCGAGGGTGAGCAGATCTGCCTGCCCGCCTGGGCGCGGGACGGGCTCGGCATCGCCGCGGGCGAGAAGGTCGCGCTGATCCCCTTCGAGTGATCGCGGCCCTCGGCTTGGCGCTCCTGGCCGATGCGGTATCCTCGCGCCGATTCTCGCGAGGGCGGCAGGGCGCATAGATGTTCGACTGGACCAGACGATCGATCTCCTTCTGGGTCGCCGCCGGGATGGCGTTGACCGTCCTTCCCCTCTTGATCTCGGCGGTCGTGGTCCACGCGTGGCTCCATGGCGAGGCGATCGCGGCCTTCGCGGACGTGGCGACCCGGAGCCGCGAGGAGCTGGAGCCGCTCCACCGCCAGCAGATCGCGCTCTGGGAGGCGGCGATTCCCCTCGAGGAGTACGTCGCCTCCGCGAACCCCCGCCAGATCGCCACCTACCGGGAGCGGCGCGTTCAGATCGAACGCCGGTTCCAGCAGCTCGACAGGGCGTTCGCGGAGGACGAGCCCCTGCACCGGACCCTGCAGCGGGCCGAGGGCGACTGGAGCGCGGCCGATCGCATCGCGGGCGAGCTGCTCGCCGAGGCCGGCGCGCCGACCGCTCCGCGCGACGTCGCCGCGCTGGATCGATTCGATGGCCTCGTCGGCAGCGCGGTGGACAAGCTCCGCGCGGTGGACGAGGAGGTGGCGCACGTCCTCGACCGGGACCACGCGGACGCGGTCCGAGCCTACGAGCGCTCGAACCTCGCCAGCGTCGTCGCGGGCGGCGCGTCCCTCGCATTCATCCTGCTCGGCGTCTTCGTGATCCGCCGGGTGATGCTCGCGAACATCGGCCGGCTGGTCGATGGCGCCCGGCGCTTCGCGGCAGGGGAACGAGCCCACCGGATCAACGTGACGGTGCCTCCCGAGCTGCGGGAGGTGGCGGACGAGTTCAACCGGATGATCGAGAGGATCCGCCTCGCCGAGGAGTCCCTGGCCTCCGAGGCGCGCCACGATCCGTTGACGGGGCTCGACAACCGCCGGTCGTTCGAAGAGGCGTTCGAAGCGGCGGGTACACGCCTCCGCCGAAAGAACGAGCCGTTCGTCCTCCTCCTCCTCGACATCGACCACTTCAAGCGGGTCAACGACACCTGGGGCCACGCCGCCGGCGACCAGGTCCTTCGCGCGGTCGCCGAGGTCCTCGCCGGCTCGCTGCGGGGAGTGGACCGCGCCTACCGGATCGGCGGCGAGGAGTTCGCCGCGCTGCTCGCGGACACGAGCCTGGCAGGGGCCGAGGTGGTGGCCGAGCGCGTCCGGGAAGCGGTCTCGGCAGCGGTCGTCTCGGCCGACGACGCCGAGATCCGGGTCACCGTCAGCATCGGCCTCGCGGTCGCCCACCCCTCCCACGGACTTGAAGCGCTCCTCCGGACCGCGGACCAGGCGCTCTACGCCGCCAAGAGCGGCGGCCGGAACCGCGTCGTCGCCGCCTGATCGGCGGTCGGCTGGACGCGATCTCCGAAGTCTGCGAGAAGCCCGCCGTCGCGGAAAAGCCGCGAATCCGGCGCATTTGCGGCGTCGTTCGAAAAACGTCCGCGGTCGGGTGACACCTGCGCCTGGCGCCGGTGTTTCTTCCCGCGAGCCCGGCGGACGGGCGAGCGGTGCTGCGGAGATCATCCTTGGCCATCGACGTACAGGCCCTCTACGAGAGCCACGGCCCCATGGTGCTGCGCAGGTGCAGGAGCCTGCTGCGGGACGAGGACCGCGCCCTCGACGCCATGCAGGACGTGTTCGTGCTCCTGCTGCGCAACGACGCGCGGCTGGTGGCCGACGCGCCGGCGAGCCTGCTGCTGCGGATGGCGACCAACGTCTGCTTGAACCGCATCCGCTCGACCGCCCGCAAGCCGGAGGACGCCGACGAGGCGCTCCTGCACCGGATCGCGGGCGACGACGGGCTCGAGGCCCGATCGCTGGCGCGTGCCGCCCTCGATCGGATCTTCGGCCGTGAGCCCGAGAGCACCCGGGCCATGGCGGTGATGCACCTGGTGGACGGAATGACGCTGGAGGAGGTGGCGAACGAAGTGGGCCTCTCCGTCTCCGGCGTGAGGAAGCGGCTGCGCACGCTCAAAGAGCGCGTCGTCGCCGCAGAGGCATGAAGATGGACGAGCGCATTTCCCAGCGCGTACCCGACTGGCTCCTCGAGCGGCTCGCGCTCGGCGAGCTCCCCGCGGCACAGGCCGAGGAGATCCGACGGCGCCTCGCCGCCGAAGAAGGCGGCGCCGCCCGCCTGGAGGCGCTGCGGCTCTCGAACCGCGAGATCCTCGCCGCCCATCCGCCGCGCGTGATCGCCGGGGCGATCCGGGCCAAGAACGCAAGATTGGGAAGAGACGGCCAGCGGGAGCGCGCGCCGCGGCGCGGCCTCGCGTGGGGCCTCGGCCTCGCTGCGCCGGCCGCGGCGGCACTCCTCGTCGTCGCGCTCTCGCCCGGCGTCACGCAGACGCCCTCGGCGGAGACCACGCGGATGAAAGGCCTCGAGCCGCGCCTCGTGGTGCACCGCAAGGCCGGCGGCGACGCCGAGACCCTGTCCGACGGCGCCACCGTCCGCGCGCACGATCTGCTGCAGCTCGCCTACGTCGCCGCGGGGCAGCGCTACGGCGTGATCGTCTCGCTCGACGGCGGCGGCGCGGTCACCCGGCATCTGCCCGCCGGTGGGACGGACGCTGCCGCCCTCGATGGCCAGGGCGCGACGCTCCTCCCCAACGCCTACGAGCTCGACGACGCCCCGACCTTCGAGCGCTTCGTCCTCGTGACCTCCGATTCGCCCTTCCCGGTGGAGACGGCCCTCGCCGCCGCCCGCGACATCGTCGCGGATGCCGGCGCCGCCACCCGCCCCCTCGCACTCCCCGAAGGTCTGAAGCAGACCTCGATCGTCCTGAGAAAAGCCCGATGAGAGTTCTCGCCTCCCTCGCCGTCCTCCTCACGCTCCTCGCCACGGACACGGCGTACGCCGAAAAGGGCACCCGGCGCTTCGGCCTCATCGCGGGCGCGAACGACGGCGGCAACGGCCGCGCCCGCCTCCGCTATGCCGGCACCGACGCCACCGCGATGTCCAAGGTCCTCGGCGAGCTGGGCGGCGTGGACTCCCACGACCAGCTCCTCATGCTCGATCCCGATCGCGCCTCGCTGCAGCACGGCTTCTCGTCGATCGCCCAGCGGCTGCAGGCGGCGCGCGCGGAAGGCGCGCGGGTGGAGGTGTTCTTCTACTACTCGGGTCACTCCGACGAGGAAGGCCTCCTCCTCGGCCACGAGCGCTTCGCCTACGGCGAGCTCCGCGAGGCGCTCGACCGCCTCCCCGCCGACGTGCGCGTAGCGATCCTCGATTCGTGCGCGTCCGGATCCTTCACTCGTCGTAAAGGAGGCATCGCCCGCCCCGCGTTCCTCGTGGATGCGTCGAGCAGCGTGCGCGGCCACGCGTTCCTCACCGCCAGCAGCGCGGACGAGGCGGCGCAGGAGTCCGACCGCATCCAGGCGTCGTACTTCACCCACCACCTCGTCTCCGGCCTGCGCGGCGCCGCCGACAGCACGGGGAGCGGCAAGGTCACCCTCACCGAGGCGTACGCCTACGCGTTCCGCGAGACCCTGGCGCAGACCGAGCGCACGCAGGGCGGCGCGCAGCACCCCGCCTACGAGATGGAGCTCGTCGGCTCCGGCGATCTGGTGATGACCGACCTGCGGGCGACCAGCGCGGGCCTCGTCCTCGAGGAGGCGCTGTCGGGCCGCGTGTTCGTGCGCGACGCCGCCGGCAACCTCGTGGTCGAGGTGCGCAAGCAGCCCGCGGCGCCCGTGGAGCTGGGCCTCGGCCCCGGCTCCTACTCCGTGACCCTCGACGACGGCCGCGCCCTCTTCGCGTCGGAGGTCACCCTCGCCGAGGGCAAGCGCACCACCCTCGCGCGGTCGCAGCTCCGCCCCGTGGGACCAGAGGCCACCGTGCGCCGCGGCGCCGACGAGGTCGTCGACTACGAGGAGGTGCCCTTCGACGCCACCATCATGCGGATCGGCAAGCCGTCGCGGCCGACGCTCAACCACTTCGGCCTCCACCTCCTCGCCGGCCGTGCGACGCGCCTCGACGGCGCGCAGGTGTCGCTGGGCATCGCGTGGGTCGACGAGCAGGTCGACGGCGCGCAGGTCTCGATGGTGGGCAACTACGCCGGCGGCGACCTCAACGGCGCGCAGGTCTCCGTCGGCGCCAACGCCGTGGACGGCAACGCCACCGGCGCCCAGGTGACCGTCGGCTACAACCAGGTCGAGGGCGACATGCGGCACGTGCAGTCGGCCGTCTACGCGAACTACGTCGGCGGGGCCGTCGACGGCGTGCAGCTCGCGGTGGGCGGCAACGTCTCGAGAGGCGAGGTGAGCGGCGGGCAGTTCGCCGTGGGCGGCAACTACGCCAGCGGCCCCGTCGACGGCGTGCAGGCGGCGGTAGGCGTCAACCTCGCCCCCGCCGCCACCGTCCGCGACGCCGAAGGTGCGCCGCGGCCCGCAGACGCCATCGCCGGCGTGCATGGTGCGCAGTTGGCGGTCGGCGCCAACGTCGCGGGCGGCGCGGTGAACGGCGTGCAGTTGGCGGTCGGCGCCAACGTCGCCGCGGACGGCATTGCTGGCGGCGCGCAGCTCAGCGTGGGCGCGAACGTGGCCAGCGGAGAGGTCCACGGTGCCCAGCTCGCCGTCGGCGCAAACGTCGCGGGCGCTCGCGTCGAGGGAGCCCAGGTCGCCGCAGGTCTGAGCTATGCCCCCACGGTCGACGGTTTCCAGCTCTCCAACGTCAACGTCGCGGGCGAGGTCGACGGTGCGCAGATCGGTCTCGTCAACGTCACCGGCGGCTCGGCGGGCGTGCAGCTCGGCCTCGTCAACTACGCCGACGAGGCCGACGTCTCCATCGGCCTCCTCAGCTTCACGCGCAAGGGCCGCCTCGACCTCGAGGCGTGGGCGAGCGACGTCAACGCCGTCAACCTGAGCCTCCACACCGGCGCGCGCTACACCTACGGCGTTCTCACCGCAGGCTTCTCCCCGGGCGCGAGCCGCAAGACCACCGGCTGGAGCGCGGGCCTCGGCCTCGGCACCCGCCTCGAGACCGGCCTCTCGCCCCTCGACTTCGTGAACGTCGATCTCACCAGCAACGCCTACTTCGACGGCACCGACTGGAACCGCTCGCTCCTCGTCCTCCGCGCGGGCCTCGGCTGGCAGCTCTCGCCCGCCGTCGCCCTCGTCGTCGGCCCCACCCTCAACCTGCAGGCCGAGTGGGGCGACCGCCACGACGCCGAGCTCAGCCCGATCCGCGGCGTCGAGCTCAGCGACACCGTGCGCCTCTGGCCCGGCGTCTTCGCCGGCTTCCAGTTCTAGCGGAACCGAAGATCCGCCGAGGCGTCTGCAGCCGGAACGTTTCGGGAGGGCTTCAGACCATGTGGGCAATGGACGTTCTGCCGAGAGCATCCACCATCGGGATCGCTCGCTCGGACGAACTACCGAAAATCCCGGCGCCCGCCGAAGCCGAACGCGAGGCCCAGATAAGGAAGGCTGGAGCCACGGGGGTCGGAGAGGTTCGTGTACGAGCCGGCGTGGGGCCTCAGGCTGAAGCCCTCGGTGATGCGGACGTCGAGGCCGCCAGCGGCGTGGAGCAGCCAGATGCGGTCCTTCTTTCCCAGGTCGACATTCATCGGGCCCGCAATCGCCATGAGAGACACGGCAGGCCCGAGGTTCAGGTCCAGGAGGACGGGAGCGCTGAGTGAGGGACCCACCGCGAACATGAGCCCGATCATGTTGAAGGTGACCTGCGGGCCGAGGGCCAGATCCACCTCTCGCCTGCGAAGCACCTGGACGGTCGCGTCGACGCTCACCGTCGACAGGCCGTCGATGCTCGCGCCCAGGTCCAGCGAATCGGCGACTCCGTACCGCAACGTGTAGGCCGGGATCGGAATCGGCACGTCCGGAGCGATGGGATAGGTGAACGAAAGGACGTGCTCCACCTCGCCCTCCGAGACCGCCCTCGCCGGCCGTAACGCCGTAGGCGCGCAGGACGTCCAGTTCAGGATCCCGAGGAGCAACGTCACGTGCAGCCGGCCCATCGGATTCCTCCGGTGAGAGACGAGCAGCACCGATGGACGCTCGCCGCTCGAAGATCCGGCCACCGAGGCTGTAGAGCGACAGCCACCACCGGCTTGGGACGCGCGGCTCTACCGGGCGCGACGCGTACCCGCCATCCGGGTGACGCGATCGTCGCATCTTCGCGGACGTGGCTCCTCCGCTTCGGTTGGAGTTCGGTTCGCGCTGCCTACCAGCGTGACGCGTAGAGACGTCGCTGGCGGGCGATCATCCGCAGACGATCCAATCGGAGATCCTGCCATCCTCGACGATCGCCCAGCAGTCTCCGGGCACGAGGGGCGGGTCGCACGTGCCCTCCGCTTCCGCTCCGACGTCGTTCCGCTCGACCGTCCAACACCGTCCTTCCGCGCAATCCTCGGCGCTGGTGCAGGCATCGGACTCTCGGCCGCTCGTGTCTCCGCACGCGACGGCGACCGGGAGAATGAGAAGCAGCAATCGTGGTTCGAGCCAACGCATTGCCCCCTCCTCGACCGGGTTGGTCGTCGGGCTCATGAGACGCCGAGCCCGCGGACGAGACGTCAGTCGAGCCCGATGCAGACGCTCCCACCCGGGCACATCGAGTCCATGCACGAGCGGAGCGCGCGGGCCTCTGCCGAGCAGTGTGCCTTCAGGCAATCCCGCTCCTGCTCTGGCGCATCGACGAAGGGACAATTCGCGTCCACGCAGTCGAGGCCGTGATCGAGCTCCTCCATGCAGATCCCGTTGTCGTAACAATCGTTGACCTTCTCCGAGCAAGCCAGGCAGGCAGCGCCTCTCGGATCCTCGAGGCAAGGATTGCCCGAAGAACCGCCCCCTTCATCTCCCCCGCACGCCGCAAGGACCGCGAGGATCAACGCCAACGACACCGAACGCATCATCATCCACCTCCCGTAGGCGAGTCTTTCACGAACCTCCGCCCGGAGGGTGAGGAATCAGGCGGCGGAGAACACGGTGCCGGAAGAGCCCGGCTCCACCGCCTCGGCCACCACCTGGCCGGGGCCGGCGCCGCAGACGTGCACCGCTTCGACACCAGCGGTGAGTCCGCCGAGGGCCTCCTGCACCTTGGGGATCATGCCGCCGGAGATCGTGCCATCGGCGATGAGGCGGTCGGCGTCGGCGGGGGTGAGGCGCGGGATGCGCGTGGAGGGATCCTTGGGATCCCCGAGCACGCCGGGGACGCCGGCGACGAGCAGGAGCTTGGCGGCGCGCAGCTCGGCGGCGATGCGCGTCGCCACGGTGTCGGCGTTGATGTTGTAGACGCCGCCGGTCGCGTCGCCGGAGATGGAGGCGACGGCAGGCACGTAGCCGGCGTTGGCGAGGGTCTCGAGGAGCTTCACGTTGACGCCCACCACGTCGCCGACGAAGCCGAGGTCGACGGGCTCGGGCGGACCGCCGGTGATCTTGCGCGGCGGTCGCTTGACCGCATCGACGAGGCCGGCGGAGACGCCGTGGAGCGCGACGACCGGCAGCCCTTCCGCGCGCATGCACGCGGCGAGGTCGACGCTGACCTCGCCGGCGAGGGCCATCTTCATCACCTGGAGCACGGAGGCGTCGGTGACGCGGCGGCCGCCGATCTGCTGCGGGGTGAGGCCGAGGCGCTTGGTGAGATCGGTCGCCTGCGGTCCGCCGCCGTGGACGATGGCCACCCGGATGCCCGCGGCGAGGAACGCGCGGATCCCCTCCGCGACGCCCCCGAGCTTCCCCGGCGCGACGAGCTCGCCGCCGATCTTCAACACGAACCAGCGGCCCCGCAGCTCCTCGAGACTCATGCGGCCTTTCGTCGCGCTCACGGCCAGAGGCCGGGCTCGCGCAGGGTTGTCCCTTCCTCGAAGCCCATCATCACGTTGAAGGCCTGGATCGCCTGGCCGGCGCCGCCTTTCACCAGGTTGTCGAGGGCCGAGAAGCAAACCACCGACCGGCGCCCGGCGAAGGGCTCGGAGAGCTTGTACGCCACCTCGACGTAGTTGCTGCCGGCGACCGCCACCACCTCC
>Ga0182745_1003743_pt1 | contig 12946 bp, 9 predicted proteins | sample eDN3rd30CKraftBY_FD_128523 | JGI IMG/M metagenome (GOLD analysis project Ga0182745, IMG submission 128523) | Enriched backyard soil microbial communities from Emeryville, California, USA - eDNA 3rd pass 30_C Kraft BY (version 2) (version 2) | ecosystem: Environmental > Terrestrial > Soil >...
CAGTTGTTATCATTAAATTTTGGTTTAGAAGATTTAAAGAAAGATGATTATATAAAAGATCAGTTAACTACATCTGCACTCAATGAGTATATAGAAAATGAAAGGAGGAAAGGTTCACCAGAAATAAATTCGTTGTTGGTAGAAAGATATAACCGCGACGCAATTCCATTTTCGGTAATAGTTTTAACTGTAATAGGCGCTGTGCTTGCATCACGTAAGGTGAGGGGAGGAAGTGGAATCCATCTCGCCACAGGCGTTATAATAAGTGTTTTATATGTTTTGTTCAGCAGGCTTTCGGTTGTGTTTGCTACGCAGGGAAATTTTTCACCACTTCTTGCTGCCTGGACGCCAAATATTATTTTCGGAATAATCGCGGTGTATTTATTTAAAAGAGCCTCTCGCTGATTGTTATTAACAAAGCATCTTAAATATTTTATTCAAAACTTTTGTTTTAAAAGTTAAGTGGTTGTAATTTTAAGCGATACCAATTAGCTAACACAAATTAAGATAGGTTATGGGAATAATTAAAGAACGTTTTAAGCAAAAAGCAGATGCAACAGCCGAAGATATTAAGCAATTATTAAAGGAACATGGCGATAAAAAAATAGGTGAAGTTCAGTTATCACAGATATATCAGGGGATGCGTGGAATAACAGGTTTAGTTTCAGAGACATCTCTTCTTGATTCCGAAGACGGAATACGTTTCCGCGGATATTCAATTCCTGAATTACAAGAAAAATTACCGAAAGCACCGGGCGGTTCGGAACCGTTACCGGAAGGATTGTTTTATTTAATGTTGGTTGGTGAATTACCAACCGAAGAAGATGTAAGCCACATGTCGAGTGTATTGCAAAGACGCAGCCATGTGCCGAATCATGTATTTCAAACTATTGAAGCTTTACCAATAACTGCCCATCCTATGACGCAGTTTGTAGTTGCAATTATGAGCCTGCAAACTGAAAGTTTATTTGCTAAAAACTATGCAAAAGGAATGGCTAAAAAGGATTACTGGAGTTCATGCTTCGATGATTCAATGGATCTTATTGCACGCCTTCCGCGGATTGCAGCATATATATACAGGAGAAAATACAGGGGAGGAGATCATATCCAGCCAAATGGGTTGCTTGACTGGGCCGGTAACTTTGCACATATGATGGGTTTTGAAGATGAAGGGTTTCAGGAACTTATGAGGCTTTACATGACAATACATTCCGACCATGAAGGAGGAAACGTTTCTGCTCATACTACACATCTTGTTGGTTCTGCATTAGCCGATCCATATTTAAGTTTTGCTGCAGGAATGAATGGCCTTGCCGGTCCGCTACATGGGCTTGCAAACCAGGAAGTAATAAAATGGATTTTTGAACTGAGAGAAAAAATAGGTTCAGAAAGTCCTTCTCAAGAACAAATAGAAAATTACGTAAAGCAAACATTAAGTGAAGGCAAAGTTGTTCCGGGATATGGCCATGCAGTTTTACGCAAAACCGATCCACGTTTTTCAGCTCAAATGGAATTCGGCAAAAAGCATATGCCTAATGATCCATTGGTTAATACTGTTTGGACAATTTACGAAACTGTGCCACCAATACTTTCATCAATTGCCAAAATTAAAAATCCATGGCCGAATGTTGATGCTCATAGTGGCGCTTTGTTAGTTCATTATGGAATGAAAGAATACGAATTTTATACTGTGCTATTTGGTGTTTCAAGAGCCTTAGGTGTACTTGCAAGTTTATGCTGGGACAGAGCTTTAGGTTTTCCTCTTGAAAGGCCTAAATCTGTTTCGACTCGCCTTGTCAAAAAATGGCTCAACGGAGAAGCCGAAATCTGGGGAGATTAATATTTAAAAAAAAGTTGGTTTTAAAACCAACTTTTTTTATTTAAATGTTATCAGGCTTGATTAAATTATTTATTATTTGATTAAAATAATATCAGTCCTAATCTGCTCTTAAATGAAACCCAACAACAAAGAAAAGTGGAGAATACCGGATTCGAACCGGTGGCCTCTTGCATGCCATGCAAGCGCTCTACCAACTGAGCTAATTCCCCATTCAAGGCCGCAAATATATACAACAATTATTAATAACTTTCAACCATTACTATTGAACTAAATTTTATTTTTAAAGCATGACAAAAAATGAGATAAAATTTTTAGACGGCCCTCAAAACAGGCTTAAAGATTTAAAGTTTTTATTTGCTGTATTAATGGATTTTATAAGAGGCCTAAGAAGATTACATTTCGTAGGGCCTTGTGTCACAGTTTTTGGCTCCGCCAGATTTAAAGAAAATCATCCTTATTATATTCAGGCACGATTAATATCTTCAGAAATCGCAAAACTTGGTTTCACAATTATGACCGGAGGTGGCCCCGGCATCATGGAAGCTGCAAACAGAGGTGCAAAAGATGTGGGAGGTAAAAGTGTGGGTTGCAATATAATTTTACCGCATGAGCAAAAGCATAATCCATTTCTTGATAAGTGGGTTAATATTAAATATTTTTTTGTGCGGAAAACTCTTCTGATGAAATATTCATACGCATTTGTTGTTATGCCCGGCGGTTTCGGAACTTTGGATGAATATTTTGAAGCGCTTACATTAATTCAAACCCGTATAGTAAGTGAATTTCCTATGATAATTTTTGGAAAAGAATACCATAAGGATATTATCGAGCATATTGAAGTTATGAAAGAACAAAAAACAATTTCACCGGAAGATGTAAAACTTTGTTTATTTACCGACTCTGTTGAGGAGGCTGTACGGCATATAAAAGCTACTATTGATACTTTTGGACTGAAAGTGAAAACTCCTAAAAAGAGATGGTATCTTTTTGAAAAGTAAAAAAATAATAGACACCGTGAGTGTTGGATTTTGGATTTTAGATTTTTTGATTTCTTGATTTTTTGGTTTCTTGATTTTGGATTTTTGATTTTTTGATTTCTTGATTTTGGATTTTTCTTAATCACACAATCTAAAATCGCAATCGAAAATCGTAAATCTAAAATCCCACAATCGTAAATAATTTTTGATTTTGGATTTTTTGATTTTGGATTTTTCTCAATCGTAAATCTAAAATCGAAAATCGTCAATCGTAAATCTAAAATCGAAAATCGTCAATCTAAAATCGTCAATCGTAAATCTAAAATCTAAAATCTAAAATCCCCAATGAACTTAATTCCTCAAAACATTTACAAGAATAATCTTTAAAATTTGCTTTAACCTTTTGATCCCTGAAAGAGATGCGCTTTGTTCCTTTGCCGCTAAAAAAATTGATTTTATTTCGGGTATAATTTTTAAAGCTTTTTGAATTTCAGCGCTGTTTGATTTTTCGGCAGATGCAATTTTCTTTTTAATAAAATACATTACCATAGGCTTGATAATTAAAAGATAAATAGCAATAACTAAAATAAAGCGGATTACAATTTTAAGAATGAATTCACTTTCTAAAAATTTCTCTGAACCATAGGAATATACGGCTGCTAAAATTATCATTATAAGAAAGGGATATAAAAAGAATAGCTTAAACTTTTTCTTTTTGCGCTTCTTTGGCAAAATTTCAGTTGCCGGCAACATCGCAGGAATGAGTGATTTATCATTTTTCCACTCTTCGGTCTTTTTAAAAATGTAATAGCCATAATATCCTGCACCGGCGCCCGCTACTGCATGAATTATTAAATAAATTACTGCTAATGTCAAGCTTATATTATATTCATATTTATTTCCAAGAAGTTTATTAAGGTAAACATCCAGTGCTTTCCAAAAAGAATTTCCGTATAGCAACATTAATACAAGTAAACGCTGTAAGGCTGATTCAACAAGAGCAAATATTCCTAACATAACTGCTCCCGCAGAAATAAATTTTTTGTTCCATAAAAATAAACGGCCGCACAAACCCTGAAACAAAACTGCAATATATGCTGTTGGAGGACTATAAGGGCTTAGCAAAAATTTTATTACAATTACTATTACTGTTGCCTTTAAAATGTTGCTTGCACCACATGTTGAAGCAATTAAAATTATGCAGAACACTGAAAGAGTACTCACAAGTAATCCTGCAAAAGGAATTTTTGTGAGATGTAAAATTCCTCCGGCAAATGCTTCGCAGAATGACCACAATGCCACCAGCCTGTAAAAATATTTGGAATTAGAAGAATTTGAATAATTCAACATTTAATTTTTGTTTAACTTTAATGCTTAACATTTTTTGTTTTGATACAGTTTATATTAAATGAGAGGCTTATTCAAACTGAGGTTTCTCCGGGGATGACACTATTGGATTTTATCAGATATGAAAAACATTTAACAGGCACAAAGATAGGTTGCAGGGAAGGAGATTGCGGCGCATGCACAATTTTAGTTGGAGATTTTTTAAATGATGAAATTAATTATTCCTCCGTAACATCCTGCCTCATGGCAATTGGTAATGCACATGGAAAACACATTGTAACAATTGAAGGTTTAAATATTGAGGGATTAAATGCTGTTCAAAATGCATTTGCAGAAGAAGGTGCCACTCAATGTGGCTTTTGCACTCCGGGGTTTATAGTTTCCCTTTGCGGATTGAGTTTTAAAGACTCACAATCTTTTTCAGATGCCATAGATGCAATGAACGGAAATATCTGCAGGTGCACCGGATATAAATCAATTGAACGTGCCGGTGAAAAAGTTGCAGAAATTTTTACAAAGCGAGGCAGCTCCGATAAAATTGATTTTGCAGTAAACAATAAAATTATTCCTGCTTATTTTCAAAATATTTCAGCGCGGCTTAAAAAACTTCAGTCCGAAATAAAACGGGAAATATTTACTGAAGCGCCGGAAGTTATATTAAGCGGCGGTACCGACATTTATGTTCAACAGCACGATACTATTGATGAAAAACAAATAAGTTTTATCTCCGGCAGAAAACTCTCAAATCTTATAGAACGCAATGGTGAGTACTGTTACATCAGTGCAGCGGCAACAGTTACTGATATTGCCAATTCTAAAATAATCCAAAAAACTTTCCCTGAACTATCACATTACATCAAACTTGTTTCATCAACTCAAATCAGAAACATGGCAACCCTAGCCGGGAATTTTGTAAACGCATCTCCAATAGGTGATTTTTCAATTTTCTTTCTTGCTCTTGATGCTTCTATTGTTCTAACTGATGGAAATTCAGAACGCGAAATTCCATTGCGTAATTTTTATTTAGGATATAAAATTTTGGATAAAAGACCGGGTGAACACATTTTGAAAATAAAATTCAGATTGTCTGAAGATGAACTTTTTAATTTCGAAAAGGTAAGTAAACGTACAAATCTTGATATTGCGAGTGTAAATTCTGCAATACATTTAAAGATGGATGAACAGGATATTGTTGAAGCATCTATATCTGCCGGAGGCGTTGGCCCTGTGCCGAAATTTCTTGAAAAAACAAGTGCATTTCTTTCAGGAAAAAAAGTTTCTGCAAGCCTTATAGATAGTGCAATTAAAATTGCAGATGATGAAATTTCACCTATTAGCGATGCAAGGGGAACTGAGGAATATAAAAGGTTGCTCCTTTCACAGCTTATTAAAGCACATTTCATAAAATTATTTCCAAACCTGCCCTTACAAAAATTTTCATAATTAATGCTTAATATAGATTCATATAGTCATTTACGTGGTGAATCAATTTATCTTGATGACATTCCTGAACTTAGTGGAACACTGTACGGTGCAGCATTTGGTTCAAATGTAGCTCATGGAAAAATAACAAATCTTGATTTAGAAGCGGCTCAAAACCTACCAGGTGTCGTTCGTATTTTTACATATAAAGACATTCCGGGTGAAAACCAAATTGGCGGTATTGTTCCCGATGAACCATTGTTTGCAGAAGATAAAGTTGACTTTGAAGGAATGCCCGTTGCATTTGTTGTTGCTGAATCGAAAAAAATTGCACAGAAAGCAGTTAAACTAATAAAACTTTCAACGGAGCCGTTAGAAATTATTACTTGCCCCCGAAAAGCAAAAGAGATAGGTTCACTAATTGTTCCGCCACGAACTTTTAAAACAGGAAATACCGAAGATGCATTCAGAAAATGTAAATATATTTTTGAAGGCATCGCCGAAACAAACGGTCAGGAACATTTGTATATTGAAACACAAGGCGCTTATTCTATTCCCGCTGAAAATAACAGTATTAAAGTTTATTCCTCAACACAGGGGCCTACCGCTGTTCAGCGCCATATGGCTGCTGTTTTAGGCATTCCAATGCACAGAATTGAAGTTGATGTAACCCGCCTTGGCGGCGGATTTGGTGGAAAGGAAGATCAGGCAACGGTGTGGGCGATACTTTGCGCTTTGGCAACCCATCATTTAAAGAGGCCGGTTAAATATTCTTTAGATCGAATGGAAGATATGAGAATGTCGGGCAAGAGAAACCCTTATACTTCTGACTATAAAATTGGACTTGATGAAAATTTAAAAATATTAAGTTATGAAGTTTCATTTTACCAAAATGCAGGAGCAACTGCAGATCTTTCACCCGCTGTACTTGAACGTTCATTGTTCCATTGCACAAATGCATATTACGTTCCTAATGTAGTGGCAACTGCATATTCATGCCGCACTAACTTAATACCAAACACTGCATTCAGGGGTTTTGGCGGGCCGCAAGGTATGTTTGTAATTGAAAGCGCAATTGCAAAAGCTGCTGAAGAACTTGGCGTAAATGCCTGGGAAATTCAGCGGGTAAACCTTTTGAAAACTAATGATGAAATGGTGTATGGACAAAAGGTTGTAAGCGAAGCAATTAGTTGTTGGGACAAACTTGATGAAGAATTTGACCCACAAAATATTCATAATGACGTTGCAATTTTTAATGCATCGAATCATCTTTTTAAAAAAGGAATTTCTTATATGCCGATTTGTTTTGGTATTTCATTCACCAAAATTTTAATGAATCAGGCGCGGGCTCTTGTTCATATTTATATGGATGGCAGCATAAATGTAACTACCAGCGCGATTGAAATGGGGCAAGGCGTAAATACAAAAATGCTTCAGGTTGCAGCAAAAACATTTTCTGTAAATGCAGGCAAAATAAAAGTATCGTCAACAAATACATATAAAATTGCAAACACTTCACCTTCCGCTGCAAGCGCAACAGCAGACCTAAATGGCAGAGCAGTGCAGGTTGCTTGTGAAGCTATTCTTACAAGGTTAAAAACTTTTGCAGCTAAACTTTTAAGCGAAAATGAAAACAGAATAAGCATCCGCGATGAAGTTGTTTATGTAAAAGATTCAATGACTGATTTAAAATGGAATGACCTTATTATACAAGCATATCTGCAACGAATAAATCTAAGCGAACACGGACACTATGCAACTCCGGTTGTGAATTTCGACCCTTCTATTGAAAAAGGCCATCCATTTGCATATCATGTTTTTGGTACAGCATTAACTGTTGTAAAACTTGATTGCCTTAGAGGGACTTATGAAATTGAAGCAGTAAAAGTTGTGCATGATTTTGGAACATCAATGAATACAATAATTGATAAAGGGCAAATTGAAGGAGGAATAGTTCAGGGAATTGGGTGGATGACAATGGAAGAAATTGTTTATGATAATAATGGTAAACTTAGAAGTAATGCATTATCTACATATAAAGTTCCGGATATTTATTCTGCACCAAAATTGATTGATATTGTATTCTATAAAAGCGAAGCAGAAAACCTTGCAATATTTAATTCAAAAGCAGTAGGAGAGCCGCCTTTAATGTATGGTATTGGAACTTACTTCGCATTAAGAAATGCAGTTAAAGCATTCAATCCCGAAAGTAAAATTGGTTTCTCATCTCCGCTCACACCTGAAAAAGCATTGTTAGGATTATACAAAAAATAATGAATAACCAATATAGCATTTTTAGCAGGCGGTGCTTTATAAATAATAAATTAATACCGGCAACAATTTTTGTTGAAGATGGCAAAATCAGCAATATAAAATATGAGCAATATTCCGGCGCTGCTAATTATGGAAATAACATAATTATGCCGGGAGTTATTGATATACATGTGCATGTAAATGAACCCGGCAGAACAGATTGGGAAGGGTTTGAAACTGCAACAAAAGCAGCAGCAAAAGGTGGAGTAACAACAATTGTTGATATGCCTCTAAACTCTTCTCCAGTAACTGTTTCAGAAGAATCATTTAATCAAAAACTGGAAGCATCGAAAGGAAAACTAAATGTAAACTGTGGTTTTTATGGAGGCTTGGTTCCGGGAAAACTTAATTACCTTATCGGCCTTATGGATAAGGGAATTCTGGGAGTAAAATGTTTTTTAACTCATTCAGGAATTGATGAATTTCCGAATGTAACTGAAAAGGATCTTGAGGAGGCTATGCCCATTATAAAGCTTTATGGTTTGCCATTGCTTGTGCATTGCGAACTTTCAAAAGAAAACTCTTTTACAGAGCCGCATAGCTATAAAAAATATCTGCAAAGCAGGCCGGATGATTGGGAAACATCTGCAATAAAATTAATGGTAAACTTGTGCAGAAAATATAAGTGCCATGTACATATTGTGCATGTAAGTTCAGCTCAAAGTTTGCCTTTAATCAGGGCTGCTAAAGCAGAAGGGTTGCCACTTACAGCCGAAACATGCCCACATTACATTTATTTTAGTGCAGAAGAAATACCTGATGGGCAACCCGTATTTAAGTGTGCTCCACCAATCAGGAGTAAAAATAATAATGATGCTCTGAAGCAAGCTCTTGTAGATGGCACTCTTGATCTTATTGCATCCGATCATTCGCCGGCGCCACCATCTATTAAAATGATCAGTGAAAAGAACCTTGCAAAGGCATGGGGCGGCATTGCAGGCTTGCAATTTTTGCTGAATGCATCTTATTCAGCAATGAGAGATTTGCTACCAATTGAAAAATTTATTCCCCTCCTCACTTCTCACCCGGCAAAAATATTAGGAATAGAGTCTAAAGGTGTTTTATCTGAAGGTGCTGATGCAGATATTGTAATTTGGAATGATGAAGAAAATACTTTTGTAACCGAAGAAACTATAATGCATAAATATTCTGCAAGTCCATTTAATAATTGTAATTTTTCAGGCAGGATATTATGCTCCATTGTAAATGGAGAAGTAGTTTATGAAAATGGAAATTTTTTAAATTTTAATAAAGGAAAATGGTTAATGAAAAAATAAAAGAAATTGAAAAGGAAGCTCCAGATTTTACAAATTATATAGACCTTGCCGCTGAAAGGCTTGGTGGCAAAGCATTATATGTGACAGATGATTTCTTCGCTGAAAAAGAAAATTTGCTAAAACCCGGGAGAGGTGTTTTTATTGCAGACAAATTTACCGACAGAGGAAAATGGATGGACGGCTGGGAAAGCCGCCGCAAAAGAGTTGAAGGTCATGACTGGTGTGTTATTAAATTAGCTTCTTCCGGCATAATACATGGCTTCGATATAGACACAAATTTCTTTCTTGGTAATCATCCTCCTTTCGCATCTGTTGAGGCTGCATTGATTAACGACGATTCTCAAATAAATGATTGGGATAAGGATGTTAAGTGGATCACTGTGTTAAACAAAAGTAGTTTAGATGCAGGCAGCCACAATTATTTTAAATCTGATGATAAAAATATATATTCTCATGTACGGTTGCACATTTACCCTGACGGCGGCGTTGCCAGATTTAGGGTGTATGGTGAAGTGAACAAACAATGGGAACTTGTGAGTGAAAATGAAACTGTTGATTTATGTTATGCATTAAATGGCGGAAAAGCAATTGGTTGCAATGATATGTTCTTTAGTTCCATGGATAATCTCCTCATGCCGGGAAAAGGAATTAATATGGGAGATGGTTGGGAAACCAAACGCAACAGAACTCCCGGTAATTTTGATTGGGTAATTATAAGGTTAGGAACAACAGGAAAAATTTCAAATGTAATGATAGATACACATCATTTTAAAGGGAATTATCCTGATTCTTTTTCACTTGAATGCTGTATGGCAAAATCAGATGAAGAAGTTTTGTCAAATAAAGTGGAATGGCATTCTTTAATTGAAAAAGAAAAACTGTCTGCCCACAATGAGCATAGCTATTCTCCTTCTAAAATTATCTGCGCTAGCCATGTAAGATTGAAAATTTTTCCTGATGGTGGCGTAAGCAGGCTTCGTTTACAAGGAAATAAATGCTAATGCCTCTAACATTTTTTATACTTACATTTTGCATTCTTGTTTTGCTTGTGGTTATGAGCTATAAAATAAGAAGTTTTAAAATTTCTAGGGAAGAATACTTTAGGGAATTTGGGGAAGAAGATCCAAAAAAATCAAATATATCTACCGCCCTGAATAATGTCTATGCACTTATTGTTATTACTTCTGCAGCACTGATATTTTCTCTTTATATAATTGTAAAGGATACAATTTATGCCGGGCACCTTATGGAGTGGCTTAACATTGTTGTAAGGCTATTGCATATCACTTTTGGCATTGCCTGGATTGGCGCCTCATTTTATTTTGTTTTTCTTGAAAATGCATTGAACCGAACTGAAAATGTACGAGAAGAACTGGCAGGTAATCTATGGGCAGTTCACGGTGGAGGATTTTATTATCTTGAGAAATATAAAATTGCTCCATCTCAAATTCCAAAACATCTTCATTGGTTTAAATACGAGGCGTATTTTACCTGGCTTTCGGGTTTCTGCCTTTTGTTTATAGTTTATTATTTCAATGCTTCAGCAATGCTGATAGATAAACAAGTTTTGGATATATCTCCTTTGGCAGGAATACTTATTGGGGTTGGTTCATTTATTCTTGCATGGTTTATTTATGATTTAATGTGCAAGTCGCCTCTCAAAAAAAACATTGTTTTATTTTCAGTAACAGGTCTTATTATCGCAACGGCTTTTGCATTTGGTTATAGCCATATTTTCAGCGGCAGGGCAGCTTTCATACATTTTGGTGCAATGCTTGGAAGTATAATGGCTGCAAATGTTTTCTTCGTTATTATTCCTTCGCAAAAGGCTATGGTAAAAGCGGCAAAGGATGGAAAATTCCTTGATCCGCAACTTGGAAAAAATGCTTTGATGAGATCGCTGCATAACAACTATTTTACATTGCCGGTTCTCTTTGTTATGGTGAGTAATCATTTTCCATCCACCTTCGGTAACAAGTATTCCTGGATTATTTTAATAATAATTACCATCGGCACAGCCGGGGTTAAACATTGGCTCAACCTTCGCGAAAAGGGAAAGTTATCAATATGGATACTGCCTTCATCTATTGTAATATTACTTGCTGCTGCATTTCTTTCAGCACCAAAAAGCAATAATGCTAAATGTGAAAGCACGGTTTCGGAAACCGAAGTTTATGCAATAATTCAAAACAGATGCATTTCATGTCATTCTGATAAACCAACTGATCCGGCATATACAGCTCCGCCAAACGGAATTGCATACCGAAATATTAATGATGTAATTAAATTAAAAGATAGAATTTTGCAAAGAGTAGTTATAACACACACAATGCCGCAAAATAATAAAACCAATATGACAGAGGAAGAGAGGAATATTATTAAATGCTGGATTGAACAATCTAAATAAACTCCTTATGATCAGTTTCGAAAAATTCAACAACGGCACTACAAAAAAAGCATCTGAATTATTAAAGGAATGTTGTGGTTCAAATAGATGGATATCTTTTGTTCTGAAAAAATTTCCATTCGATTCTCATACAAAAATGTTGCATACCATGGAACATGCCTGGTATAACGAATGCAATAAAACCGACTGGCAGGAAGCTTTTTTGCATCATCCTAAAATAGGAGATTTAGAAACTTTAGAAAAAAAATTCAGCGCTTCACCTGCAAGCAATGAACAAAAGGGTGTTGATCAATCATCAAAAGATGTATTGAAAAAACTTGCTAAACTTAACAAAGAATATGAAGATAAATTTGGGTTTATATTCATTGTGTATGCAAGTGGTAAGTCGGCAGAAGAAATGCTTACTATTCTGAAAAACAGATTAGGCAACACTTTGGAAAACGAATTAAGAATAGCGATGGGAGAGCAATACAAGATTACTTTAAACAGATTGCAGCAATACATTGATGGATTCAAATTTGACCAAAGCCAGGTTACTACTCATGTTTTAAATACCTCAGAAGGTGTTCCCGGAAAAAATATTCATATAGTTTTTATGGAATTTAAAAACGACAAATGGCTATGCATCTCATCCGGAATTACAAATGCAGATGGTAGAATTTCAAATTTGCTTCCTCCCGGCAGGAAACTTCCGGATGGAATTTATAAAATGATAATAGACACACAATCTTATTTTAAAAAGAAGAAAATTGCAACATTTTATCCTTCAGTTGAGATACAATTTTTTATAAACAACGACAATCATTACCACATCCCATTATTAATAAGCCCATTTGGTTATACCACTTACAGAGGCAGTTAAATTATTTATATGCATACAACAATTTCATCTAAAAAAAGGAGAGACGTTTTTAATAAATTAAAAAAAGCAAACCAAAAATTTCAAAAAATATATCCCGGTGATCGTTCTGAAAGGCAAGCGGTTCATACGGTTTATGGCGGAGCAAATCTTTTTAAGGCTGATTCTGCAGCTGTTCTGGGGCAGCGTGCACTTGAAGGCTTTAAAACTTATGCTCCCGATTTTGTAGAATTTGGCCGGGTGTTTGGCCTTGAAGGTATTTCACGAATTAATAATGCAAACGACAAAGAGGCTTCTGATGAGTATTTATCTTTAAGTAATGAACATAAAAAATTTCATCCGCTTCACCTTTCCTATGAAGTATATAATAAAGTAATTAAGAAACTAGAAAAGGAAGCTATTGAAGATTTCAGGATTGACTTTGAAGATGGCTATGGTAACAGAAGTAATGAAGAGGAAGATCAAACTGCAAAGTTGGCTGCTGAAGAGGTAGCAATAGGCATG
>Ga0182745_1003745_pt1 | contig 12945 bp, 10 predicted proteins | sample eDN3rd30CKraftBY_FD_128523 | JGI IMG/M metagenome (GOLD analysis project Ga0182745, IMG submission 128523) | Enriched backyard soil microbial communities from Emeryville, California, USA - eDNA 3rd pass 30_C Kraft BY (version 2) (version 2) | ecosystem: Environmental > Terrestrial > Soil >...
ACCTTGAACAGCATGGTGTCCAGCGCGCCGGCTTCCTCGCCGATGGCGGTCATCTGGATGACCATGTGCGGGAAAACGTTCACCTGCTTCATCGCCATGTTCATGGGGTAACCCACCGACACGTCGTCGCGCATGTGCAGCACGGCTTCTTCGTAGACCTTGTTGCCGGTGGCGCCGGACACGATGCCCAAGGCCTCCACCAGCGGTACGCCGGCGCGGAAGGTCACCGCCGTGGTGCGCGAGAAACGGGCGATGGCGCTGTTGTGCATGATCTGGCCGATCACCGGCACCCTCAAGATCAGGCGGTCCATGCCATGCTGGAGCTTGGGCGAGCGCTTGTAGGCGAAGATGAAGCCCACGATCGAGCCCACCACTACCAGCAGGATCAGCCACCACCAGCCCACCATGAAGCGCGAGGCTGCCACGATCATTTGCGTGAACACCGGCAGATCGGCACCGAAGCTGCTGAACACTTCTTCGAACTGCGGTACCACGAATACCAGCAGGATGGCACTGACCAGCAGCGCCACGGCAATGGTCATCGCCGGGTAAAACAGGGCCTTCTTGATCTTGCCCTTCAGTGATTCCAGGTTTTCCTGGTAGTTGGCAATGGTCTCCAGCACTGTTTCCAGCACACCGGCGCCTTCGCCTGCCTTTACCAGGTTGCGGTACAACTCGTCGAACTGCACCGGGTGCTTGCTGATGGCCTCGTTCAGCGAAGAGCCGCCTTCCAGATCGGCGCGTATCTGCCCGATCATCTTGGCCATGCGCGGGTTCTTGTGGCCGCTGCCGATGATCTCCAGCGCGGTCACGATGGGCACACCGGACTTCATCATCGTCGCCATCTGGCGGCTGAAGAAGGCGATGTCCTTGGGTTTGATGGGCTTGCCCGACGCGCCGAACAACGGCTTGGGCTTGGGCTTGACCACCGTGGGGGTGATGCCCTGCTTGCGCAGTTCCGCACGCAGCAGATTGGCATTGCGGGCGTCCTGCTCGCCCTTCATCTTTGCACCGCGCTTGTCGGTGCCTTCCCAGACAAACGGCTGCATTTGGCTGGTGCTGCGGGACACCGGCTCTTTTTTCATTGCGCTACGGGTAACGGACATCGATCTTCTCCCCAGCCGGCCACTCCCCGGGCCGGACGATTCCCGCATGTTAGCTGGTCCGCTCGTATCCGGCACCCTGCCGATTGGCAAGCGTGCAGGGCGTCACGTTCGGACTCTTGCATGCAGGGTGACTTGGTCGCTGGACCTGGGTGGATGCCAGCTTGTTCGACCGACAGCCGGTTGAAATTCGCCCTTGGTCAAGACAGGTCTGTCGTCGGGGACGATGGGTGTCGCAAGGTGACGCAATGCGTCACCTTGGTGGCTTCGTCCCAGAATTGGCACAAGGGGCTTTTCTTTCCGCTGGATGCTGCCATCATGCGCACCGGGGAGTTGGCAGGGGGCTGGCATTTGGCACGCAACCTGCTTCGCATACCCGTACCGGCTGGGCGACGGCCCATCCGTACCTACAATCCAGACCTCTAGGGGATGTACTCATGAAGAAGATGCAGCAGGGCTTTACCCTGATCGAACTGATGATCGTGGTTGCGATCATCGCCATCCTGGCCGCCATCGCGCTGCCGCAGTACCGTAATTACACCCAGCGTTCGGCCAATGGCGCCTGCCTGGCTGAAGCCAAGGCCTACATCGGTACCGCCGTGGCGGATGCCGCTGACGACCGTACCCCGGCCAACTTCAGCGCGAAGGCCTGCGCTAGCGGTGACACTGCAACCAAGGCGGACTACAGCGATGGTGCCACCATCAACTTCGCTGCGAATACCAAGGGCAATGCGAAGATCAAGCAGGACACCTCCTGCAACGTCGGCAGCGGCACCTGCGAGCTGGATCCGGTGTCTCCGTAAGTCTTGCGGCATTTTGTGCAAAGCTTGAATTGGAAAGGCGCCGCAAGGCGCCTTTCCTTTGCCTGAAAAATACACTCGAAATTTCCGGTTTCCGATGAATGCTTCTTCGCTGCGTTTCCCGTTGCTTGCCGCATTGCTGGCCATGCTGGCTGCCTGCTTGTTCCTTCCGGGCCTTGGCGGCGGCTTCATCTTCGACGACAAGCCGAACATCATCGAGAACACCGTACTTCACCTGACATCGCTGAAGCTGGATGACGTGCTGTATGCGGCCTACAGCTTCCAGCCGGGGCATGGCTCGCGCTCGCTGAGCATGCTCAGTTTTGCGCTGGACTACTTGCGCGGCGGCGGGCTTGACCCGCAGGTATTCAAAACCACCAATCTGCTGATTCACGCCTTGACCACGCTGGCACTGGCGCTGCTGCTGCGCCGCTTGCTGACTGCGGTGCAATGGCCGGCGCGGCGTGCGGCCACGGGGGCCTTGATCTTTGCGCTGCTGTGGGCCATCCACCCTTTGCAGGTGTCATCCGTGCTGTACGTGGTACAGCGCATGCAAACCCTGTGTACCTTGTTCATGGTGCTGGCCTTGTGGGCTTACTTGGCCATGCGCCAAGCGCAAATGGCGGGGCTGCGCAGCCGCCAATACGGCGTGCTGGCCGTGCTGTTCTGGGCGTTGGGCTTTGCAGCCAAGGAAGATGCCGTACTCCTGCCGCTTTACGCATGGGTACTGGAACTGACCGTATTGCGCTTCCGCGCCGCGCAACCGCTGCTGGCCACCGTGCTGCGCAAGGGTTATCTGTGGCTGGTGGTGGTGGGTGTGGTGGTCTATCTGCTGGTGGTGGTGCCGCACTTCTGGCGTTGGCAGGCCTACCCCGGGCGGGATTTTGACAGTTGGGAACGCCTGCTGACCCAAGGGCGCGTGCTGGTGATGTACCTGGGGCAGATTGTGCTGCCCATGCCGGGCCGCATGCCGTTTGTATATGACGACCTGAGTATTTCACGCAGCCTGTGGCAACCGGCCGCCACCTTGCCTGCATGGCTGCTGGTGTTTGGCCTGCTGGCTTGGGCATGGCGTTGGCGCACCAATCGGCCTTTGTTCGCCTTTGGCGTGTTGCTGTTCTTCGCCGGACATTTCATTACCAGCAATGTGATCAATCTGGAACTGGCGTTTGAACACCGCAACCATTTACCCTTGATTGGCGCAGTGCTGGCCATCGGCGACTTGTGCATGGCGGCTTGCCAGCGTTGGGCCGTACCGCACCGGGCCGGTTACGGCTTGCTGGGCTTGGCCATTATTGGCTTGGGCACCGCCACGGGTGTGCGCGCCCACACCTGGGGCGACCCGCTGCGGCAGGCCTTAGAAACCGTCAAGATATCGCCGCATTCGGAACGGGCCTGGTTGCAACTTGGCGGCGTGTACGCCAGCCGCATCCAGTCCAGAGCCGACAATCCCAGCCTTGACCTGACCATCGCCACCTATCAAAAAGGTGCTGCCGCCACGGGGTCCGCGACGTTGCTGTCAAACGTGGTGACCTTCAAAACCATCAGGGGGAATGTCACCCCAGCGGATTGGGAGAAGTTTCTGACCCGCTTGCAGCAAGTGCCGATGAATGCACAGAACAGGCGCATTATCTGGGTGATGCTCAACAATGTGGATCGCGAGATACCGTTGGACAGGGGGGGCGTGCTGCGCGTGATCGAGAGCATTTCCAGTCGCACCGGCTTCAGAGCCGACGAATATCTGCGAATCGGAGCCTACATCCACAACGAGACGCGTGAGCCCGGCAAGGCCTTGCCCTATCTGCGTCGCGCGGTGGAAAAGTCACCCCCAGGTGACCCGGACATCGACAAGTTGCTGACCCAGTTGCGTGCAGCAGGGCGCGGGGACTGGGTGCAGGAACTGGAGAAACTGCCAAGGGCGTCACCAAAACGCTGAGGTGGCACGAATCATGCTTCCTTGAATTTGCATTTCCACATCCAAACCGGGGCGTGTCATGAAGGGGAAAAACGGAGGGTTCACCCTCATCGAGTTGATGATTGTCGTGGCGATCATCGCCATTCTGGCGGCCATTGCGCTGCCGCAATACCGCAATTACACCCAGCGTTCGGCCAATGCCGCTTGCCTTGCGGAAGCGCGCGCCTACTTGAGCACGGCAGTGGCCGACCTGGCGGGTGCCGTCACACCTGCGACCTACGTGCCGAAAGCCTGCGATGCCAGCGCCAACCCAAACCTGATTGCAACTGATTTCGCCACGCCCAGAACCGTCACGTTCGACACCCGCACCAAGGGCAATGCCGACATCAAGCAAAATGCCGTCTGCAATACCGGCAGCGCCCAGTGCGAGTTGGTGGATGACTGAGCCTGCTTTCTGTTCTATTTATGATTGGCATGGGGTAGTGGCTTCCTAACAGGAATGGTCGGCGGCGGGGCTGGCTTCCCGCAGGTACAATGCGGATGCCGGAGCCGAGGCGTGATGCGTTCGTGAGCCAATGATTGCCGATCTCAAGAAAATCTGGGCCGTATTCACCCCCGTGGAGCGGCGCAGGGCAACATGGATGCTGGGGTTAGTGGTGCTGATGGCAGCAGCGGAGACGCTTGGCGTGCTGTCGATCATGCCGTTCCTGTCGGTGCTGGGCCGGCCGGCGGTGATCCACGAGAACCCGCTGCTGCAAGCGGCCTACGCAGGGCTGGAGTTCACAGATACGCGTGGCTTCATCTTCGCGTTGGGCATTGCCTCGATTGCCGTGGTGCTGCTGTCCTCGATGTTCAAGGCGGTAACCCTGCATCTGCTTAACCGCTTCGTCCACCTGCAGCGGCATTCGATCAGTAGCCGATTGCTGGCAGGTTACTTGTGGCAACCCTACGAGTTTTTCCTTGGCCGCAACTCTGCGGACCTGTCCAAGAACATCCTGTCCGAAACCGACCAGATGCTGTTCAACCTCGTGCAACCGCTTGCGCAGATGGTTGCGCAAGGGGCTGTGATTCTGGCAATGGGGTTGCTGATTGTCTGCTATGACCCGTGGATGGCCGTGGTCATTCTTCTGGGAGTGGCCTCGTTGTACGGGGTGATCTATGGCCTGGTCCGTAAGCGGTTGGCACGAACCGGCGTGGAACGGGTGGTTGCCAATCGTGACCGCTACCAGGCATGCAACGAGGCATTAGGGGGGATAAAGGACGTCAAGGTCACGCATTCCGTGCCGACCTACATGGCGGGTTTCGAGCGGGCATCCCGATTGTATTCACGGCATTTGGCGAGTAACGATACCCTGAGCCAGACGCCGTTGTATCTGGTTGAGGCGGTGGGGTACAGCGGCCTGATCCTCATTTCCCTCGCACTCTTGCTGCGAACCAATGATATTGCCCATGTGTTGCCGGCGATGGGTCTGTATGGATTTTCTGCTTATCGTATGCTGCCTGCCGCGCAGATCGTCTATCGCGGTTTTGCCAAACTCAAATTCTCCTCGCCGGCCCTCGATGCCATTCACCATGATTTGATGCTGCCTGCGGCACCAGAGCCACGGGCCAGTGGCATGCTGGTGCCGCAACGGGAAATTCGGCTGGAAGGTATCCGTTTTGCGTATCCCGCTGCCCCGGAAAAATCGGTACTTGATGGTTTCAGTTTGACCATTCCGGCCAATGGCAGTATTGGAATCATTGGCAAGAGTGGGGCGGGCAAGAGCACGGTGATGGATCTGCTGCTGGGCCTATTGTCGCCGCAGGCCGGCACCCTCAGCGTGGATGGCATTGCTGTGACCGCTGCCAATGTGGCCAACTGGCAGCGCGCCATAGGGTATGTACCACAGCATATTTACCTGACCGACGCCAGTATTGCCGAGAACATCGCCTTTGGCGTGAAGAAGCGTGACATCGACCTGCGGGCAGTGGAGCGCGCTGCGCGTGCTGCGCAGATACATGATTTCATCGTCGGCGGACTGCCGGACGGGTATGACACCTTTGTGGGCGAACGTGGCATTCGGCTTTCTGGGGGGCAGCGGCAGCGGGTGGGGATTGCGCGGGCGCTGTATCGTGATCCGCCTGTGCTGTTTTTCGATGAAGCAACCAGTGCTTTGGATATGGATACGGAAGAGGCGATAGTTAGTGCGATCAATGAGATTGGCGAAGACAAAACGATTGTCCTCATCGCACACAGAGTGGCGACGCTCAAGGCGTGTTCGGTGTTGGTGAATGTCGATGTGTCCAAGATCGTGGGTTGAGGGAATGGGCGGAAATCTTTCCGATCCGATAGATGCCGTGGTCACATGGGTGGATGGGAGTGATGAGCGGCATGCGGTCAAAATGGCATTGGAGTTGCGCAAGCGGAATGTGCTTGCACTTGGTAATTTCCCAGGTGGGCATGGGCGCGAGAGATATGCTGACAGCAATGAAATAAAATATTGCCTGTATGGCATACGTCGATTTATGCCATGGATACGGAAGATATATCTGGTTACGGATTGCCAAGTTCCCGAATTTCTGGGGAATGATGAGATGGGGGAGCTTGGAATTGAGTTGGTGGATCATCAGGTTGTTTTTCGAGGATATGAATGGGCGCTCCCGAATTTCAATTCAATTTCGATAGGGACGGTTCTCCATAGAATTCCGGGGTTGGCTGGAAGATATATTTATTTCAATGATGACGTGATTCCGGTTGGTGCTTCCGATCCCTCGGATTTCTTTGTGGAAGATCAAGTCGTAATTCGAGGTGGATGGGCGGCGTGCCAAAAATACGGAAAAGTAAGGACGCTGCTGTCTGCTGTCGTTCTGAAGGGGCTTGCCATCGTTTCAAAAAAAGTGCGCTCGCCACATTCGCTTGCGCAAATGCGCGCGGCCAGAATTGTCGGGTTTGAAGATAAATATTTTCATGCGCTGCATGCGCCGCATGCTGTTCGAACTGAAACGCTGAGGATGTTTTTTAAAGAAAAAGAGACTCTCATGCGGGAAAATATAAGGCACAAATTTCGACATATTGATCAATTCGTTGCGCATCCGTTGGCCCATCATCTTGAGATCGCACAAGGTGGCCAAGTGGAGCGTGACGGAAGTGACTGCACTACCATTAATTTTGGAATGAGGGGCGGAAAAGAGATCGGGCTGCTGGAGCGAGAAGGCTTGAAATTCGTGTGCTTGCAAGGGCTTGAGTCCGCTGGCGATGAGGATAGGCTGAGTGTCGTCTCATTTCTGGAAAGAAAGATATTCGATGGAAAATGAATTAAATGTTTCCGGAAAGGGGGCGCCACTCCGTGCCTCGGTTGTGATTCCTGCGTACAACGCGGGAAGGACAATTAATGAGGCGCTTTCCTCCGTGCTGTCTGCTGCAGAGGTGGAGGTGATTGTTTGCGATGATGCTTCCACCGACGATACGTCGAGTATCATCATGGGGGTTGAGGACTTGCGCATTTCCCTGCTGGTGAATGAGGTCAATTGTGGTCCTGGCCCATCACGTGACAATGCAATACGGCAGGCCTCTGCTCCCTGGGTTGCATTCCTCGATGCCGACGATACTTGGCATCCGGACAGGTTGAGCTGCCTGATTTCGGCTGCGGAAAAGATGAATGCCGATGTCGTTTTTGATGATGTATTGCTCTGCCATGACACCGCGGGTGGATTGGTCCCTTGGAAGCCATTGCATGGGAGGGCAGCATTCGGAGGGAAGGGGGACGTTCCCCGGATAATTAGTATCGAGAATTATGTATCCTCGCGTCGCTTGCTGATTCAGCCCGTCATTCGTTCCGATTTCATCCGGAAGCATGGTGTGAGTCACGGTGCGCGTCGGTTTGCTGAGGATGCGGAATTCTATCTGCGGCTGGCGTCGGCTGGCGCAAGGTTCTGCTATGTGCCAAGCCCACTATATAATTATAGAATCACACGTGGCTCGCTGACTGCGCAGGCGAAAGATCCAAGTTTGATGCGGAAGTGTCTTGAAGAATGCTCGAAATGGAATGGGTGGTCAGTGGCGGTGCAGGGTGCGTTCCACACAAAAATAGCATCGCTTCGGGAAAATGAGGCATTGCATGATCTCGCAAGAGATATGCGGAAGGGGCGTTTCGTACAGGTGTTCAGATCGCTAGCGAGGCAGCCACGCTTGTTGACGATGCTGCCACGAAAAATACTCCAGCAGTTGCATTATCAGGCTCATCGCGCTTTTCATGGCGGCTATGGTCGTTGATGATGGCCACATATCATTGAGTCCTTCACGCATGGCTACCATTGTTTTGACCTTCGGCACCTTCGATGTCTTTCACGTCGGTCACCTGAACATCTTTGAGCGCGCCGCATCGCTGGGCGATCGTCTGGTCGTGGGCATTTCCTCGGATGCGCTCAATGTCGCCAAGAAGGGGCGTGCTCCGGTGTTTCCCCAGGATGAACGGATGCGCCTTGTCTCTGCCATGCGCTGTGTCAGTGAGGTGTTTCTGGAGGAGTCGCTGGAACTCAAGCGACAGTACCTGCTCCGCCACAAGGCCGATGTGCTGGCAATGGGGGATGACTGGAAGGGGCGATTCGATGAGTTTTCGGACATCTGCCAGGTGGTCTATTTTGAGCGCACTCCGGCTATTTCCACGACGGCCGTAATCGAGAAAATCCGGCTTTAGCGGCCTGCCGCAGTGCAGAGCATTGCGTTCAAGCGGTTGACGCCGCGCTGGGTGGCGTTGCCATCTGCGCACTCGCCATATACCACCTGCCTTGTCGATTGATGGCTGGCTTGATGGCGTTGCCAATATCGTTCGGGTGCGATGAGGCAGGTTTCCAATGATTGCAGCAATTCCGGCAGGCCACCGATGATGGCTCCGAAACGATATTCCGGACCGAGCGAGAAGCCCTTGCGGAAAGGGGGGGGCACGTCGAGGAACAATGTAGGCCGATCCAGTAGCAGGAAGTCGAACGCAATGGACGACCAGTCGCAGATTAGGAGGTCACTGGCCAGCAGGATGGACTCGGTATCCGGGTAGTCGCGGCTGGGTAGTTGCAACACATTGGCGGACAGCACTGTTGCTGTGCTGCCACTGTTGAGATGGCTGCGCAGCAGCACCGTGGCTCCATGCCGGGTTGCGACGGCGGACAACGCAGCCATGAATGCTTGTTCGGTGCAGCCAAACGGGTAGATGCTCCGGCCTTTGTCATCCTGTTGCCAGGTCGGGGCAAACAGAATGGTCTTGCCGCACGCTTTCGGTTCCAGGCCAAGTTGTTGTTTGGCACTGGCTGTGTCCATGTCGGGACGCACCAGTTGGTCGGTGCGGGTGTAGCCGGTGGCATGGACAATGTTGGCGGGAAAACCGAATTTATCGATCCACAACTGGCGTTGTGATTCTGATGCCACCCAGACTTCGTCATAGAGCTGCTGGAGGCGGAAGTCGTCCGCATCGAAGCCCTTGAATGGCACGCCATGCCAGACGTCCACGCATTTCAGCCCGGCCTTGCGATAGGAGGGCAGCAGTGGTTCGAGGCTGTGCAATCCGTGATCGCTGACCAGCACGCGGGTGCGGGCCAGCAGCATTGCCGCGCCGAAGCTGCATGCCCATTGGCTGCGGATACCATTGCGCTGTAATGCCCGGCAGTAGGTTCGGTCCATGCTGAAAAATACTGCGGCAGAGCAGCCTTGGTAGAGCGGCAGCAGATTACCATTGAGCTTATGCCCATAAAGGACGATGGCTGATTTCCGCATGAAGGGCCGAAGGATCAATCCCGTTATGGCTTGTATGGCGAAGCTGGTGAGGAGGAGCCAATGCACCGGGTTGTGCTTGTCTATCTTCATTGGCGGACGGTTGCTACAGGGGGCATGCTGAGTTGAAGGGCTTCGCACAGGTTCTTGCCGAAGTCCGGCCAAGCAAAACTCCGGGCAAAAGCGATTGTCTTGTCTCGGTCGAAAGCGGACTTCTTGCCAAGTGAATGCAGTACGGCTCTTGCCAGCGCCGGGTAATTTCCAGGTTCCACCAGCGTCCCGGATTGTCCTTGGGCGACGGCATCCACTATTCCCCCAGTGGCGAATGCGGCTGTGGGTGTGCCATGTGAGGCTGCTTCGATGGCAACCATACCGAAGCCTTCCGGGTCACCAGTGATATGACAAACAGGAAACACATGGACCGAAGCGGACTCATACGCGCATGCCAATTCAATGGGAGCGGTGATGATGCCGAGGAAGCGCAGATGCTTACCGATACCAGCCTCATCAGCGGTGGCCTGAATACTCTCGCGGGTTTGCAGATTCGCATTCAATGCATCGGTAGGGACGTCGCCGATAATGACAAGCAATGCATCCGGTGCCTCGCGAACAATGGTTGGCAGCGAATATTGAACGAATTCACGCAGGCCCTTGCGAGTGGTCAGCCGGCCGATTGAAAGCAGGATGCGATGGTTTCCAAGGCCATGCCGATGGCGGAAATCCTGCAGTGCAGCGAAGGATTGGGGAGCTTCGGGCATCTGGACGCCGGGGTGCACGATATGCATGCGGGCTGCGCTCACACCCAGCGCTTGGGCGAGTTCAGCGGTAGGTCGGCTGTTTGCGATGGCGGTATCCATGCGACGAATGGCCGGATGCCATATCGCCCGATATACGGGGTGCCGCACTGCGACATCCAAACCGTGCAGATATATGGCGGCACGAGCGCTGACAGCCCGTGCCGCCATCAATGCTGCAGGGGCGGTCAGCCCGCTTCCGGCTAACACGATATCGGGTTTCCAGCGGTGGGCGATGCGTAATGCTTGCCATGCGGATGTTGCCAGGAATCGCGATAGCGGGCGTAGCGGCACTTCGGTCAGTTCGACTTGATCCGGACGTGTGGCTGCGGAGCCTTCAGGACCGACTATGGCTACGCCTGCATGGTGCGACAGCTCGTCGGCAATATGCCAATTCAGTCGTTCCATGCCACCCACCAGTGGCGGTAGATTGCGGGTGACGAGGAGAACCCGGGGGCGTAGGGGTTCAGCCATCGCGCCGATAGGTCAGATTGGTGATCTGCTCGGAAATCAGCCCGATCAGGAAGATGATTACTGCTGCGCTGAACAGCAGGACGCTCATATTGGTGAAACGGTGCATGGTGGCAAAGGTGTAGCCGTAATAACCCAGCCCAGTGAGGAAAAAGGCAATGGCTACGGGCGCAAACAGTTTCAACGGTGAATACAACGTGGCGATCTTGAAGATGATCAGAAGGAAACGAATGCCGTCCTTTATCGGGCGGATGTGGCTGCCGGTCCCCACGCGCTTGGCTACCGGGATGGGCACATAGGCTACCGGGTAGGCGCTGCGGAAGAACGCCATGGTGCTGGTGGTGGGGTAGCTGAAGCCATTGGGCAGCAGGTGCAGGAACTCACGGAACTTCTCCGCGCGTACGGCGCGGAAGCCGGAGGTCAGGTCATCGATGCGGTGGCCGGTCATGTGGCTGGCCAAGCGGTTGTAGAAGCCGTTGGCCAGGCCGCGATGCAGGTTGGCCTGGCCGCTGGCGTCTCGCGCTCCTACCACCATGTCGTATCCCTCTTCCAGTTTGGCCAGCAGCGCGGCGATGTGTTGCGCGCTGTGCTGGCCGTCGGCATCCATGAACACCAGCACGTCGCCGCTGGCGGCGCGGCTGCCGCGCTTGATCGCCGCGCCGTTGCCCATCGAGTAGGGGTTGCTGACCACCTGCGCACCGTGGCTGGTGGCGATGGCGGCGGTGTCGTCGGTGGAACCGTCGTTGACGACGATGATCTCGGCCTGCGGGTATGCCTGCCGCAGTGCCGGCAAGGTGCGTTGCAGGCCCTCGGCCTCGTTCTTGGCCGGCAGGATGATGCTCAGTTGCTGCACGTGGTGTACCTGTTGATTCTCCCCGGCCACATGGTAGCGGGAAGCGGCCACCGGGGAATGCGGGTGTGCCGGGACGTGGTGCCCGTCGCAGAATTTGAGTGGGTGCGGCAGGTTGGTCGGGTTGGTTGGCCCGGGGCATGGGGCAGGGAAATGCCTGCTCCGCATGGCCGCCGCATATGGTGCCGGCCCAAGGCTACAATCGCCCCATTGCTGTCTGCTCTGGGGAAAACTGAATGAACGCAGCCGCCAATCTCGTGGGCATCACCGGCATTGCGCGCCGGCTGGTGCAGGACGGGGCGCTGGACGAGGCCGTCGCCCGCAATGCAATGGCACAGGCCGGGGAGGCCAAGGTGCCGCTGGCGCAGTGGCTGGCCGACAAGCGCCTGGCCACCGCGGCGCAGTTGGCCGCGGCCAATGCCGTGGAATTCGGCATGCCGCTGCTGGACGCGTCGGTGTTCGACGCCAGCCACAATGCGATGAAGCTGGTCAGCGAGGAATTGCTGCGTAAGCACAACGTGCTGCCGCTGTTCAAGCGCGGCGGCAAGCTCTTTATCGGCACCAGTCACCCCACCCAGCCGCTGGACGAGATCAAGTTCCACACCAACCTGGTGGTCGAACCGATCCTGGTGGACGAGGACCAGATTCGCCGCACCCTGGAACTGTGGATGGCCAGCAACGATTCGCTGGGCGATTCGCTGGGCGGCGGCGACGAGGATATGGGCGACCTGGAGGTCAGCGCCGGCGACGAGGACATGGGCGGTGGCAGCGACTCCGGCGTCGATGCCAAGGGCGATGACACCCCGGTGGTGAAGTTCGTCAACAAGGTGCTGGTGGACGCCATCCGCAAGGGCGGTTCGGACATCCACTTCGAGCCCTATGAAGACGACTACCGTGTGCGTTTCCGCATCGACGGCTTGCTCAAGACCGTGGCCAAGGCGCCGGTGAAGCTGCGCGAGCGCATCGCCGCGCGCCTGAAGGTGATGTCGCAGCTGGACATCGCCGAGAAGCGCGTGCCGCAGGACGGCCGCATCAAGCTCAACCTGTCCAAGACCAAGCAGATCGACTTCCGCGTCAGCACCCTGCCGACGCTGTTCGGCGAGAAGATCGTGCTGCGTATCCTCGACGGCAGCGCGGCCAAGCTGGGCATCGACAAGCTTGGCTACGAGCCGGAGCAGCAGAAACTGTTCCTGGAGGCCATCCACAAGCCCTACGGCATGGTGCTGGTGACCGGCCCCACCGGCTCGGGCAAGACGGTGTCGCTGTATA
>Ga0182745_1003748_pt1 | contig 12943 bp, 13 predicted proteins | sample eDN3rd30CKraftBY_FD_128523 | JGI IMG/M metagenome (GOLD analysis project Ga0182745, IMG submission 128523) | Enriched backyard soil microbial communities from Emeryville, California, USA - eDNA 3rd pass 30_C Kraft BY (version 2) (version 2) | ecosystem: Environmental > Terrestrial > Soil >...
CGTCTCGGTGCCCTATACGGTGGAGGTCAACGACGTGGTGATCTCGGCGGTGCAGCAGCACCGCTCCGACGAGATTTTACATCGCGGCCGCGACCAGTTCGACCGGCTCTACCGCGACGGCGCCAGCGCGCCGCGGGTGATGGCGATCTCGATCCACCCGTATCTCACCGGCGTGCCGCACCGGATCAAATATCTGGAAGCGCTCTACGACCACATCCTCAGTCACGACCGCGTCGTCATGTGGACCGGCGCAGAAATCCTCGACTGGTACAAGGAACAGACCGCCGCAGGTTGAGCCGTCATGGGGCGGATCGGTCGCGGCGACTTGCCAGTTGCCCGTTTCGTCCCTAGATCGCCGGCATGTCGAAAAAACTGGCCGAATTGAAAGCGCTGCTTGCCGACCTCAAGGAGGAACGCGAGAGCGTCGATACCGCCATCGAGCAGATGGTCGGCGAACTGGCAGCCGTGGCGCCGGAAGAGCGCAGTGGCGGTGGATGGGGGCCTGACGGCGCGCGCACCCGCGCGTTTCTGGAACTGACCAATCGGCAGAGCGATCTGGAAGCCGAGATCGATACGGTGTCGCGCGAGGTCGCGGCACGCCAACCGGACGGCAATACGCTGCATTGATGGCTATTGCCGTCTCGTTACCGGTGATTTGGAGATGATGCGGGCCATGCCGCGCTACTTCTTCCATACGCAGATCGGCGACGACGTCATTCGCGATACCGCCGGCGCCGTGCTGCGCGATCCGGACCATGCCTGGCGGGTGGCGCAAGCGATGATCGCCGGCCTGCTGGAGGACGGCGGCGACGACCGGTCGCTGCTTGCCGCGTTGCTGGTGGTGACCGACGAGGCCGGCGAGACGGTGTTCGAACTGCCGTTCTCCGAAGCGCTGATCCCGCCGCCCGGCGGGTCCGACGACGAACCGCCGCCGGTGCTGCAATAGCAGGCACGGCCGGCTGGCAGCCGCGGGTTGCCGGCCTTTCCGGTGGGCAACGACAAGGGCGAGCGTCACGGAAGCCTTTCCGGATTGACTCTTCCATCCGTGCATCATTGAATGCGCCCCGGCGTAGGGAGTGCCCACCATCAGGTGGGCACGTTGGGAATCCGGTGTGACACCGGAGCTGCCCCCGCAACTGTAAGCGGCTAGCTCCTTCCATCAGCCACTGGGCGAAGCCCGGGAAGGCGGAACGGAGCAGCGATCCGCGAGCCAGGAGACCGACCTCGCCGTCACCCATCCGTGCACGGGGCGTGCAGTCGGAGCGGCGTCTTCCGCAGTGGTGATTGAGGGGAGCCGTCGTGGGGAACTGGTTGTTCAGTTCGTTGCAGTCCGATTCCGGCGCGTACGCAGCAATGCGTGCGCCCGCCCGACGGTTCGTATTCTTACAACTGTCAGGGGCGAATGGTGGACTTCAAAACGCGGTACGTTTCTTCACGATCTGATCGCAAATCCCTTGCCGTCGGCGCGACGGCTGTCGTCGCGGCGGTGCTGAGCCTGCCGGCAACCGGCGCGCGGGCGCAGGCGCCGGCCGATACCCAGACGCTGCCGGAGGTGAATGTCAGCGTCTATGCCAATCAGACGCCGACCGATGTCGCCAAGACCGGCGCATCGACGACGATCCTCACCGGCGACGAGATGCGCGCGCAGGGCTACACCGATCTGCCTTCGGCGCTGCGTTCGGTCGCCGGCGTCGAGGTCAGCCAGAGCGGCCCGCGCGGCGCGCTCACTTATGTCAGCATCCGCGGTTCGCAAGCCAAGCATGTGCTGGTGCTGGTCGACGGCGTGCCGATGAACGAGTTGCAGAGCGGCGCCTTCGACTTCGCCGATTTCGAGATGGAAGGCATCGAGCGGGTCGAGGTGGTGCGCGGGCCGCAGTCCGGCATTCATGGCGCCAACGCCAATGCCGGCGTCATCGCCATCACCACGATCAGCGGCCGCGGTCGTCCCTCCGGCGCACGGCTGCGTGTCGAGGGCGGTTCGCGTGAAACCGGCATGGTCGCGGCCACCGTTCACGGCAACACCGGCCCGGTTTACGGCGCGCTGTCGATCGACCGCCACACCACCGGCGGTTACAACGTGTCGCGCTTCGGCGACAGCCGCAACGGCTCCTATCGCACGGCAATCGGCGGCACCATCGGCGTCGACGTCACGCCGGACATCAATATCGAGAGTTCGTTCCGTTCGGTCGCACGCACGGTATCGGTCGATCCGCAAATCGGCGAGTTTGTCATGCCGTCGGTGCCGTTCGGCACCGACTACAACGATTTCAAATCGACGATGGCGCGGGTGAACGGACAGTGGAAGCTGTTCGACGGCATCTTCGTGCAGAATGTCGGCTGGTCGCGCTATCAGGACAACTTCCATTCTTTCGACGTGATGAACGGCGACTATCAGACGGAAGGCGTGCGCGATCAGGTCAACTACAAGGGGACGGTCTATATTCCCCACTCGTTCTTCGGCGAGAAGCAGTCGCTGACCTACGCCACCGATTGGCGCAAGGAGCGGTTCTTCCAGCATTCCGATTTCTTCGCGTTCTATCCGCCGGGTTCGGCGGCGTTCTTCGCGACGCAACCGGGCCGCGTGCGGGTCGGACATGCCGGCGAATACACGATCGACCTGCCGACGCAGACGACGTTGACCGGCGCGCTGCGCAAGGAATCCCATACCGGCTTTGCCGACAGCACCACCTGGCGCATCACCGCCTCGCAGCGGTTGTTGGAGGCGACGCGGCTGCATAGCTCGGTCGGCACCGGCGTCACCAATCCGACGATCCTCGATCAGTACGGCTTTGCGCCGAGCTCTTTCATCGGCAATCCGGATCTCAAGCCGGAGCGTTCGTTCGGATGGGATGTCGGCTGGGAGCAGGGCTGGTTCGACGGCCGGGTGGTCACCGACATCACCTATTTCAGCGCCGACTTCACTGACAAGATCGTCAGCGTTCCCGCCGGCCCGCCCGGCGTGATGACGGTGATGAACGCCGTCGGCACGTCGCCGAAGCGCGGCATCGAGGCCTCGATCCGTATCAATCCGGTGGACTGGATCAGCATCAGCGCCAATTATACCTATACGGATACGCAGCTCTCGACCGGCGAGCCGGAACTGCGCCAGCCGCGTCACAAAGGCAGCGTGTCGGTCGCCACGCATTGGCTCGACAACACGCTGCATGCGCATGCCGGCGTGGTGTTCAACGGCACGATGCCGGACACCGTCTTCACGTTTCCGTCTTTCGTGACCGGCCTGCCCGCCTATACGATCCTCAATGCGTCGCTGTCCTACGACATCACGCCTTACGCGCAGGCCTATGTGCGGTTCGAGAATGCGCTCAACAGCCGTTACGAGGAGGTCTTCTCCTATCGCGCGCCACCGCGCGGCATCTTCGCCGGACTGAAGCTCAAGACCCTGCCGTGAACTGTCGTGCGCGGGCAACCGAGGCCGGCCGTGAGCCGGCCCGGTGGTCCGCCCGAGATCCGTGCGCCTGATCCGTGCGTCTGTCGCGGCGAACCGGATTAGCGTCGGGGGCGCCGGGCGGACGAGGTGCGGCGCGGTGCCGCCCTGCTCGCGGTTTTGGCAGGTCGTTTGGAAGGATGCGGCCGCGCCGCGCTCTGCACTGGTTTTTTCGTGCCGCCGGGTTTGCGCGGTGTCGTGGGGCGGGTAGCGCTGGCGGCTGCCGTTTTCGACGGCCGTACCGGTGCTGCTTTCGGCCCGGTTGCTCTCTTGACCGATTTTTTGGCCGGTCGTGTGCCGGCTGCTTTGGCACCGGCTGGCTTGAGGCCCGTCGTCATCGGACTCTTTGTCTTCCGCGCTGCCGACTCCTGCCTTGCCGTCTTCGGGCTCGTTGTTTTCGGATTTGCGGCTTTGGTCCGGGCGGGTGCCTTGCGCCGGCGCGGCGCGGCGGCGATTGCCTCGGCCCTCGTTCTGGCGTCTTCGAGGGTGACATCCTGAATGTCGGCCTCGGCGGCGCGCTCCAGCATGCCGATCGTCGATCCGGTCAGGGCGATGCTGGTGGCCTCGGCGAGGTCGGTGGCAGCCTTCTCCAGTTGCTCGACGAGCGATCGTCTCTTGGCCATGGCGTCCGTGCCTGTGTGCCTGTCAGGTGTACCTGTCGCGTGTATCTGCGCGCCGATCCTATAGTGCGGATGTCCTTGCCGGCTGGCAACGGCATTCAGCGATAGAGGCCGTAGGCTTCCCAGTGATCCGGGGGAATCTTCGCGCCGATCTTGTAATCGAACGACACGATCTCCAGCCGGTCGGGCGAGGCGGTGCAGGTGAAGGAGAACTGATACCACTCGCCTCTGCTGCGGAAAGCGCCGCCGGCGCCACGCGCGGTGTTGCCGTGGATGCTGACCGGCGCGATCGAATCGATCATCGCCCGGTCCGGGTGATAGGGGTTCTGGTCCTGACCGATGCGCTTGACGGCCGCATAGTCGCAGATCTGCTGCAGCCGCGCCGACGGGTCGACCCGTTTGAGCGCCGCCTTGAAGCGCGCATCGGTCATCGCAGCGGCCGGTCCGGTGAGCGATGCGAAAGCCAGCGCCAGTCCGACAGCCGCGATCGGAAGGGCGGCAAGGCTGGCGCGAAGTGCCGCGGCTGCGGGCAAAGCGTGTCGTTGCATCAATTGTTGCCTCGTCGAAAAACATGCAGGGCGGCGAAGGGCATCGATATCGAAGCTTCGGTGTTAAACGCCAGGGACGCGCGCCAGACAAGACCTGAAGTGCGTTGCAGGCCCGACATGAATGCAGAGGGCGGGATTGCCGAGCTGCGCGGATATCGGGCTGCCGCCGAACTCCGCATTCTCTCCTTGCTCTCGGTCAGGACGTGCGACGCTGCGCTACGAGGCGGCGGAAGTCGCGGTCGCGCTTGAGGTGCCATTCCCGACTCATCGCCGTTCGCCGGTCCGGCATCGCTTCGAGATGCAGCAGCTCCCACTGACGGCCGCGGGTGAAGCGGGCGCCGGTGCCGGCATTGTGCCGCGCCAGCCGCTTGTCGATATCGGTGGTCCAGCCGACATAGGTCAGCCGGCGTGCGGCGCCGAGCGAGCCGAGGACATAGACGAAACAGGAGGCCGCGGGCGGCGGCCGCCGTGGCGCGGTCACCGGAAGGCCGACCAGCGGCTGTTGAACGACGCGGCCGGGAGCACCGCCTGCGCCCCCGACAGGGTGCTGCCGGTGGCGGCATAGGCGCTGCGGCTGGATGGCGCGGCCGGCGCGTCGGTGGGTGCAGGTGCCGCTGCGATCACCGGAGCCGGCTGGGAAACCGGTTTTTCGGCAGCCCTGTTGATCGCCTTGTCGGCTCCCTTTGGTTCTGCCGTCGCGGTCTTGAACAGGTGATCCAGCGTCTTGCTGTCTTGTGTCTTGCTGTCTTGCGTCCTGTTGTCCTGCGCCTTCGCTGTTTTCTGCGGCGCGGGAGCGCTCGGCGGCGTAGCGGCCGCGGTGCGGTGTGGCGGCGTCGGCACGCTGCTGCTGGGTGCCGCTGCGGTGCGGACCGGCGCGGTCTGCACCGGTGCTGGCGTTTCGGCGGCGGGCGCCGGCTCAGGCGGCGTCTCGGAGGGCAGTTGCGTCGGCGGCACGATGCCGATGCGCGAGGTGATGCCGGGCGAGGCCGACGACAGCATGATCGAGCGGCCGCTCTGGTCCTGCACGGTGTTGCCGTCGCCGAGGCCGAGCTTCTGCGCGAAGGTCCGGTTCATGCCGCCGTCGATGCCAGCGCGGCTCGGCGCCACCGGTACGCCCTGCGCGACCAGTTGCGCGGTCCTGTACTCGTCCTGGCGCTGCTTCTCGTTGACGGCGCTGGCGATCGCCTGCGGGATTTCGAAGGTCGGGCACTTGGCGCCGGAGCTGGCGTTGAGCGGCGAGCCGTCCGGCGTCACCGCATCGAACACATAGCGCCGCTCGCACACCGACACGCGCGGCTGCTGGCGGGTGACCTCGAAATGGTCGTAGCCCTGCTTGATGTTCTTCCAGAACGCCATGTGCTTGCTGTTGCGGTGCTTGGCCATGTTCTCCGCCGTCATCCGGAACGGATAGGCCTGCACCTGGAACGCCTTCTGGCCGCCGAAGAACGATTCGCGGCCGAGCGCATAGATTTCCGAGATCTGCTCGTCGGTCATCGCGTAGCAGCCGCGCGAGGAGCAGTCGCCATGGATCATCAGATTGCTGCCGGTGCGCCCGAGCGACCGGTCGAAGGCGTTCGGATAGCCCATGTTGAACGCCAGATAGTAGCTGGAGTTCGGATTCATCTGTGCCGGGGTGATCGTATAGAAGCCTTCCGGCGCCTGCCGGTCGCCTTCCTTGATCTTCGGGCCGAGATCGCCCGACCAGCGGCAGATCGGATAGGTCTTGAGCAGCGCGAACTGGCCGCTGCGATCCTTCTTCCAGACCTCCAGCTCGGCTTCCGACTTGAACAGGCGCACCAGGATCGGCGAGCCCTTGTCCATGTTCTTGGCATCGAGCTCGGACAGCATGGCGCCCGACAGTGGCGCCATGGCGCGGCCGGACATCTTCGACGTGCCGTCGGTATTGCAGCCGGCGAGGCCAAGCGTCGCCGTGAGCGCGGCGGTGATGAGCGCGGTGCGCAAAAACGGGCGGCGGATCAAGCGAGAAGACTCCCCAGCGGCCATCTTAAGCCCTTATCTTACAATCGTTATCGCCAAGATGTGGCATCTGCAAGGCAGGCCGGCGCGTGGCGCCGCCGGCCGGACTATGCCTGCCGATTGGTAAACCACCGGTTTCGGCGGCCGCGCTGGCAGCGGCAACGAATTGGAATCACACACAAAACCGTGATCGCCGCCGGCGGGTGGTCAGGCCAGCACCCGGCCCATCGCCAGGAACTTGTCGCGGCGCTGGCGGCGCACTGTGTCGCGGTCGAGGCCGCGCAATTCGCCGAGCGCCTTGTCGATGGCGGCGCCGGCGGCGGCGATGGCGGCCGCCGGGTCGCGATGGGCGCCGCCGGTCGGCTCCGGCACGACGGCATCGATCACCCCGAAGCGCGCCATGTCCTGCGCCGTGATCTTCATGTTGGTCGCGGCGTCCTGCGCCTTGGTGGTGTCGCGCCACAGGATCGAGGCAGCGCCTTCCGGCGAGATGACGCTGTAGATGGCGTGTTCGAGCATCAGCACGCGATTGGCGGTGGCGATGGCGATGGCACCGCCGGAGCCGCCTTCGCCGAGCACCAGCGCGACATTCGGCACGCCGAGCGCCAGGCAGGCGTCGGTGGAGCGCGCGATCGCCTCGGCCTGGCCGCGCTCTTCGGCGCCGATGCCTGGATAGGCGCCGGCGGTATCGACGAGGCAGAGCACCGGGATGTCGAAATGGTCGGCCATATCCATCAGCCGCACCGCCTTGCGATAGCCTTCCGGCCGCGCCATGCCGAAATTGTGCTTGAGGCGGCTCTCGGTGTCGGAGCCCTTTTCGTGACCGATGATGCAGATGCTTTCGCCGCGGAAACGACCGAAGCCGCCGATGATCGCCTCGTCGTCGCCGAATTTGCGATCGCCGGCGAGCGGCACGAAATCCTCGATCAGCTTGGCGACGTAGTCGACGCAGTGGGGGCGTTGCGGATGGCGCGCCACCTGCGTCTTCTGCCAGGGCGTCAGCGTGGCATAGACCTGCTGCAGCGCCTGCGCCGCCTTGGCTTCCAGCCGGCCGATCTCCTCATCGACGGCGACGGCGTCGCTGCCGGCTTGCATCGCCCGCAATTCCTCGACCTTGGCTTCCAGTTCGGCGACCGGCTTTTCAAAATCGAGATAGCTGCGCATGTCGCCAATCGTGGTGATGGAGCGGTTGATGGGTCGGAGCCGGATGGTCTCGGCGACGGCAACTGGCCCACGGATGGGCCGCAAGTCAAGTCGCAGGCCGAAATCGCATCGGCATCGACCCGAACCAGCCTATCCGGGGAATCTTAACGCCTTTGCCGCAATTGCGCCGGTTCCGGTAGGCGGCCCTTAACCGCATTCGGCGGCATTGCATCTATTGGCCCGTGTTTCTGCGATCGCCTTTGCCACCTCTTAACGGACGCCCGACAACCTGCGGTCGCGTAAACAGGGGACCGGCGGACGATAATGGCGTTGATCGACAATCGCGGCGATGCGGCTGTGTCCGGCCAACTGGCGCTGCCGGGGGTGCGGATGCGGCTCGGCAGCCGTCCGAGCGCCGCGGCCGGCGCGCAACTCTGTGAGATCGTCGATCTTCTGGCGGTGCCGGAACCGGCCTGGGCCGACCTCGCCGGGCGCGCCGCCGAGGCCAACGCCTTTTTTCACCCTGCCTGGGCGCGCGCGGTCGCCCGTCATGCCGAAGGACATGCCGGCAGCCGGGCGCTGCTGGTGTGGGACGGCCCGACGCGCACGCGGCTCCTCGCGCTGCTGCCGGTCATGCCGGCATGGCGCGCGCTCAAATTGCCGCTGCCGTTGCTGGTCGCCTGGCAGGCCTATGCGCCGTTGACGACGCCGCTGCTCGATGCCGAACGGATCGACGAGGCGGCGCGCGGGCTGCTTGCCGCTGCGACGCGGGCCGGCGCGCTCGCCGTTCTTCTGCCGCGGCTGTCGCAGGCCGGCGTCGCCGCGCAGGCGCTGCGGCGCGCCGTTGCCGGTGGCCCGGCGCCGCGCGTGACGGATGCGCATCAGCGCGCGCTGCTCGACGCGGCGCAGGAACCCGACGCCGCGCTCCAGACGCTCGGTGCCAAGAAGCTGAAAGAGCTGCGTCGGCAGCGCAATCGCCTTGCCGACGGCGGCGCGGTGACTTTCGCAATGACGGCCGATCCCGCGGCAGCGGCGGCGGGGCTCGATGCGTTCCTGTCGCTCGAGGCGCAAGGCTGGAAGGGCGCGCGCGGCACGGCGCTGGCGCAGAAGCCGGGCGATGCAGCCTTCGTGCGCGAGGCCGTCGCCGGCATGATGCGCGCCGGTCAGGCACAGGTCGCGACGCTGGCGAGCGGCGACCGCATCGTCGGCGCCGGCATCGTGCTGCGGCATCGGCGGCGCGGCTATTTCTTCAAGATTGCCTATGACGAGACGCTGGCGAAGATGTCGCCCGGCGTGCAGCTCACCCTCGATATCACCCGTTCGCTCTGTGCCGACAGCGCCATCGACAGCGTCGATTCCATCGCCGTGTCGGATCATCCGATGATCGATCACGTCTGGCGCGACCGTCTGCCGGTCTGCGACCTGCTGTTGCCGGTGCGCGTGAGCCGGCCTGCCTTTCTCGCCATCGCCGCAGTGCTTGCCGCGCGCCGCGCCGCGCGTGAATTCGCCCGTACCGTCGTTCACCGTATTCGTTTCCTGAGAGGAGTTCGTCCATGAGTATTGCGACAACCATGTCCGCCACTGCGTCCGTCGTTCCGTCGCCGTCGGCCGTCATCGAACCCACCGACCGCTCCTCGTTCACCAGCGCGTTTCCGCTGCGGCCGTTCAGCATCCGCCATCGGCTCGCCGGCGATCCGCAGTTCTCGCTGGCGCGCATCGTCGACATGGTGCGCGAACTGCCGCGCGATCACATCGAATACAATTCCGGCCAGGTGGCGATCGGGCAGGATCCCGACTCGACGCCGCTGGTCGAACTCGATCCGGAAGACGTGGTGCGCCGCATCGAGACGGCCGGCGCCTGGATGGTGCTCAAGCGCATCGAGGTGCTGCCGGCCTATCGCGCGGTGCTCGAGGAGACGCTGCTGTCGGTGGCGCGCGCGCAGGGCCATGCGAGCCTCGACGCAGCCGGCTTCGAAGATATCCGCGGCTTCCTGTTCGTGTCGTCGCCGAATTCGACGACGCCGTTCCACGTCGATGCCGAGGACAATTTCTTCGTCCATATGCATGGCGAGAAATACTTCACCGTCTGCGACAACCGCGATGGCGCTGTGGTGCCGGACGAGGCGATCGAGCATGCGATCTCCAAGCATCGCAACGTCACTTACAGCGAAGCCTTCGAGGCGCGCTCGACCTGCTATTCGCTGCAGCCGGGCGAAGGGCTGTTCGTGCCGTATCTGTGGCCGCACTGGGTGCGCACCGGCTCGCAATATTCGATTTCGATGGCGGTCACCTGGAAGACACGGGCGGTGATGCGCAAGAACGATATCTTCGTGGTCAACTCGCTGCTGCGGCGGATGGGTTTCCCGCAACAGCCGCCCGGCCGCAATGCGCTCGCCGATAACGTCAAGCTCGCAGCCTTCCGTTCGATGAAGACGCTCGTCGATCCGCTGCGCAAGAGCGAGGCGGTGCGGGCGCTGGTGCGCAAGATGGTGCTCGGCCGCGACGCCAATTATTTCGTCAAGACCGGTGCCAAACCCGCGGCATAAAGCTCGCGGCGGATAAAGTCGGTGGCGTGAGCGTCGTGCTCAGGTTTCCGCGAGCGGGTGCAGGTCGCGCACCAGGCTCTTGAGCCGGTCCTCGATCACATGGGTGTAGATCTGTGTGGTCGAGATATCGGCATGGCCGAGCAGCGTCTGCACCACCCGCAGATCGGCGCCGTTGTGCAGCAGATGGCTGGCGAAGGCATGCCGCAGGACATGCGGGCTGATGGCGTGGGCGGCGATGCCGCTCGCCGCCGCCAGATCCTTCAGCTCGCGGGCGAAATGCTGACGGGTCAGGTGGCCGCTGTCGCCGAATGAGGGAAACAGCCATTTCGATCCGGCAGCGGCCTCCGGCAGCAGCGCCAGATACTCCGCCATCGCGCGCTTTGCCGCGTCGTTGAGCGGCACCAGGCGCTCGCGGCCGCCCTTGCCGCGGATCACCAGCATGCGCTGGTCCTTGCGGGCGGTGGCGGCCGGCAGTGTCACCAGTTCGGACACCCGCAGGCCGGTGGCATAGGCGACTTCCAGCAGGCACAGAAGACGCATCGCACGCAGTCGTCGCGCAGGCGTCTGGTCGGGCGCCTCGGCGGCCTGCCGCGCCGTGCCCAGTAGCCGGTCGACATCGGCGATGCTCAGAACTTTCGGCAGTTGCTGCGTGCGTTTCGGTCCTTCGAGCACGGCGGCGGGGTCGTCGGCGCGATGCCCCTCGGCATAGAGGAAGCGGTAGAACTGCCGTGTCGCCGAGAGGCGTCGCGCCACCGACGCCGTCTTGAAGCCGCGCTCGGCCAGCGCCGTCAGATAGCCGCGCAGGTCGCCGGTGGCGGCGCTGGCGAGCCCGAGACCCTCGGCAGAAAGATGCGCGGCAAGGTCGGCGAGGTCGCGCCGGTAGGCATCGAGCGTGTTGGCTCCGGCGCCGCGCTCGGCCGCCAGCATGTCGAGGAACAGCCGGCTCAGCCTGTCGTTGTCGGAGGGTGTGCGGCGGCCGGCCATCGCTTGCGCTCAGCGCTTGAGGAAGGTCTGCTGCGGCACCGTGACGACGATCTCGCGCGGCGTCGGCTGCACGAAATAGGCGAGGGCGAAGATTGCGCCATAGACGAGGCCGGCGAGCACGCCGACCACCAGCAGGAAGCGGATCAGGCTCGGCATCGATCTTGCCCCCCTGCCGCGCTGTCCGTGGAGCCTGGGCGGCAGCTCTGCCGGGTATCGGTCGGGATGGTCGGCATTGTCTCGGTGCGGTCCTGGCGCGTCGTCCTGGCGTCGTCTCGGCGTTATGCCGTCGTTGTCCCGGCGCAGTATCGGCGTTGTATCGTCTTGGCGTTGTACATTGCGCCACAATGGTACGAGTACGATCATGTTCGCGCGCGCATGACAAGTCGGTCGCACCCCTGCGGCCGGACGCGGCAGTGATGCCGGTTGTCTCGCCGCCGGGATTGTGGTGGAACCATGCCGCTCGGACGGAAAGCCTGACGATGATCGGCGCGAATGCGCAGGAACAGCCTGGAACAGGGGCCGAAGACGCCATTGCTGCGGCGCTCGGCCGGCGCTCGGTCGTGCTCATCGGCATGATGGGCGCCGGCAAGTCGTCGCTTGGCCGGCGGCTGGCGGCGCGTCTTGGCATCCGCTTCGTCGATGCCGATGTCGAGATCGAGAAGGCGGCCGGCATGAGCATCCCCGATATTTTCAGCACCCGTGGCGAAGCTGAGTTCCGCGCCGGCGAGGCGAAAGTGATCGCCCGCCTGCTGGACGAGGGGCCGCAGGTTCTGGCCACCGGCGGCGGCGCGGTGATGGACGAGCGCACGCGCGCGCTGATCCGCGACAAGGGCATCTCGGTCTGGCTGAAGGCCGATCTCGATGTGCTCCTGCGCCGCACCCGGCGCCGCAGCGACCGGCCGCTTGCCGACCGCATGCGCGAATTGCTGCCGCAGCGCGAGCCGGTCTATGCGCAGGCCGATCTCACCATCCAGTCGCGCGACGAGCCGCATGACGTCATCGTCGGCGAAGTGGTCGCGGCGCTTTCCCGCCGGCTCGCCGACGATGCGCCACAGCCGGAGACCGGACAATGACCGCCCCGCTTCGCAGCGCCGATCCGATCATCGTCGATGTCGCGCTCGGCGCGCGCAGCTACGACATCGTCATCGGCCGCGGCGTCGTGGCGACGCTCGGCGCGCGCATCGCCGCGCTCAGGCCCGGCGCGAAAGTCGCCGTCGTCACCGATGCGACGGTCGCCGCGCTGCATCTGCCGGCGGTCGATGCGGCGCTCGCCGCGGCGGGGATCGCCGTCTCGCATGTGGTGGTGCCGCCGGGCGAGGGCTCGAAGAGCTTTGCCGTTTATCAGGATGTCTGCGAGCAACTGATCGCGGCGCGGCTCGAACGCAGCGATCTGGTGGTCGCGCTCGGCGGCGGCGTGGTCGGCGATCTCGCCGGATTTGCCGCCGCGTCGGTGCGGCGCGGCCTCGATTTCGTGCAGGTGCCGACGACGCTGCTGGCGCAGGTCGATTCCTCCGTCGGCGGCAAGACCGGCATCAATTCGCGCCACGGCAAAAATCTCGTCGGCGCCTTCCATCAGCCGGTGCTGGTGGTTGCCGATACGGCGCTGCTCGACACGCTGCCGCGCCGCGATTTCGCCGCCGGCTATGCCGAGATGGCGAAATACGGCCTGCTCGGCGACGC
>Ga0182745_1003749_pt1 | contig 12942 bp, 7 predicted proteins | sample eDN3rd30CKraftBY_FD_128523 | JGI IMG/M metagenome (GOLD analysis project Ga0182745, IMG submission 128523) | Enriched backyard soil microbial communities from Emeryville, California, USA - eDNA 3rd pass 30_C Kraft BY (version 2) (version 2) | ecosystem: Environmental > Terrestrial > Soil >...
CGTATGCGGCTTCGCTTCTGTGCCGACCGTGAGCTCACCGTGCAGCATGATCCACTCGGTGGTCAGCTCCAGGTCCGTGTCGTTGGAGAAGGTGAGCTTGCCGTCGATCGAGAGGCCGCCCAGCGCCGGGGGGCTTACGTCGAGCACCACCTGCTTGTCCTTGCCGATGACGACCTTGTCGCCTGCGGCGGGCACCTTGCGGTTGGGCCAGGTGGCCGGATCGGACCAGCGGCTGGCCTGCGCGCCAGCGTTCTGCGCCTGGACGACTGTGAACACGCCGCCCAGCAGCACAGCTGGGACCAGCGTTGCCAGAAGGACTGGCCGGTATTTCTTGATCATGACTTCAAACCCCCGGACTGCATTGATCGTATTGGACCGGCCCCGGACGGGACCGTTCCTTGCTTGGGGAGAGCATAGCGCGATCGCCCGCCAGCCGGCACAGGGCCGCCCCGGAGGGCGCTTCCTGCGCCTGCAATGTCAGGAAAGCGAAATCCCGCCCCGGGCCATCGTGGTGCAATCGGACTTCCGGCAGGTCACCGGCGCGGAGGAAGCAGTTCCTTGACCTTCGCTTCAAGCTTCGGCAAGTCCACCTCGCCCTGGTAGCGCGCGACTACGCGGCCCCGCGCATCGATCAGGTAGCTCAGCGGCACGCCGAGTACGCCGCCGAAATGTTCCGCGAATTTCGCGTCGCCCGTCACGATGGGATAGGTCACCGGAAATTCCGCCAGGAACTTCTTCATCTCGGCGGCATCGTCATCCATCGATATGCCGATCACCTGCAGGCCCCTGGGGCCGAGTTCACGCTGCCACTTCGAGAACAGCGGCATCTCCTCGCGGCAGGGTGCGCACCAGGACGCCCAGAAGTTCAGCAGCACCAGCTGGCCGCGGTATTTCGACAGCTGGACCTGCTTGCCGGCCACATCGGTGCGCGTGAAGTCAGGCGCGGTGTCGCCGACTTTCATCGCCTGGGCCGCGCCACACAGCAGCGACAGCGCCGCTGCAGCAATGAACAGGGGTCGCCTGGTCATTGCGCCTTCGCGGTGGGATAACCCAGGTCCACCCAGTTCTTGCCGAAATTCTCTTCGATGAAGAGCGCCTTCACATTGGTGAAGCCGAGTTCGACGAGTGCGTCATGAGCACCGGCCATGTTGGGACAGCGGACCCAGGGACAGCAGCCGCAATAGATCAAGATGGAGGAATCCTTTGCCACCGAGGCAACGCGGTCGCGCAGCACCTGCAGCCCGGCGCCGGTGTTGCCGGGACCCGCGTATTCCGATCCCGGGATATGCGCCTGGTCGAACATGGTCTTGAAACCCACGTGGAGCACGAGCGTGCCGGACGCCGAGCCATCCTTGAGCTTCGAGGCCCATTGCGCCGGCTGCACCAGCTTTTCCCGGGGAATGGAGGAAGCGGGCTGGGCAGCAAGGGAGAATCGACCGCCGAGCGCGGCCGCTCCAGCGACGATCAGTGTGGCAAACGACCTGCGGGATACAACTGCGATCGGGGCTTTCATTGCGACTCTCAGGGGTAAGGGTAAGGATCGGTGTGGATTGACCTGGGCTCGACGCCACTACAACGTCTTGGCAACCCGTATCGTCATGTAGTTGCGACCGCGCGTCGTGGGAACGTAACCACGCACCCGGTTGCCCGAGCGGTGCATGTAGGGATTGCTGATGAAAGAGCCGGAACGGAACATGCGCGAACTGCAGTTGCCCTGCTTCTGGGCGGAGCCATCGGCAGGCAGCTCCCTCAGGTCGGCGTTGTAGCAATCCTCCACCCATTCGAAGGCGTTGCCGTGCATGTCGTACAGGCCGAAGGCATTGGGGGGAAAGGATGCCACGGGTGCGGTCTGGGCGAGCCAGGTATCGCGGCCTTCCGCCTTGCCTCCGAGGCCGGGTCCCTCGATGCCGAAGTTGCCGTAGTTGTGGTCGAGCTTGTCGCCCCAGGGGTAGGCCGTGGTCGTGCCCGCGCGTGCCGCGTATTCCCATTCGGCTTCCGAGATCATGCGGTAGGCATCGTCATTGCCGGTTTTCTTGTTGAGCCAGCCGACATAAGCCTGGGCGTCGTACCAGCTGACACCCACTACCGGGCGATTGCCGCGACCGTGGTCGACGTACTCCTGCGCCCCCGCGGCGGCACCAGCAGCGCCAGCGGCCGGTGCGGCGCCGGGTGCGGCCGCAGCGGCGGGCGGCGTCGCCGGTGCGGCAGGTGCGCCGGCAGCAGTGGCTGGCGCAGCCGGACGCGGGGCGGGCGTGGCCGGGGTGCGCAGCGCCGTCTCGACCGCCACACCGTCACACATGCCGTCGCGCACGCAGGCTTCCCACTGGTCCCAGGTGACTTCGGTCCTGCTGACGGCAAAGGGCCTGGCGATCGTCACCTCGTGCGGATACTCGTGTTCGCGGCGGTTCGCTTCGGTCTCCGGCGTTCCCATCACGAACCTGCCGGCCGGGACCACGACCATTTCAGGACAATTGAGGCATTCCTTGAAGGCGGTGCCGGCCTTCATGGACGCCGACGAATTTGCCGCCACCTTGCCGTTGGACTGTCCCAGCACTGCCCAGCTGGCCAGTCCCAGCGCCGCCAGAGTGGCGACGACGACGATCCTGCCTTTCATGGTGAGCCCCTCCTGCCTTGTCTTCGATTCCCCTGAATCAGTGAATGCCCCGGATCCGCCCGAAGTATGACGCAGGGAGCACGGGAGACGCGATGGGGCCGGCGCCTGGCGCAAAGAAGAAGGGGTCCCGGCCTGCCATGCGGCGAGCCGGAACCCCTCTGCTGATCCGGTCGACGCCATCCGGCGCCACCGTTACTGGCTGCGGATCAGTCGAGCTTCACCTGGGCGCGGGTGAACTCAACCGGGCTGCCCAGTGGCTCGCCGTTCAGAGTGCGCTGCACCGAAAGCACCTCCGGCGTACCCGGGATGACCGTGTACGTGTTCGGTGACGGTGGCCGTTCGTCAAACGCACCCTGCGCGCCAGGGAACCTGCCCAGGAAGCCGACCGGAGAGTCGGTGAGGGCACCGGAACCGCAGGAACCCGGATGCGCGGTGAAAAGCCCTGTCCCCTTGCTGGGAACGCAGTCCATGGTCGCGAAACCCCCCTCGTAGTACTCGAAGTAGGAGCCGCTGCCCGCGGGCACGAACAAGCCGCCGCCGTTGAGCGTCATGCAACCCGTGCTGCCACCACGCCGCGTGTAGAAGCTGGTGGTTGCCTGGGGATCGTCGAACACGTAGCAGGCATCCTGGAAGTTGATCGGGCCGTTCACACCAGCATGCAGGCCCGAGGTGTTGTTGTAGTTGAAGACCCAGAGGCGCCGGTGGTCGGGAGACACCCAGGCACCCGTCATCTGGCCCGCGATCTGCGTCGGTTCGGTGAATGTCAGGGTCTGGCTGAGCGTGCCAGCCCCTGCTGGCGCTACACCGTTGCCGTTCACCGGCACACCCGAGAAGGTCATCGAGATGCTCGCCGGACTGCCCGAATTCACCGTGACATTGGTCGCGCGTGCGACCCCGCCATTCGGCGCCGATGCAGCCAGATGGTTCCGGCGCGCCGGAGACATGGCGGGAATGGTGCCATAGCCCAGCGTATTGCTCAGGCTCGCCGGCTGGCCAACAAAGACGGTGGTGCCGACCGCCTGATAGGTGCCCGCTTCGGTACTGGCATCCAGGAACACATTGAAGTCCAGTGTCTGGGCCACTGGGTCGTAGTTGTAGAAGCCGTGCTCCAGACCAACGCGGGCCACCGAATTGCCATGCGTGGCAAACAGGAAGGTGCCATCGTCGAAGAACGTCATGAACTGCCGGTCCCTGATCCGCTCGAAAGGCTCGGTGGTGGCGATGTTGATGTTGTAGTTCGCGAACACGCCGCTGAGCTGGTTCGCAGGTGCCGGATTGTTGCGGCAGCGGATGGACACGCCATTGGCAATGTTGGCATCCGACGGCGTGAAGTGCGCGGGCGCAACCGGATCAGACAGCCAGATGACGCTGCCCAGCGAAGCCGCCGCATTCACGACACCGCCTGCGGCCGTCTCGCTCAGCACCCTGACAATGCACGTCTGCCCTTCTGGGTGGTCGGTAACCACCAGGTCATACGCAGCACCGATGTAAGAAGGCAGCGTCCACAGTGTCACCCGGTCTGAACCGGGGGTGAAGTTTGTAATGGTGACGGGCTGCGCACTCTCGGGAGGCACTGCATTGCCAGTCCGGCGCAGCGCCAACGTTACGCCGCCGGCCCCCATGGGCTGGTCTGCGCCGCCCGGCGGCGCGCTGTACTTCACATTGGCCTCGATGGGGAAAGCGCAGTCCCGGACGTGCCTGGTGACTGGCGCAGTTGTCGGACTGTTGGCCGAGCTGGTGCCCGAATTGCTCGGTGTATTGTTGGTCTGGCTCGTCACCACCCTGCACTGGTACGTCCTGCCACCTTCCTGATAGGTCGCGGTGAGGGTCCACTGGAAGGCCTGAACCGCGGCAATGGACGCCACGGAGCTCAGCGGCGGGTTGTAGCCGGTGTTCTCGAACTGGAAGCTGGTGGCCCCGTCAAGAACGATGCTTTCCACGCCGTAATCCCTGGGTGCATTCAGCGTGACCGTGAATCCCGGCAGATCGGCGATCTCCGGTGCGACGGTCCCACCAATGGTGTAGCGCCCGCCGGCGGGGGACGCATCCTCAACACAGGTAATCACCGGCTTGGGCGCACCTGATCCCACAGCCCCCGACGGGTTTTCAATTGAGCAGATCTTGCCGAAGGGCTGCTTCTCGATCGTGAGATTGTAGGGCGTACCCACCGGCACCGTGGGGTAGGCGAAGGTAACGTCGATGAGATGATCGCCGAACCCCAGCGCACCGAAAACAGCCTTCGAAAGCGCGATGTTTCCCACGTTCGTGAAGCCGGCGTGCACCACCACCTCACGCTGCGGAGACAGGCCGATGACCGTGCCTTCCAGCACGCCCGTGGCGCCCGGTGCCGCAGTGGAGGGCTCGCTCCTGACATCCCGGATCGAATCGCAGCCGGCAATGGCAACGGCACACAGGACCGCCGTCACCAGTCTGGAACCTTTGATGATCGAATTCATGAAATCCCCCAAAAGTCTTTTTTCTAGTCGTCAAAGGGGCGGGTGCCGTGGCACCCGCCGCCTTTGTACCCGGGTCGTCAGAACCGCATGCGCACGCCCATGCGATAGGCGCGGCCGTACGTGTCGTGGTACTGCGCGGAGGCGCCCGAGAGGCCGCCGCCAGTGAACGGCGGGGACTTGTCGAACAGGTTGTTGATCGAACCGAACACCTCCAGTGACTTCATGTTGGGCACCATGAGTTCGTAGGACCCGTTCAGGCTGAAGTTGAAGTACGGGTCGACCCAGTTCTTGTCTACGCTGTTGTTCAGGAACTGCGTACCTTCCGCATTCATGTTGACGCAATCGCCGGCAGCAGCCTGCTCGAAGTCGCACCAGGTGTTGTCGAACCGCGCGGCGCCGATGTAGCGGGCCGACAGGCTGGTGGTCAGGCTGCCCACGCGGTAGTTGGTGATGATGTTGCCACTCCACTTCGGCGAGGCCGAAACGCCCGGGATGAACGTGCTGCTGCGGATCTGCCCGACCATGCTGACCGGGATGTAGCAGTTCGCGTTGGACTCCGCGAAGCCCGTTATGGGTTGCACGATGTAGCCGCCGCGCGCAGCGCAGTTCTCCGGCGTATTGCCGAACGAGGAGTTGACCTGGATGCCGGATGCTTCCAGCGCCCGGGCAGCACGCACCGTCAGCGAGACCGTGCCCGGCAGGGACTCGAACGCCCGGCTCAGCGGGAAGGTGTAGTTCACGGAGACATCGACGCCCCGACGCTGGATCGGCAGCCCGTTCTCCGGACGCGCGGAGTTGTACGACAGGATGTCGTTCAGGTTGCGGGTACCGTCCGGATTCCTGGCAAAGATGATGTCACGGCAGGTCTGCTGCCCCTCATTGAAGAGGCCGTTGACGCCGGGGTTGTTCGGATCGACCTCACCGTTGTCCAGGTACTCGGCTGCGACGTTGCCGCTCTCCTCCCAGCAGGTCGTGATCGGATCGCCGGCGGTGAACGGAACCACGATGGCGTCCTTCACATTGATCGAGTAGTAGTCCACCGACACGCGCATGCCCTGCGCCCAGCCGCCCGGCGACAACACCAGGCCGATGGTCGTCGTGTCGCTGGTCTCGTTCTTCAGGTCAGGGTTGCCGATGCGCACCTGTCCCCAGCGTTCCTGCTGGTTCTGGGTGCTCAGACCCGTGCGCTCACGCCAGGGATTGTTGCCCGAGAACTGGTCCGGCGGGCTTTCCTGGAACCGGAACAGGTCGCGGTAGGTGGGCGCACGCACGTCGCGCGAATGGGTGAGGCGCGCACGCACGAAGTCGAACGGCTCGAACACCGTCTGGACCTTCCAGTTGAAGACGCCCTGGCTGGCGGACTCACCGGTGCTGGCAACGCCGCCCTTGTTGTAATAGTGGGCGTAGCGCATGCCGGTGTTGATCGACAGCAGGTTGACGCCTTCCACGCCGGAAACCAGCGGCAGGTCGAACTCGGCATAACCCTCGCTCACCCGCTGGAGGCCACTCTCGGCATCTCCCCAGGTGGCATTGAGGTCGGCGCGCTCGTAGATCGTGTTGAGTCCTTGCGCGCCCTTCTGGTTGGTCCTGTTCTCGCGCACCTCAATGCCGAAGGCGCCCGTCAGTGGACCGTAACCCAGGCCGTCCCACAAGGTTCCGGAAGTGGTGAATGCCAGCGTCTGCAGGCTGGTGCCGCCCTTCGAGGTGCTGTCCACGAACGAGTAGGCGAGAGCATCCTCCTGCATCTGCTGCAGCTCCGCCGGGCTCAGCACCACACCGCCGATCGGGCTTTCCCAGGCCGACATGTAGGGAGTGATGCCGAATACGTTGAGCGGCACGCAATCCGCCGCGAGCGCTGCCAGATCCTCCGGATCGCTCAGCGGCACACCCGCATAGTCGAGCATCGGGATACCGTCGCGGACCATGCGGCAGACTGGGCGGCCGTAATCCGGATTGGGCGTGGTTCCGTCCGCCAGGAACTCGCGGTCGTCTATCACCGAATCCATTGCCATGTTCAGGCGCAGGGAAGTGGCAACGTTCTTGCGCGTCGAAGCGCTGTTGGTGTGGCCGTACTGGTAGTAGGCGTCCCACCGCCAGTCCGATCCGAAACGGCCCTTGATGCCGGTGACCAGGCGTACGGTTTCCGACTCGTTGCTGGTCCATTGCTGGACCTGCGGGTTCCAGACCTTGCGGATCACTGTCTGGTTGTTGCATGGAGTGTTGCCCCACAGCGCACCGGGCCCGGTCGCAATACCACCGCCAGTGTCCCAAGCATGGCCGCTCAGCAGCACCCCAGTAACCGGATCCTGCAGCGAGTTGTAGTTGGCATTGGTGCCTGCGCCCAGCTGCACCTGGTACAGGGCATCATCGCTCAGACCATAAAGGAATGGATAGGCGTTGCGGCCGAGTTGGGGCAGGCCAGCCGGAGCACCGTAGTCGACGAAGGGTTGTGGGACCCATCGTCAACGACAACGAGATGCGCGGCTTTTTCTATACCGACATGGCTACACCGTCGGATTACCGCGAACACCTCATGCAGCGACTGCGTGGGCGCGTGGACACGCAGTACAACCCCGTGCGCGATGCTGCCGCCAACTGGCTGGAACGCTTCCGCGCCGCCTTCGTTCAACCGGAGGCCCAGGAAGACGAGCTCATCAACATGCTCAATGTCCAGCGTGCCCTGGCGGCCTACATCAAGTCGCAGGTTTTTGTTGATACACCTTGGCGCAGCTACCTGCAGGGCGATGACCGGGCGATCTCCAGCACCGCAAAGGCGGGGGCGATGTTGTTCCTCAGCCCCACGCGCGAGGGTGGGCTGGGCTGCATCAGCTGTCACAGCGGCGACCGCTTCACCGACGAAGCCTTCCACAATGTTGCCTTTCCACAGTTCGGCCGCGGCTTCGGCCGCGCACAGCGCAGTGACGTGGGCCGCTGGTTCGAGACACGCATGGACGCGGACATGCAGTCCTTCCGTACCCCTTCGTTGCTGAATGTCGCCGTCACAGCACCCTACGGGCACACTGGCGCATTCGATACGCTGGAGGAACTGCTTGCGTATCACGCCAATCCACGCCAGGCTGTGGACCGCTACGACTTCACGCTCGGCCACCTGGCACAATTTCGTGATGGCAAGGTCAGCTATCCGCATGCCGAGGGGTTCACGCGCGACGCCATTTCACGCGGAAACTTTGCCACCTCGGAACAGCTGCTTCCCGCCCGTGACCTGACCCGCAAGGAGATCAAGCAGCTGGTGGCCTTCCTTGACACGCTCACCGACCGCTGCGTGGCGCAGCCGGCCTGCATCGGGCAATGGAGCCCCGGCGTGGCAGACGATCCGGACGGCCATATGCTGATCCGTGATCGCGCCTACGGCACGCCGGCTTCGGTCGAGGGCGCCTTCTCCGCCTACAGCGCCCCTGAAGTGCCGCTACCTTTCGCGACACTGCCGCCCCGCGAGACGTTCGCCGATGTGACAGGTTGCGCCGACAACATTGCAACCGCGCGCAACTCGGGGAAGGACTCCTTCATGCAGCGCACGGCCGGAGACACCGGGCTGCTCGATCGTCACGGCTTCAAGCACAGCACCTGGTTCAGGTCGCAGCAGTCGGCGCTGGAAGTGGCCATGATGGCCGGCGGCGTTACCGCCGCCTATCTGGACGATGACTGCTGGCCCGACCTGGCATTCAGTGGCGGCGCCACATCGGGCATGGTCTTCTACCGCAACCAGGCCGGGAAGCGTTTCTCACGGCTTGACCTGCTCGCGGATACCACCGAGCGCGAATTCAGCGGGGCGGCACTGGCGGACCTGAATGGCGACTATCGACGCGAGCTGATCCTGGGCAACGTTCAGGCTGGCTCGGTACCGGTGTACGCCAGCAGTCCCGGCGGATACAGCAAGATCGCCGACCTGCCCATGGTGCGCCCCACGTTCGGCATCTCATTTGCGCCGCTGGATGCCAGTGACTATCCCTACCTCTATCTCGCACACTGGTCGGGCGGCACGGGCACCAATGGCAAATCACCGGCGCTGTGGCGGTCCGATGGCACGCGGTTGTACCCATGGGATGGACCCGGGCGCACCACTTCGGCATTCATCGACCAGCGCTTCAACTTCACGCCCAAGTTCGCCGACTTCACCGGCGACGGTCGCATCGACCTGGTGATTGCATCCGATTTCCTGACCAGCGCCGCGCTGCGGAACGTGCCTGACGACACCCCGGCGGGTTGGCATTTCCAGAACGAAACCGTCGAGTCGCCAATCACTGACCAGAACGGCATGGGCAGCACACTGCTGGACATCGACAACGATGGCAATCTCGAGTGGTTCGTCACCTCCATTCTCGACCATACCGGCGTTGCCGCCGGCAATTGGGGCGTCACCGGCAACCGCCTGTACCGCAACACCAGTACGGCGCACCACATGGCATTCACCGACATCACCGACCAGGCCGGCGTCCGGGACGGCTATTGGGGCTGGGGATCCTGTGCTGCGGATTTCAACAATGACGGGTTCATCGACCTGTTCCACGTCAATGGATTCGGCTACATCCCGGACGACGTGGCAATCAATGGCATGGCCCGCGCTCTGCAACAGCACTACCGCTCGACCACCAGCGGCTTCCAGGCCAAGCCCTCCCGGCTGTTCATCAACAACGGCGATGGCACACTGTCGGAAAAGGCCGAGGCATGGGGCATTGCCGCGCCGTCTGAAGGCAGGGGGCTGGCCTGCGCGGACTTCAATCGCGACGGTGACACCGACATCGTCGTTTTCGATCACTCGAGCCGGCCGCAGTTCTTCGAGAATCACAGCGGCAGCGGCGCCGGCCGCCATTTCATCGGCGTTCGCCTGGTGGGCGCGGCGCCGAACACTGATGCCATCGGCGCCCATGTCTTCGTCACCGCGGACGTAGGAAGGGGTCGCGGTGTGCAGACACAAATGCGCCTGGCCGAAGCCAACAGCAATTTCAACAGCCAGAACCTGCCGGATCTGAGCTTCGGGCTGGGCGAAGCCAGGGTGGTGAGCCGGATCCGGGTGGTATGGCCTGGAGGCGGCGAGATGAGCTGCGAGAATGTGGGGGTCAACCAGTTTCTGGTGCTGGACCAGCGGGCTCCGCGCTGCCCCCGGCTACCTGCCGCGAAAAAGGCAGCGACGGATATCCAGGCTTCGTTGAAATAGAGCCCCCCGGGGGGGACGGCGTAGCGCCGTCCCTGCCCCATCCGCCGAGGAATCCGGATACCTGCCGGCTCCGGCCGCAGTATGATGCCCGCCCCCACCGAGGAATCATCATGCACAGAACCCGCCTGACTTGCGCGTTTGCGATCCTGGCTCTTGCCCCGCTGGCCACCTGGGCCGTGCCCGATGGTCCCATGCCCTCGCGCAACGCGCCGGAAACGTCCCAGGACCCCAAGACCATTGCGCGCAACAACTACAACGCCGGCCACGAGGCTGTGCAGAGCGTGGCCAAGCTGGAGGCAGAGGCTGCGAGCATGCCGGCCATGGCCAGCCAGTACCGCGACAGCATCAGGGCCAACCTCGAGAAGGCGCGCGAAAGCTTCCGCAAGGCCGTTGCTGCGGACGCCCAAATGAAGGAAGGCTGGAACATGCTCGGCTTCACCAGCCGCAAGCTGGGCCAGTACGAGGAGTCGCTGACTGCCTATGAGAAGGCGCTGGCGCTGGCGCCCGATTATCCCGAGGCGATCGAATACCGCGCCGAGCTGTTCCTTCTCACCGGGCGCCTGGCACAGACCAGGGAGTCGTATGCCCGCTTGCTGAAGCTGGAGCCTTCGTATGCCGGAACGCTCAAGACGTCGATGCAGGATTTCCTGAAGGCCAACAAGGCATTCCCGGCAAGCGTCTCCCAGAAGGAGCGCGAGGAATTCGCAGCGTGGGTTGCTTCGCTCTGACCCTGGAGCGCTGACCGGATTTCGCCAGCTGCCTGGCTGAAACCGAAGGCCCCGGCAAACGCCGGGGCCTTTTTCTTTACGGGGGTATGGTTACCGGGGCATGGCTCAGCGACTGACCTCGAGCGTCGCTGCACCACCCAGGCCCAGAGGACCACTGTCAGGGGAAACCACCTTCACCCAGAGGGCGTTCTTGTCCTTGAACCAGGAGGTCTCACTGGCCTTGCGCAGTGCATCCAGGCTGCCCTGCTGCGTACCCGAGGCCGCGGCATTGAACCCCGGCAGCTCGAAGACCACCCACGAGCCCTTGTCCAGTTCCGTCAGTCGGAGGGCCAGATTCGGCCTTTCGGTGGTCAGCCTGATCTCGGTGCCGGTCCTGACATTGGACCCACCCGTGACGATGGTGTGGTCCTTGCCATTGCGGCTGAGGATAATGGGCGGCTGGGCTGGCGCCGCGCCGGGACCACCTGCGCGCGCTCCCGGCGCACCGGGCGCTGCGGGACCACCGGCGCCACGCGCCGGGGCGGCGCCTCCACCGAAGGCCGGAGCCGGCGCAGCCGCCCCGGCGGCAGCAGCCGCAGCCCCGGCAGGGCCGGGACCGCCGGCACGCGGAGCCGCACCCGGACCGCCCGCGCGCGCTCCGCCCGGACCAGCAAAACTCAGCCGCCCGACATCGCCCTTGCAGACCGCAGCGTTCCAGCTGGCCTTGATCTCGCAGACCTTCGTGTCGGTGGCCACGCTGTCGTTCTCGCCGTCATGGATGAGGACGTAGGCATTGGGGCCGGCGCCCAGCGATCCGTCCTTGTCGCGGATCACGGCCGTCCGGTAGGCCTGGCTGTTGCCATTGTCATTGGCCCACTTGGCATTGCCCTTCATCGGCGGGAAATACACTGGCTTGGCGTTCTCGAACTTCACCTTCTCGATGGTGTTGTTCGAGCTGACCCCGAAGCTGGTGTACAGCAGGTAGGAAAGCGCGCCGGTCTTGCGGGTGGCGTTGTCCTGGAAATTGCGGAAGGTGGTATTCACCACGTCGTGGCGGGCGTCGTAGTACTCGTAGCCACGGATGGGGAAGTCCGGCAGCATCGGCTTCGGCAGGCTGCGGCCGGCCTTCTTCTCTGCTTCCGTGCCCGGGTTGCCGATGTTTTCCGTCTCACCCACGAACAGCGAGTCCACGACGCGTGAGGTGTACGGGTTTTCCGGCGTCGCGCCGCCGCCCAGGCCGGACGCCTGCGTGTAGCCGATGGCATTGTCGGCGGACTTGTAGTTGCGGATGGTGCGCACCTCGCCGCGGCCCCAGAACCCGCCGTTGCGGTTCTTGTAGGAGGTCAGGTCCTCGAACACCTGCTCGACGATCCTGCTGCGCCCGTCGGCGGGATTCTCGCGCGATATGTGCATGTTGCCGGTCACGCCGAAGGTGTTGTTGGCGGCGATGTTGCGGTCAAACATGAAGCCGTCGTAGTTCGAGTGGGCGACATTGCCCTTGAACTCGCGCAGCGGCATGTTGCGCGGCCAGGTGTTCTTGCTGATCTCGGTGCCCTCGAACTGGCCATTCGGGTGCTCGGGCAGCGACATCCAGAAGCCGTTCTCGTCGGAGCCGGCGGCCACGTTGTCACGGTAGATGTTGTTCGGGTTGGTGATCCAGAACGATGCCACGGTGTTGTCGGAGGGCAGCAGCACGTCGGCGTTCGCATCGCCATTGGCCACGGCGCGCTGGCCACTCTGCCTGCCGGCCGCGCGATCCTCGTACCGGTAGCTGACCTCGCCGGAAGCGGCGAGGTTGGTCGGCACGCAGGGCTTGGAGGTGTGGCACTTGGTCTGGATGGCCAGGTTCTTCACGTACTCGTTGCTGTGCTCGATGCCGTCCTCGAGGAAGAAGCAGTGGCCCACGGTGTTGTAGGTCACGTTGTTCTCGATCTTCAGGTAGTTCGTGCCGTGCACGGTCACGCAGCGGTTGTAGGTGTCGTGGATGGC
>Ga0182745_1003752_pt1 | contig 12938 bp, 13 predicted proteins | sample eDN3rd30CKraftBY_FD_128523 | JGI IMG/M metagenome (GOLD analysis project Ga0182745, IMG submission 128523) | Enriched backyard soil microbial communities from Emeryville, California, USA - eDNA 3rd pass 30_C Kraft BY (version 2) (version 2) | ecosystem: Environmental > Terrestrial > Soil >...
CGATCGATCAGGCTGCGCGAGAGCGCAATGTGCGTGGACCAGCCCGCGTGCGAGGCATAGAACGCGGTGTAGCTGGCGAAGCCCTCGTGCGTGGCGCCGGCGTAAACGCCGCTGCGCTCTTCGCTGGCCACGGCGTCGCGCACATAGCGTGTGGCCGGCGTGCCGAAACGCACGTCATGCGCGAGGCTGCGGGCCATGAAGTTGCCGCGCGCATCCACCATGGCGGCCACCGCGCCTTCCGGCACGTGGCGCATCAAGGCGGAGCGAAACACCGCGGGATCGAGCGCGACCGACAGCATGTAGTTGCGCCCGCCTTCGGCGCGGATCGGGGTGTGCAGATAAACACAAGGGCAGGTGGGCCCTTCGCGCCAGGCGCCGCCGAAGATGCGCTCCCCGCCCTCTGCGGCGGCTTCCGCCACGGCCAAATTCAGTGGCGCGGGCGCGCCGCTGAACGGGCGTGCGAGACTGAAGATTTCAGCGCCGTCGTCCAAATTGGAAAGGATCACGTTGCGCCAATGAGGGTTGAGCGCCGCCACCTCGGCCGCGCGCGCATAAGCGGCGGGCCATTCTCGCTGCTCAAACGGGTCCGCGGTGGCGAGCACGCGCATCAGCGCGAAATCGCTTTCCGCGCGCGCCATGGCGAGCATGGTGATTTGCTCGGCGCGGCCCAGCGCATCGGCCTCTACGTCCTCGCGCTGACGATTGAACGCGAACAGCACTTGCAGCACCACCAGCACGACGATCGGCAAGGCCAAGGCCACGCCGATCAGGACGTACGATCGCTGATGGGGATTTGCCTGCAACACGCTCCTCGCCGGATTGTTTTAGGCGCCGCCGCCAAAGGCGGCAAGGGAATGCGCTAGAGGTAGCGGAAGAAGGTTTTGACGCGGCGCGTCCATTTCGGCCGCCGCAGCGGCTTGGGCAGCGCGGCGGGATCGGCGCAATAGGGCAAGGCTTCAGGCATGTGGGCGATGGCGTTGCGCGTGCGCGCGCGCGCATCGGCGCCGATCATTACGTCCTCGGTGAGAAGGAACCGGTCAAAGCCCGCTTTGCGCATCGCCTCGATGGTGGCGCGCGCGAGGCCCCGCTTGCCGCGCACTTTGCGGATATCGAAATCAACAACAAGGCGCGCGATCTTCTGAATTTCGCCGCTGGCGGAGAGGTCTTGCAGAATATCTACTTCGCCGCCTTCGCAATTCAGCTTGGCGAGGATCAGGTCGGCGCCGGTGAAGGTCTCGCGGAAGAAGCGGCTGGAGGAGATCAGTTTCACTTTCTCATGCTTGGCGGCGTCGATATTGGTTTTCTCCGCATAGAGCGAAGCGCCCCCGCCTTCGTTGCCGCCAAACAGATCGGCTTGCCCGTCCCGGTTGGAGAGCGCGGCGGGAACGAGGATGAGTTTTCCCGAGGCGATCTCGCCGGCGAATTTTTGCTCGATGATGCGCACCGCTTCCGGGTCAGGTTCGAACGCATAGACGGCGTCAAACCGCCAGACCGGGGAGAGCGCCTCCTCCAGCGTTTCGCCCCAATGGGCGCCGATATCGAGAAAAACCGCGCGTTGGCTCATGGGCGGTAAGGGCGCCAGTTTCGGCGCGCCGTCAAGGCGGCGGGCAGCCGCGCCAGTGCGCCGCGCGCGCCTCGGCCCAGGCGGCGGCGCCGTTTTCCTGCACGTCCTGCAGCACGAGGCGGAAATTGTCGTAGCCTTGATGGTTCGGCTCGGCGAAGCGCGCTTCCAGAATGTGGCCGGCGCGGGCGTCGAGCCAAAGCTGGCCGTTCAACGCGCCGGAGACTTCAAAGCGCAACGCGGGGCGATCCTGGTGCGTTTCCGCGCGCGCGAACCGCGCATGCGTTTGGCCCAAAGCACGAAACGGATTGGTTTCGCCTTCGGCCATCCAGATCAGATGCGTGGCGAAAGAAAAATCTTCGCGCGGCGGCGGGCCGTCGCCGATGAGCGCGTTCACGTCGGCGAGATCAAAATCATACATGATCCATGGCTCGCCGCCGGCCGCGAAGCGTGTGTCGATGCCTGCCGGCGGCACGCGCGCATGCACTTGGCGTGAGGCGGGGTCGTAGTCGAGCCATGCAAACGCCTCCTGCGATCCATCGCGCGCGATCCGCCCGCCAACCAAGCGCATGGCTTGGCCGCGCGCCAGATCAAGCTCGGCGGTGACGAACGCGGCGTTGGTGCAGGGCGAAACCATCTTGCCCACTTCCAGCCGCGTGGCGCTGGCGCGATAGACGTAGATCGCTTCCGCCATCGAGCCATCTTGATTGGAGCGCACATAGTGCAAGAGGCGCCCCACGGGCGGCGCGGGCGCCGGCGCGTTGGCGCAGGCGTAAAGAGCGAGGACGGCGAGGGCGGCGAGCAGGCGGGTCATGCAGGCAAGATGCGCACGGGCGTTGTTTGGATGCGTACATCCTAACGCCGCATCATCTCTGTAGGATAGATTTTACGCCAGCAGCGCCGCCGCCGCGCGTTCGCCGCTCTCCACGGCGCCGTTCATGAAGCCCTGGAAATCCACGCTGGTGTGCTCGCCGGCGAAATGCACGCGCCCGTCCGGCGAAGGCGCGGCGATCGTGTCCAGCAGCGTCGTGTATTGGCCCACGCGCGGCGCGGAATAGGCGCCCTGCGTGAAGGCGTGGTTCTTCCACACCATGAAAGCGGGGTTCGCGGTTTCCAGCGCGTCGGCGCCTGAGGGGGAGATGCGCCGCAAGCCTTGCGTGAATGCGGCTAGTGCGGCGTCGCGGCTATCGACGCCCTGCAGGAAATTGGTCAGCACCCCGCGCCCGCCGGTTTGCCCGCGGCTCGTATCCCAGGCCAGCTGGAAGCGGTCCGAATAGAACACGCCGGCCGAAGGCGCCGGCCAGCGCTGGATCAGCCAGGGCCGCGCGCGGGTGGATAGCATGAGCTTGGAATTGTCGCCATAGCCCAACTCGCGGATCGCGCGCAGCTGCTCGGCCTCCAGGCCCAACGCGTCGATGCCCTGCACCTGGCGCAGCTTAGTGAAGGGCAGCGCCAGAATCACCTGCGCATGCTCACGCGTCACCGCGCCTTGCGGGCTGTCGAAGCTGAGGCGCACGCCCGCGCCGCCGAGTGCAATCGCGGTGAGCGCATGGCCAAGCCGCAGCGGGCCTTCGCCGATGCGCTGCGCCAGCGCTTCGGGCAAGGATGACGAGCCTCCGGCGATGCGGAAGGCCTCGTCGCTATCGCCGAACACGTGGAAGCCTTCGGCGGTTTCGGTGCTGATGAAGTCCACCAGATTGAGCGCCGATTGATGGCGCGTCTCAAGGCCGAACTCGCCGCGATAGGCGATGTCGAGCACCTCCATCGCCCAGGCGGGCGCGAGGTTGGAGATGCGGGCGAGATAATCGGCCAGGCTGGTTTGATCCAGCGCGCGGGCGTGCTCGGTCCAATTCTCTTCCGCGTCGAGCAGCTTGGCCTGATCTTCGGCAATGCGCGGGGCGAGACGCGCGAACGCGCCTTGGCTGCCTGCGCCGATCATATCCTGCTGGGCGTAGAGCCGGTTGTTGATGTGGTAGAATTCCTGGCCGTTCTCGGGCGCGATGCGCTGCACTTCAACGCCAAGCTCGGCGCAGAGCTCGCGCAGCGCGCTGTGGTTGGTGTCCACCAATTCACCGCCCAGCTCGCAGAATTGCCCGTCCTCGTTGAAGTTGCGACGCGTGAACATGCGCCCGCCGAGGCGCGTGCTGGCTTCGTAGAGCGTGACCGTGCGCCCGGCCGCGAGCAGGCGATAGGCGGCGGTGAGCCCCGCCGCGCCCGCGCCGATGATGGCGACATCCCCCGCCGCGCGCTTCTGGCAGGCGGCGGCCGCGGCGGCCATGGCCAGAAATGTGCGGCGCGACAAGGCTCTTGGCCCGATGGCGCCGCTTTGCAGCATGGCGCGCCGCAAGCTTTTGAACAGGAAGGTGCGCGCCATGATGCGTCTCCGTTTTTTTCGCCGCCCGTATGGAGGCGCGGCGCCTTGCCGCGTCAAGCGGTGTTTTCTACAGTCGCGCCCTTTCGTTCTCTTGCGTGGATTAGCCTGACGGGGCAGGCAGCGTGTATGGCCGAATTCCGCATCACCGAGCTTGAGCCGGCGCCGTTTGCGTATGTGACGCGCACCTGCGCGGCGCAGGACGTCGGCCGCGTGGTGAGCGAAACGTTCGCGCAGCTTTCGGCTGCGTTCGCCACGGCGGGCGCGCGGCCCCAGGGCGCGCCGATGGCGCATTTCAGCCCCGCCGCGGATGACCGCGTGCATGTCGAGCTTGGCTTCCCGGTGGACGAGCACGTCACCGGGCCGCTGCATATCGCCGGGCTCAATATCGCCGAGACGTATGCCGGGCGCGCCATGTGCGCGGTGCATGGCGGCGATTACACCACGCTGCGCGAAACTTACGACGCGATGATCGCCGCGATCCGCGATGCGGGCATGAAGCCGGCCGCCGATATGTGGGAGCGCTATGGCGGCGAGGGCGAGGCGGTGCAGGTCGAAGTGATCTGGCCGGTTGGGCGCTGAAACGCGCGCGTCAGTTCGCGCGATCGCCTTCGGGGAAGGCGCCTTCGAATTCGATCACGCAGGCGTTGGGCCAATTAATCGCGTTCACGGCGGAGCGGGCGTGCTCTTCGGCGATTTCCTTGGAGGGAAAAACATCCGGCCCGCCATGGATGCCCGGAAACACCGTGCCCATGCGGCCGAGATTCATCACCCGGTAGATGCGATAATAATTGCGCCACGCTTTGGCGGGCGGCGCATGCGTGCGCGGGGCGGGTTTGACGTCGAGCATGCGGCTAACGTGTGGGCTCCCGGGGTTAAGTCAAGCGCGCGCGTTCGGCTTTCGCCGGTTCGGAAAAGAGCGCGCCCAAAAGGAGGGCGGGGGACGCGCGTTTGCGCGCCAGAGAGATGCGCCGTTGGCTCGGCGCGTTATGACGCGAAAGCGCGCGTCCCCGCGATTGTTGGAGCGCCGGCTCCGTCGCGGAGGGTCTTTTACCTCCGGAGGCGGTTGCGCCCCCGATCGATGCGCGCATCGATCGGCTCTTTGCGAAAAGCGCCGCTTGGCGAAGCCAAGCGGTGGCGCGTGCGGCGCGTGTTGCTCAACACAACGCCTCTATATTCCCGCGCTTTTGGCTTCCCGCGGGTTTCGCGCTGACGAAGCGAGGGCTGATGCGCGCGGTTCGCTCCCGCCCGTATCGGCTGATCCCGCCGCCCGCTTTCCGACACAGCGACAATGCCGGCCGCGCTGCAAACGCCAGAGCTTCACGCTCAATCGCATCCCCCGCCTTGGTTTGAGCTTAGGTACCAAAGGCCCTCCGTGCGAGGGGTGAGGGGAGTATGCGGGTGGTGGCGGGGTGTGGGATAGATTTTTTTGGGTGTCCGCAATCGGCGATTCAATCTCTAGTACCGTTAGGGATTTCGAAGCCCAATCTGTGGCGTCTTGCTGATTGCGAGTGGGGAGGCTATGTACATGTTTTGTTCTGGGGCTCCAAGGTGAAGATTCCGGTCTGGGCTCTGGCCGTTGGAGGCGTGGTCACGCTGGTGCTTTGCGTGATCTCTGGCGTTATCGGCGGAGCGCTGACACGGAACTTCGGGACGAGCAGTTATACGCTTTCGTATGCTGACTTCATTTCGGTCATGCTGACTGCGATTTCGGTGTTACTCGCGCTGGTATCGATCTTTTTCGCGGTGTTGGGTGTCATTGGCTGGACCTCCATTTCGCGCGGCGTCCGTTTTCGCGTCGACGAATTTATGGTCGAAGGATTTAAGGAAGGGGGATCTCTGCGAGCTCTGTTTGAGCGCGAGGCGGAGAAGGCGCGCTTTCGCGGTGTAGAAGCGATCGATTTGCGCGATTTAGAGGACGAAGAAGGCAAGGCAGAAAATGGTTGAGCACCTTTGGCACAGAGTTGATCCACGAGAAGCGGAAATCGCCCGGCGGTTCATGCAGGATGCGCCGGTGAAGGTCGGCACACTTGCGCGAGAACTTGGAATGCGCGTGATAAAGTCGCCATTGGCTCCCACCATCTCTGGGCTTATCCGTCCGTCGGAAGAGACGTCATCAGGATTCGAGATTGTTGTGAACAAATACGAGCCGCCAGAAAGACAGCGGTTCACGATTGCGCACGAGATCGGCCACTTCTTGCTCCACCGTGCAGACATTGGCTCGGGCGTGGTGGATAGCATTATGTATCGTTCGGCTCTGAGTTCTCGAAAAGAGACAGAGGCAAATAAGCTCGCGGCGGCGATCATCATGCCAGACGAACCGCTCTCTGCTGCGATCAAACGTCTTGGTGACGTCGACTACCCGGGTGTTGTCGACGAACTTGCCGAGGACTTTCGCGTATCTGTGCCGGCGATGCGGATTCGTCTGGGCGTAGTGTAGGTGAGCCTAGGTGCTGCAAGGTTACAATTATTGTCCAGTGTTGAAGGCGCGAGCGGCTGAGATTAAAGCGCTGGAACAACTTCCTGCGCCGTCGCGCAGCCTCACGTTTCCGACCATTGCGATTCGTCCGTGGCCAAACGCCAAGAAACTCGAGCGTACGTGGGAAAAGATCACTGGCGCGATGGGTTTAGGTAGGTTCGCGCTCGATTTGGATCACCAATGGCTCGGTCGCGGAACACAAAAGCCCGCTGCACTTGAATTTGAGGCCTTGTTCGATCCGTCCGACGGATACAGCAACTACTACGACCTTGTGAAGTCGATCCCCACCGCTATTCCGGTATTGCGGGTTGATGGTGGTGGAGTTCGGGATTTAGATCGACAGCTCGATCATGCCTCGCAGATTGAGCGCGGGCTTGTTGTCCGTGTCGAGCATGACCACACGCCTAACCCCATTCTGTTGCTAAAAACTCTTGCCGGTGAGCTAGACGCGTTCGTTGCGGTCATCGATCTTGGTTGGTCGTTGGATTTGCTCTCGCGAGAGGCATGGGCGTCACAAATCATTCAAGCGGTGACAGAAGTGGCGTCTCTTGACGAGGAGCATGTTGAGCTTGTGGTTTGTGGAAGCAGTTTCCCAGAAGTGTTCACAAACTTCGGTGCCAGGAAGGAAGTGCGAGTTACTGAGCGCGCTATTTTTGATAGCCTTGTACGCCGTCACAACGCTGCGAACTTAAAATACGGCGACTGGGCTAGTACACGTCCCCAGGTCCCGCCAACTCCTATGAATCCAACTTACCGAATCGACCTTCCGCTCTCGACGGAGTGGGTTTGCTTTCGACAGGTTGGAGAGGAGCAGAGCTATGGCGACATTGCAAATCGCCTGATGGTTGATCGCGCATGGCCGGCCTCAATGTCGATCTGGGGCACCAAGGTAATTGAGTGGACGGCGAACGATCTTCCGGGCTCCATCAGGAGCCCTGCGGTGGCTACTGCGGTCCGAGTGAACATACACATGCACCGCCAGGCTCAGTTCGGAGTGCAGGCTGTAATCAGCGATGTTGATGAACCGTGGACAGATGAGTAATCAGCTTTGCCCACTCATCCGGCGCTGCGCGCCACCTTCTCCCCTTCGCGGGGGAGAAGGAAGGGGCGCCATCAATCAATCGCCTCCCGCTTCTCGCCTGTCGGATGCACGTAAATCTCGCTGCCGACCTCTCTGAACTTCGCGCTCATATCCGCCATCCCTGCCTCAGCCTCTTCCTTCGCCTTCGCATAATCGCGCACGTCCTGCGTGATCTTCATTGAGCAAAATTTCGGCCCGCACATGGAGCAGAAGTGCGCCGTCTTGTGCGCGTCTTTGGGCAAGGTTGCGTCGTGGAATTGGCGCGCCGTGTCCGGGTCCAAGCCCAGATTGAACTGATCTTCCCAGCGGAACTCAAACCGCGCGCGGCTTAGCGCGTCGTCGCGCAGGCGCGCGGCGGGGTGGCCTTTGGCGAGGTCGGCCGCGTGCGCGGCGAGTTTGTAGGTGATGACGCCGGTTTTCACGTCGTCGCGGTCGGGTAGGCCGAGGTGCTCTTTCGGCGTGACGTAGCAGAGCATCGCCGTGCCGAACCAGCCGATCATGGCGGCGCCGATTGCAGAGGTGATGTGATCGTAGCCGGGGGCGATGTCGGTGGTCAGCGGGCCGAGCGTGTAGAAGGGGGCTTCGCCGCAGGCGGCGAGCTGCTTGTCCATGTTGGCCTTGATCTTGTGCATGGCGACGTGGCCGGGGCCTTCGATCATCACCTGCACGCCATGATCCCAGGCAATCTTGGTGAGCTCGCCCAGGGTTTCGAGTTCGGCGAATTGCGCTGCGTCGTTTGCGTCGGCGATGGAGCCGGGGCGCAGGCCATCGCCAAGCGAGAAGCTCACATCATAGGCGCGCATGATTTCGCAGATTTCCGCGAAGTGCGTGTAGAGGAAGCTCTCTTTGTGATGGGAGAGGCACCATTTGGCCATGATCGAGCCGCCGCGGCTGACGATGCCGGTGACGCGCTTGGCGGTGAGATGGATGAAGGGCAGCCGCACGCCGGCGTGCACGGTGAAATAATCGACGCCTTGCTCGGCCTGCTCGATCAGCGTGTCGCGATAGACTTCCCAGGAAAGATCTTCAGCCACGCCGCCGACTTTTTCGAGCGCCTGGTAGATCGGCACGGTGCCGATCGGCACGGGGCTGTTGCGGATGATCCAGTCGCGGATGTTGTGGATGTTGCGGCCTGTTGAAAGGTCCATCACCGTGTCCGCGCCGTGGCGGATGGCCCAGACGAGTTTATCCACTTCCTCGGCCATGGAGGAGGTGACGGCGCTGTTGCCGATATTGGCGTTGATCTTCACCAGGAAGTTACGGCCGATGATCATCGGCTCCAATTCGCTGTGATTGATGTTCGCGGGGATGATGGCGCGACCGCGCGCGATTTCATCGCGCACGAATTCCGGCGTCACGAAATCGGGAATTGAAGCCCCGAAATCTTCTCCGTCGCGGATGAAGGGCGCGTCTGCTTCGCGGCGCAGGTTTTCGCGGATGGCGACATATTCCATCTCCGGCGTGATGATTCCCCGGCGCGCATACTCAAGCTGGGTGACAGAGGCGCCGCCTTTTGCGCGCAGCACGCGCGGCTGTTTGGGAAACGGGGGTGTGAGCTTTTCGGCGGAGACGTTGCCGTTATCTTCCGGCTTTACGGCGCGGCCTGCGATCTCCTCCACATCGCCGCGCGCTTTGACCCATTCCACGCGCGGGCGGGCGAGGCCGAGATTGATGTCGATCTTCGCATTGGGGTCGGTGTAGGGGCCGGATGGATCGTACACCGTGACGGGCGGCTCGTTCGCGGTGGGATGCGCCGCGACTTCGCGAAACGGCACGCGCAAATCCGGATGCGCGCAGCCGGATGCGTACACTTTGCGCGAGCCGGGGATCGGGCCGGTCGTCACCGATGGCGTGAACGCAGATTGGTTTTCGGGCTTATTCATAAGCTTTAGCCTCCCTACGCCGGTAATGAGCCGGATCAGGTTCGACGGGTCAGGGCGTTCACGCCCAATCTCAGCCGCTTACGCGCGGCCCCCCGGGTTATGGATGTGTGCTGTTTACGCTGATCGGACGCCGCGTCAACGGCGCGGATCGCCCAGCTCGCCGGGCGCGGTTTCCACGCGCAGGGTTCCCGCGATGTAGCCGGCATAGGAAAGCCACACGCCCAAAAGCGCGGCCACGCAGCCGACGATCGGCAGCACGTTGGGGTTGCTCAAAATCCATTGCGCGCCGGCGTGCAGGAATTGCGGCGCAAACAGCGCCATCACGCCGCGCGCCAGAAACGCCCAGCCGAGAATGCTGATGAGGATCGCGGAAAAACTGTTCCAGCGCTGATGCAGCACGATCAGGCCAAGCCCGATCATCAGGCTGAGGAAGCCCGCGAGCACGAGCTCGGCGTCATCGGCCATGATGCCCATCATGGCGCCGACGATGCGCGTGGTTTGCGTAATCAACATCACGCCCGCCGCAATCAGCAGCGGGCCGAGCACGCGTGCGAGCACGAAAGTAACGTCAGGCTTCATCGGCCGCGAAAGTGAGCCGGGGCGCCGGCGCCGTCAAGCCAAGAGCGCCTATGGGGCGACATCGCCCGCAGCTTGCGCGAACGGCAAGGCGTGCGTGATGAGCGCGGCCAGCGCGCGGCCAGGCTCTTCGCTGGTGGGCTCATGCGCGGAATGCTCGAACCAGACGATCGTTTTGCTTGGCGCGTCGAGCCGCGCCAGCCATTCGGCGCCGACTTCGGAATTGACGTTGTAATCGTGGCGCCCGCTCAACAGGATGATCGGCGTATCGAGCGATGTGACGGCGCTGAAATCCGCGTTCGCCCAGAGTTCAGGAAAGAGCCGCTGCACCGAGCGCTCATTGGCTTCCCAAACCAGCGCGAGGTCTTGATCGGTATAATCCGGCGAAAGCCGCGCGGCGCGGGTGAAATCCGAAGAATCCGCGCGCCCGTGCACGACGCCGCCATAATGGCCGAGCCAGCGGCGCTGGATCAGAAGATCATCGGTCGAAGGCGGGCTGGTTTCGGCGTAGGGCGCGATGGCTTCAAGCGCGGCGATGGCTCCTGTGTTATTTTCCGCGCGTGCGCGCGCCAGCGCCCAGGCATAGCCGCGCCGCTCGCCCTCCATCATGTCGGCCGCCTGGCCGACGCCAATATAGGCGTGCAGCCAATCGGGATGGCGGCGCGCGAGCTCAACGCCCAGCACCGACCCCCAGGATTGGCCGAGCACGAAGATGCGTTCCTTGCCGAATTCCTGGCGCAGCCAGGCGGCCATCTCGATCGCGTCGTCCACCATGCGGTCATAAGTGAGGCTCTCGATCATCGCGTCGCGATCGGCGGCGCTCGCGTAAGTCTTGCCGGCGCCGCGCTGATCCCAATGCACCACGGTGAAATGATCTTCCCAGGCGCGCGTCTGCGACCAGGCGGTCGGCATCGACACATAGCCGGGGCCGCCGTGAAGATAGAGCAGGATAGGATTGCGCCGATCCACGCCGCGGATCGACACCCATTGATCCACCCCGCCAATGCGCACCGGCTCCAGCCGCTCCACGCCATGCTCGGTCACGATGCGGCGCATGTTGGCGACAATCTCTTGCGCCTCGGCGCGGCTCGTCGGCGGCGGCGCAGCAGGCGTGCAGGCCGCGAGCGCCAGGAGGGCGGCGAGCATGTATTTGCTATTGTGCATTAGAGCCTCGGTTCGATCCAGAGCGCTTCGGCGCGCGCGATCAGCGCACCGTCCGCGCTGTACAGCGCGCTGGCGCCGCGATGCTTGCGCCCTTCAGAGCCGAGCGCCCACGCGGCGACGATCAGCGGCGCGCCGATGCGCGGCGCCGCCGCATCGATCGCCGCACTCATGCGCGCAAGCAGGGCGGGCTTGCCAGCGAGCGCCAGCGCCCAATAGGAGGGGCAATCGAGCGCGGCGTGAATGAATTCAGCGCCGAGGCGCCCATCGCCATCGGCGAGGTCCGCGCTCGGCGTCCAAGCACACGCCACCATGGCGCGCTTTTCGACGGCGCCGGTGTAGAGATGCAAGCCATCGTGCGCAGGCCGGCCGGGGCCGCACACGAAACACGTTGTGTAGGTGTGATTGACGAGGCCGCGATAGCGCGCGGCGGCGGCCTGCGCTTCGGCCAGGCTGGGCGCGGGCGGCGCCTCCAACGCAAGCGCGGCCGGGCGCGCTTCGGCCAGCAGGATTTCGCCGTCGGCTAAAATGACGGCGCCGTTAGCTTGGCTGAGGCGCAGCGGCTTGCCCAAGGGCGGCGGCGCGCGCAGCGTGATTTCGCTCGGCCCGCGAATTTCGCGCGCGAGCAATCCACACACATAGCCGCCATTGCCCGAACCCGGCGGGCCGTTGAAGCGGGGATCGATGATGACGGGCTGATCGATGCTCATGGAAGCCTGCTTCGCGCCGCCGCGTGTGCGGGTCAAGCATTGCGCGCGCGCGCGGGTTTGCGCATCATCGGCGCGGCAAGGAGCGCCCATGGGATCGCCGGCGGATTATACCATTATCGTGCTGCTGGTGGTGATCGGCGTCGGGCTTTGGACGGCGCTTGACCGCATCGGCGCGCTGCGGCGCGATGTGGAGGCGATCAAGCGCAAGCTCGGGGCCGAGGATACGCCGCGCGAGTGAGCGCCGGGCTACGGCGCAAAGCGCACGGCTAGCCCAGCTTGGCGTCGGGCGGGACGAGCTTCATATGCGGATAGGGAATGTCGATGCCTGCGGCGTCGAACGCGGCCTTGATGCGCTGCAGATATTCGCGCTGCACGCTCCATTGCTTGCCGGGGGCGGTTTTGATGCGGCCCTTCAGCATGATGGCGGAATCCGCCAGCGCATCGACACCGACCACTTCGATGTCATCGAGGATCACCGCGCCGAACATCGGCTCCTTGCGCAGCGCATCGCCGGTTTCGCGCATGGTGGCGAGAGCCAGGGCGATATCCGAATTGTAATCGATCGAAAGATCGAACACCGCGAAGGAGAAATCCTTGGTGCGGTTGTGGATCACTTGCGCTTCGCTGTAGGGGAAGACATGCAGCGTGCCGTCAAACGCGCGCAGCTTGATCGTGCGCAGCGACATTTCCTCCACTACGCCGCCGAAATCCTGGATCATCACCACGTCGCCGACCGAGACGATGTCTTCCAGAATGAGAAAAATGCCGGTGAGAAAGTCTTTCACCAAAGTCTGCGCGCCGAAGCCGATGGCGAGGCCGATAATGCCGGCGCCGGCGATCAGCGGGCCGATCTCCACGCCGATCTCCGAAAGCGCCATCATGGCGGCGATCACGATCAGCGTTGAGGTCACCACGCCGTTGAGCAGGGGCGCCAAGGTGCGCACCTGCGCGGCGCGGCGGGCGCCGCGCGAGCGCTCGGCGATGCGGGCGAACATGCGCTTGATGGCCAGCTGCGCCAGCTCAAGCGCGCCGAAGGCGATGACGAGAATGACGGCGATGCGCGCGGCCGCGCCGAACGCCGCGCCCATCGGGCCCTCGCGCAGATCGGCGAAATCA
>Ga0182745_1003753_pt1 | contig 12934 bp, 12 predicted proteins | sample eDN3rd30CKraftBY_FD_128523 | JGI IMG/M metagenome (GOLD analysis project Ga0182745, IMG submission 128523) | Enriched backyard soil microbial communities from Emeryville, California, USA - eDNA 3rd pass 30_C Kraft BY (version 2) (version 2) | ecosystem: Environmental > Terrestrial > Soil >...
ATGGGTCCAGAAGGCGCGTCATCCAACTTTTTGGAGGGTACCTTTCCCGCTACGAGGGTCCGCGGCGTGATCTTCGAAAGTGACCCGCATAAGGCTGACGCTTTTGGGTTTAGCTGCAGCGTCCTAGCGTGTGGTGATGTTTTTGATTGCAAAACACACGACCGAGCGACCTTGCCAGACCGCCAATAGAAACTCCGAGGCTTCTCTAATCGAGCCTCGCTTGGCGAACTGCAGGCTGCTGCGTTCATTGCGAGGCCACCGACGATACCTGCTCCGCCGGGCACACCACCTGACCTCCCGAAATCGACGACGTCCTGCCTTGCTTCGTGTCTGCATTACCGAAATAGGTATCAGCCCGGCGCGCTTGAACCGAGCCTGACCCGCTGCTAACAGCGGCCATGACCAGCACGCTGTCTCTTCGCCCCGGTGACCGCCTCCCCGACTTCGTGCTGCCGGGCCTCGACGGCAAACTCCGCAAGTTCGTCTGGTCGTTCAATGGCGACCCGGTCGCCCTCCTCGCAGTGGCGGATCTCGCCGCCCTCGATGCCGCGCAGTTCACCTCCCTTCGAGAGGCCTGTACCGCGGCCTCGACCAAGCTCGTCGTGGTCGCCGCCAATCCCGTCGCGGCGGCCGGACCGATCTGGACGAAGCTCGGCGCAGCGCCTGAAGAGCCGCTGCTTCTCTGCGACGGCAAGGGCCAGTTTCTGCCGGCGTTTCTCGCCCAGGCCGGCGCGGTGTCCTTCGGCCAAGGCATCGGCCTGCGCCAGCGCGTGATCGTGTTAGATCCCAACCTGCGGGTAGCCGGCACCTTTGACACGCGCGCGCTGCTGGCCGCGGCCGAGGCGATCGGCGAGCTGGCCCGGTCGGTGCGTGCCGACGGCGGCGCCGGCTTGCTTCTCAACACGGCGATGGCGCCGGTTTTGGTCCTGCCGCGCGTCTTCGAGCCGGATTTCTGCACCCAGCTCATTCGCCTGTGGGGCAAGGGCGACCACAAGGATTCTGGCGTTTCCAGCCGCTACGGCAATGTCGATATGGCCGCGCTGAAGCGCACCGAGGACTATACGATCGTCGAGCCGATGATGCTCAAGGCGGTGTCCGACCGCCTCGCCTACCGCATCGGGCCCGAACTGACGAAGGTCTTCGCCTTCGACCGAGAGTTCACCTTCGACTCGCACGTCGTGCTGTCCTACAGCGCCGAGGGTCAGCACTTCTTCGCCGCGCATCGCGACAATGGCGCGCCGACGACGGCCGATCGCGCCTTCGCCGTATCACTGAACCTCAATGACGATTTCGAGGGCGGTGAGCTGGTCTTTCCGGAATATGCCGCCGTGAGGGTCAGCCCGCCCGCAGGCGCGGCCGCCGTCTTCTCCTGCTCGCTGCTGCACGCAGTCGGCCCGGTGACCCGGGGCCGCCGCTACGCGCTCACGACGTTCTTCCGCCAGAAGCGCTGAACCCGATCAGGCGGTTCCGTCAGGCGACGGGCGCCGGAATCCAGCTCTTCTTCTCGCCGGCATAAGCAGCGCCGGGATTGCCGTGCACCGTTGTGCGCCACATCAGCCGGCCCTCGCGATCGCCGTCGAACCAGGTCGCGGCATGGACGAGGCAGCGATTGTCCCAGATCAGGAGATCGCCTTCCGTCCATTCGTGGGCGTAGCAGAAGCGACGCTCGGTGAAATGCGCCATGATCTCGTCGAGCAGCACCGCGCCCGCGCCGTGCGGCCCCGGCTCCATGCCGACGAACGGCCCTTCGAACCAGTCCATCTGGCCCCATTCGCACAGATAGAGCGAGCGCTCGCCCGTCACCGGATGAATGCGCACCACCGGCTGCGGCTGCGAGCGCTCGTGAAGTGCGAAGGCACGCGGCGTGCGCCCGGCCAGGGCCGCTTCACGCGAGCGGCCGCTGCCCGGCTGGGCATGCAGGCCGACCAGCGTGTCGACCTTCGCCTTCAGCGCCGCCGGCAGGGCCGCGTAGGCCAGGATGCCGTTGGCGAAAAGGGTCTGCCCAGTGTTCCTCTCGGCCGGCGTCACGGCATAGAACAGCGAGATGTCGGGCGGCGGCCGGCGATAGCTCTGGTCGGTGTGCCAGCCCATGCGATGGGGATACTGGGTCGGGATCAGGCCGTCGGCCGCCAGCGGCGGTTCGGGCCGCTTGGGCGGTGCCTTCGAGACCGGCGGCATGTTGGAGACGAGCAGGATCTCGGGCACGGACACATGCACCGACTTCAGGTCGGTGAGCGTGTGGTGATAGTCCTCGACCTCCGGACCGAACACGCGGCTGAGCCGGATGAGCAGGTCGGGATCGCCGGAGATGCCGTTCATGCCCTGGATCAGAATCAGCCCCTTCGCCTCGGCCAATGCCGCTGGGAAGGCCTTCGGATCGCTCTCGGCCGCCGCCACGATCTGCGCTGCATCGCCCTCGAGTCGAAGCGTGGCACCAAAGGACGCGCCGGGAAAAGGCGCCTCGCGTGTGAAGTTCATGCCCATCCTCATGCCAGTGTCATGCCAACCTTCAGGGACGTTGCCCCGCATAGGGATCGTTGACGCCGTCGAGCGGCCAGATCGGCCGCCGCAGCTTGGTGAACTTCAGCCGCGAGATGTCCGGCGAGCAGATGCCGCCGGAATCCACGAGCACGACCTCGCGGGCGATCGGCGCATAGGCTGCCCGGAAATGCTGCACGCTCTTCACCACCACCACGCTCCTGGTGCGCGGATCGATGCCCTGGCTCAGGAAGACCTGCAGGTCGATGGTCTGGATGCGGTTGGAGATGGTGACCACGTCGATGCCGCCGATGCGCAAGACAGCGGTTGGTCCCATCGAGGTCTCGACGCCGGCATTCATCGGCCCGTCGTTCTTGAACGAACCATCGGACAGCATCTTGACGATCGCGCGAGCCTTCACCGGCGCGCCCATCGAGGAGTCGGTATGGCCGCCCAGTTCGACGTCGATCTCCGCGCCGACACCGGCCTTGATCGCCTGCTGCACCGTGCCGGGATCGTAGATCGTGCCGAAGGCCACGTTCTCGACCTTGGCGTCGACCAGCGCCTGCAGCACCGGTGTCGTGTCGTTGTAACCGCCGCCGCCCGGGTTGTCGGTGCCGTCGGCCACGACCAGCGGCCCTTCCTTGCCGGCGCCGGCCTTGGCAGCGGCGATGGCTTCGGCAACGGGGCGGAAGTTCGAGGTGTTCTCGGTCCGGCGCTTCCAGATCTCGTCGAGGATCGCAGCGGCCGCTTCCTTCGCGCGCCCTTCGGCGCCCGGCTCGTGGCTCACCGCAATCGATGGACCGGTATAGGGAATGTCGGCCCAGGTGAAGCCGGCCTGGACGCTGACCACGTTGATGCCCGGCTCCTTCTCGAAAGCGTCCGCCTTAGCCAGCAGGTCGCGCATGAGGCCGGGCTGCGTGGTCTTGCCGGAATCGGCGCCCTGCAGCATCGCCGGCTGGACCAGCAGGCACCTGGGCTTCTTCCGGCCTTCCAGCGTCTCCTGGACCAGCGCCGCGGCCTGCACCGCCCGCTCGTAGCCGTCGATGTGCGGATAGGTGCGGTAGCTCACCAGCGCATTGGCGTGGCGGGCCATCTTCACCGTGGCATTGGCGTGCAGGTCGAGCGTGGCAACGATGGGAATGTCGGCACCAACGATGCCGCGCAGCGCCTCGAGCAGCGCACCCTCGGCATCGTCCTCGGTTTCCGTGACGGCCGCGCCGTGCAGCGACAGGCAGATCGCGTCAAGCTTGCCGGCCTTCTTCGCGGCATTGAGGATCAGGTCGCGGATATGCTCCCACGTCTCCTTCGTGAGCTTGCCCGAGGGCGTCGCGTTGGCCGCCGCCGCCCAGACCGGCTCCCAGCCATACTTCTTCACAGAGTCGATATAGCCGCCGACTTCGTTCCTGGTGCCGGTGAAGCGCGGCACCATCTCCTCGCCCTCGATCAGCCAGCGCTTGCGGTAATCCTCCAGCGTCGTCTTGAGTTTGCTGAAGGTGTTGGTCTCGTGCATGAACTGCGCGATCAGGACGCGGTACGCCATTTCTCTACTCCTACACTCGACGCTTACAGCTTGGCCGTCTTGAGCCACTCGGCCTGGCCCTCTTCGCCCTCGACGCCCGTGGTTTCGAGGAAGCGGCAGACCATCATGTAATAGCCGATCGTCAGGGTGAGTTCGACGAGCGCGCCCGGGCTCAGAAACGCCTGTACGGCCTTCAAGGTCTTGTCCGACGCGCGGACGTTGCGCACGACGTCATCGGTGAAGCGCAGCACGGCCTTTTCATTGTCGTCGAACGCCGGCGCCTCGATCGTGGCGTCGCGCAGGGCCGCGATCTTATCCTCGGTCACGCCGACATCGCGGCCGATGCGCTCGTGCTGGAAGACTTCGTAGGCGGTGCGGCTCAGGCGGCCGACACGGATGATGGCCAACTCGCGCAGCACCGGGTTCAATTCGCAGCGATACAGCAGCCCGTTGCCCATGCGCAGGAAGCCCTTCGCGCCCTGCTCGGAGTTGGCCAGCATCCGGTAGATGTTGAGCATGGGGTTGAGCTTGCCGAGCAATTCGGCGTGCTTGCCCGTGGCGTTTTCGACTTCGTAGTACGGAATGCGCGGCATTGGTCCCTCTCTTCAGGCCGCAAACCTGAAGGGAACCCCTTGCGCGGTCAACGCTGCTTCAGATCCAGCCGCGACTGACCAGCGGATTGAGCCAGCGGCCCCACGGCCCCGTCAGCACGATGGGATTTTCGACCACGATCAGGGCGATACAGGGATCGCCCGGATCGGCGATCGGCTCATGCCGATGGTCGCCCGGTCCGACGGCGAAATCGCCGACGCCGTAATTGCCGGTGTCGTCCGTATAACCGCCCTGCAGGACGACCGTGTATTCGTAGCCGTCATGCTTGTGCTCGGGCAGGCCCCGCCCCGATTCCAGCCGCAACAGCGAAACACGATGGAAGTCACCCGGCAGGTCGAGCCGGATCTCGTCGAACTTACCCATCACGCGCCGCCAATCCATGCCCGGCCGCAGGTGCGGGACCAATGGCGCCGGCGCCCAGGCGAAGGCCGGATTACGGCGAGCAGCGGCGACGCGTCGCGGCTCGACGGGCACCTCGTCGAGGCGCGCCAGCACCTCTTCGAGCGCCGAATCGTCCAGGTCCAAGGCGGGCTCACGCTCGATCAGCGCCCCACCGATTGCGTTCAACCGGTCGACCGTGCGCTGCGACTGCGGGTCCAGCGCGACATGCAGGGCCACGGCGAGCGCCGGCCCGTCCGGCAGGGCACCCGCGGCGTAATCCAGCAGAAGTTCATCGGGCGCCGGATGGCGGCTCATGACTCGTCTTTCTCCAGTGCTTCCCGCAGGCGGGCCAACGCCAGGCGGATGCGCGACTTCACCGTCCCGAGGGGCAGCTTCAGCTCCCCGGCGATGGCCGTGTGGGTTTTATCCTCGAAGAACGCCTTCTCGATCACCACCAGCTGATCGGCCGACAGCCCCCCGAGCAACTCTTTCACCCGCGTATACGTCTGCCCTGCGAGAACGGATTTGTCGGCACCGTCCTCTTCCGGTGCAAAAACCGTCAGCCAGTCATCCGTGTCGATCGCCGGCCGGTTGTTGCGTCGCAGATGGTCGATCCGCTTGTTGCGGGCGATGGTGTAGAGCCAGGTGGACGCAGAGGCCTTGGTCCGGTCGAAGCTGGCAGCCTTGCGCCAGACCATGATCAGCGCCTCCTGCGCCACTTCCTGTGCCGCCTCCGGATCGGCACCGCTCCGCACGATGAACGCCTTCACACGGGGTGCGAAATATTGGAACAGGCGTGCGAAAGCCGCGCGATCCTGGCGGGTCGCGATGGCTTCGATCAGGTCCGCGGCCTCGTCGGCTGAGAGCATCGGGCGGGAGCTTAGCCCGGCCGGCCCTGTGCGCCCAAATCCCAGAACAGGCCCGTCATGAGCCGGAGCCCGTCGCGGACGACGGGCGCCAGCAGGTGCTCGTCGGGCGCATGCTGCGAGCAGGCGGCGTAGGAATGCGGCACCCAGACGGTCGGCAGGCCGAGGATGTCGGTGAACACCTCGTTGGGCAGCGAGCCGCCCAGGTTGGGCAGCATGTTCGGCTTCTGCCCCGCCGTCTTCTCGATCGAGCCCGAGGCAAATTTCGCCCAGGGATTCTCCGGGTCGAGACGAGTCGCGTTCATGATGACATCTCGCGCCTGTTCGATCTCGATCATGCCGAACCCGTGGCTGTCGAGATGGCGGCGCAGCGCCGGGATGATGTCGTGCGGATCGGTGCCGACCACGAAGCGCAACTGGCAGTAGGCCACGGCGCTGGGCGGGATGGCATTGACCGGCCGGTCGGGGTTGCCGGTCTTGAAGGCCAGGACCTCGAAGCTGTTCCAGCCGAACACGCGCTCGACCGGCGTCAGCGACTTCTCGCCCCAATCCTCATTGATCTCCGGCGCGCCCTCGCCGGCATCGACATGGGCGTCGGCCAGCGCCGCGCGGATCGAGTTGGTCAGCGTCTTGGGCCGCCACTCCGGGACTTTGATCTGCCCGCGCTCGTCGGTGATGGTCGCCAGCGCATGGGCCATGATGATGCCGGGATTGGCCAGCAGGCCGCCCCAGTTGCCCGAGTGATGACCGCCCTCGCGCATCGTGAGCTTGAGGTTGAAGTTCAGTGTGCCGCGCGTGCCGCCGAAGATGGTCGGCCGGCGATGGTCGAGCCGCGGGCCGTCGGAACCGATCAGGGCGTCGGCCTTGAGGGCTTCCTTGTTGGTCTTGCAGAAATCCGCCAGGCCGGGCGAGCCCGTCTCCTCGCCGGTCTCGATCAGGATCGTCGAGTTGAAGCCCAGCGATCCGCGCTCCTGCATGACGCAGGCCAGCGCCGCGATGTTGATCGTGTGCTGGCCCTTGTTGTCGGCCGTGCCGCGGCCATACATCTTGTCGCCCTCGATCACGATTTTCCAGGGCGAGAGGCCGGTGCGCCACTGCTCCTCCTGGCCGCGAATCACGTCGCCATGGCCGTAGGTCAGCACGGTCGGCCTGGCGGGATCCTCGACCCGGCGGGCGATCAGGAACGGGCCGTATTCGCTGCGCGGATTGGGCAGGACCGTGCACTCGTAGCCGAGCTTCTGCAGCGATTCGGTCATCTCGCCGGAGACATATTGCTGGAGCGCGGGCATCGAGCCTTGCTCCTGGCTGGTCGTCGGGATGGCTACCCGGCGCTGCAGTTCCTCGAGGAAGCCGCCATCGTCGAAATATTTCTCTGCGCGGGTGATCGCGCCATCCCGTGTCCCGGTCATGCTTTCCCTTGCCTGTTTTCGCCGCCACGATAGCAAAATACAGGGAGATGAGCATGACTGCTTCGGGCCGCGTCGTTTTCAGCAAGATGGAAGAAGTGGTCTTCGGCCGGCCCGCCGCCGAGGCCGTCGCGGAACTGGTCGAGCGTCAGGGCGCAAAGCGCGTCTTCCTGATGGTGAGCGGGACGCTCAACCGCGAGACCGACGAGATCGAGAAGCTGCGCCGCGCGCTCGGCAACAAGTGCGCCGGCACCTTCGATCGGATGCCGGCCCATTCGCCGCGCGCCGCCGTGGTCGCGGCGGCCGAACAGGCCCGAGAGGCCGGCGCCGATCTGATCGTCACCCTGGCGGCGGCTCGATCACCGATGCCGCCAAGGCCGTCCAGCTCTGCCTGTCGAACGACGTCCGCACACCCGAAGACATGGACCGGATCCGTGGCCAGGCGGACGTGAAGCCGCCGACCGTACGCCAGATCTCGATCCCGACCACCCTCTCGGCCGGCGAGTTCTCCGCGATCGCCGGCGTCACCAACGAGGGCACCAAGGTAAAGGAGATGTTCCGCCATCCCCTCACCATCCCGCAGGCCGTCATCCTCGACCCCGAGGTGACGCGCCACACGCCGATGTGGCTCCTGCTCTCGACCGGCATCCGCGCCGTCGATCACTGCGTCGAAGGCGTCTGCTCCAACGAATCGACCGAGTACAGCAATGCCTCGTCGCTGCATGGTCTCTCCCTGCTGGCCCGTGGCTTGTCCCGGGTGAAGGCCGATCCTTCGGACATGGCTGCCCGTCTCGACTGCCAGACCGGTTCCTGGCTCTCCATGACCGGCATCGCCGCCGGCGTGCCGATGGGCGCCAGCCACGGCATCGGCTACGTGCTGGGCGCCGTGTTCGACGTGCCGCACGGCCACACCTCCTGCATCATGCTGCCGTGGGTGATGCGCTGGAACAAGCCGGCCAATGCCGAGCGTCAGGCGCTGATCGCCAACGCGATGGGCCATCCCGGCGAGGACGCAGGCGACGTGCTCGACCGCTTCATCCGCGGCCTCGACATGCCGCGGCACCTGTCCGACGTGAAGATCGGCCGCGAGCAGTTCGACCGCATCGCCCAGCAGGCGATGGGCACGCCCTGGGTGCCGCGCAATCCGCGCCCGATCCCGACGCCCGCCGAGGTGAAAGAGATCCTGGAACTGGCCGCCTAGGCGCAGGGCGCCTGCAAGTTCGGCGCCCGCTCGCCGGGAGTGCGACATTGGCTTCGATTGTTTCGATTATTTCGTTTATTTCGATTACGCGGCCTGACGATGCCGCCGGGACGCAGGGTCGGAACGAGTATGCGATCGAGGGTCACTCCCACTTGCGGTCGAGGAAGCGCTTCACGTCGTCGGTGAACTGCTGCGGCGCTTGGAGCATGGAAAAGTGGCTCACTTCCGGCTGCAGCAGCAGCCCGGCATTCGGGATCGCTCCCGCCATGAACTCGGTGTTCTCGCGCTTGATCGCCTCGTCGTGGTCGGCGTCGACGATCCAGGTGTGGACCTTGATGCCGCCGAGATCGGCGGCCGTCCAGTTGGGCTGCGTCGCCCACATGGTGCCTATCTCCTCGACGAACTTCTTGTACTCGCGCGGCGTGGCCGAGAGTGCCTCGTACTCCTTCTGGCCGCGGGCGATGAAGTCCATGAACACGGGGCTCTTGTTCACGTCCTTGACGCCGCCGGGATCGGAATTGGCGGCGAAGGCAAAGAGGCGCGACACGCGCTGCGGATGGGACATGGCCAGGCTGAGCCCGATGATGGCGCCGTCGCTCCAGCCCACCACGGCGGCCTGCGGCACGCCGAGATGGTCCATCAGTCCCAGCACATCCGAGGCCATCAGCGCGTAGCCGTAAGGCCGGGCATCGCGCGTGCTGCGCCCGTGGCCGCGGCTGTCCATGACGATCACCCGGTGGCTCTTCGCCAGCTCGGGAACCTGGTGGCCCCAATAGTTCGAGTTGGCGAGCCCGCCGTGCAGCAGGATCACCGGCGGCCCGCTGCCGAAGGTGGCGTACCAGATCGAGATGCCGTTGACCGGCGCAAGGCCGCTGCTCACAGCGGGCGGCAGCGTGGGCGTGGGCGGCAGGGTCAGCCATCGCGGCACCGGCTGTGCCGAGGCGGACGAGGCGACGAAGGCCAGGAGAAGGCTCAGGAAAAAGGCGCGCATACCCCGAGGATAGCGCCGTCACGCGGACAGACGCCATCCCCCGCAGGAGCAACGGGTCAGATCCGCCCCTTGCGCTTCGCCACCGATTCGGAGAGCAGGCAGAGGATCTCCCACATCATCGTGACGCCCACGAGCGCCGTGTTGCCGCTCATGTCGAAGGGCGGCGAGACCTCGACGACGTCGCCGCCGACCAGGTCGAGGCCACGCAGGCCGCGCAGCATGCGCTGGGCCTCGTGCGGGGTGTAGCCGCCGATCTCGGGCGTGCCGGTGCCCGGCGCGTAAGCCGGGTCGAGGCCGTCGACGTCGAAGCTCACATAGGTCGGGCCGGTGCCGACGACCCGGCGGGCCTCCGCGATCACCTTCTCGACGCCGAGGTCGAAATACTCCTCGATGGTGATGACCCGCATGCCCTGGTCGAGCGCCCACTGGTTGTCGTCGGCCTTGTAGAGCGAGCCGCGAATGCCGATCTGGACCACGCGCCTGGGGTCGAGCAGCCCCTCCTCCACGGCGCGGCGGAACGGCGTGCCGTGCGTGTACTTGAAGCCGCCGAAATAGCTGTCCCAGGTATCGCTGTGGGCGTCGAAATGGACCATGCCGAGCGGCGGCAGCCCTTTGCGGATGCCGCGCATGATCGGCAGCGTGATCAGGTGGTCACCGCCGGCCGACAGGGGCACCACGCCCGCGGCATGGAGCCTCGCATAGTGCTTCTCGATGCGGTCGAGCGAATCGTCGAGGCTGGCGGGATTTACCGGCGCGTCGCCGAGATCGCCGCACCGGGCCAGCTCGTAGGGCGCGATGCCCGTCACGTGATGGATGCGCCGCATCATCGTGGAAAGGTCGCGCATCTGGCGCGGCCCATGCCGCGCACCCGGACGGTTGGTCGTGCCGCCATCCCACGGCACGCCCACCATGCCGATCTCGACCTCCGCCGGGTCGCGGAAAAGCGGCAGGCGCATGAAGGTGGCGACGTCGCCGAAGCGCGGCACCACGGTGCCGGCGACCGGCTGGGGGAAGTCCTGGCTCCTGGTCATTCCCCCACTGTAAGCCGTTACGACGGCTGCAAAAGGGCCTTTCGAGCCGAAACGAACTCTTCGACCGCCGCGACGAAGCGGTCGCCCTCGGCGTCGCCGATCATGATGTTGAGCGCGACGAAGCCGCGACGGGCGATCCAGATTCCGGCCGCCACCATGTCGAAATAGAACAGTTCCTTGGCGTCCTGGTTGCTCGATGCGAGATCGGCCGCACTCTTGATCGGCCGTGTCGTGGCATGCGCCGTCATCATCGAACCGATGCCCGAGAACTGGAACTCCACGCCGGCCTTCTTGCAGATGGCGTTCAGCCGCTCGCGGATCCTGTCGCCGCGGTCGTTGAGTTCCTTCGCCGCCTCGGGCGTATAGACCTCGCCATAGCCCGCGACGCCCGCGGCCATGGTGAGCACGTTGTTGTTGAACGTGCCGGCATGCGGCAGCGAATCGGGCTTGGTCGGATCGAACAGCTCCATGATGTCGCGCCGGCCGCCGAAGGCGCCGAACGACATGCCGCCGCCGATATACTTGCCGAGCGTCGTCATGTCCGGGATCACGCCGGTCTTCTCCTGCAGGCCGCCCGGCGACAGGCGCGAGGTCATGACCTCGTCGAAGATCATGGTGATGCCGCGCGCCTTGGTCTCGCTGCGAACCATCTGCAGGAAGTCGAGATTGCCCGGCAGGCAGCCGCCGCTGCCCTGCATCGGCTCGAGCAGCACGGCGAACAGCTCCTCGCCGTGCTTGGCGAGCAGCGCACGGGTGCCTTCGACGTCGTTGTACGGCGCCACGATGTATTCGTACGGCATGTTCACGGGCGAGCCGCCGCTCACGAAGTAGAGCACGCCGCCGTGATAGCCGCCGTGGAACACCATCACCTTGGTGGCCTTGGTGCGGCCCTTGCGCTGGGCAAAGACGCGCGCGCCCGCGAGGGCCATCACGTTGCCCTCGGTGCCGGAGTTGGTGAAGCGCACCAGATCGATCGACGGCATGCGGTCGACCACGAGTTTGGCGAGCTTGCTTTCGCTCTCGTTGCGGCCAGCGAAGTTCCAGCCATGGTCGAGCGCCCTGTCGATCGCCTTACGGATCACCGGATGGGAGTGGCCGTAGATGCCGGCGGTGTATTCGCCCAGCACGTCGATATATTCGTGGCCGTCCGCATCCCACAGCTTGCAGCCCGCGCCGCGCACCACCGTGAGCGGGAACGGCGAATTGTGGAGCGTCGTGCGGGTGTTGCCGCCCGGCATGGCGACGCAGGCATCCTGGTGACGGCTGAAGCTCTTCGGATTGCGGTCGATATAGGCCTGCTTGGCCTCCGTCAGGGCGGACTGCAAATCGGAATTCACCAGCGCTTGATCGGGCACGTCACTCTCCTCGGATGAGGCCGCGAGTATCACACGACGTTGAGTTCCCGGATAGGCCGGCCCGATTCAAGGCGGTCATAACCAAAAGTATTGAGATCGAGCGCTCGGTAATCCCCGTGCACGATCAGTTCGGCGACGGCGCGCCCCACCGCGGGAGACTGTTGGATGCCGTGGCCGGAAAAGCCAGTGGCGAAGATCAGGCTCTCGATCCTCGGATGGCGGCCGACGATGCCGTTCTGGTCGAATGTATTGTACTCGTAATAGCCCGCCCAGGAGTTCACGACCTTGGCCGCCTCGAAGGCGGGCACGCGAGCCGCAAGGGCCGGCCAGACGATGTCGTCCCACTCCTGGTGCTGGACCTCGAGCGGCGCGCCGGGCGCATCGTTGCCCTCGGCCGGCGTCGTGCCGGCGATGTAGAACCGCCCCTCTGGTCGGAACCAGGTGCCCGATGGATCAATCGTAAGCGGCGTCAGACCCGGCGCCTCGCGGACGTCGAACACGAACACGGAGCGCCGGCGCGGCTCCACCGGCAGCGCGATGCCGGACCGCGCCGCCACCTCGCCGGACCAGGGCCCCGCCGCCAGCACGACGGTGCGCGCCTCCAGCCGGCCGGCGTCCTTCAGATCGACGCCGCCGGCATCGAACGAGACGACCTCATCAGCAATGTACGTCGCCCCAAGATCGCGCGCGGTCCGCCGGAACCCCTGCATCAGCGACGGCCCGTCGAACCAGCCTTCATTGGCCGTGCCGTGCGACGCGAGCGCCAGCCCCTCCTCCGAGATCCAGGGAAAGCGGGCCTTCAAGCCCGCCGGATCGAGCAGTTCGACCGCGCAGCCCTCGCTCTTCTGAACGGCATGGTTCGCCCGCAACACGGTCTCCCCGGCCGGGCTCGCGAGGAAGAGATAGCCGGGCTCCCGCAGACCGAGATCGACGCCCAGCAATTCGTGCGCCCGACGCAGGAAACCGAGCCCGTAACGCGACAGATGGATGTTGAGCGGCGTCGAGAACTGCTGCCGGATCGAGCTCGCCGACAGCGCCGACGAAGCGCGCGTATAGGCCGGATCGCGCTCGACCACAGTCACGGTCCCCGC
>Ga0182745_1003757_pt1 | contig 12929 bp, 16 predicted proteins | sample eDN3rd30CKraftBY_FD_128523 | JGI IMG/M metagenome (GOLD analysis project Ga0182745, IMG submission 128523) | Enriched backyard soil microbial communities from Emeryville, California, USA - eDNA 3rd pass 30_C Kraft BY (version 2) (version 2) | ecosystem: Environmental > Terrestrial > Soil >...
ACCGCCGGCCCCGGCCGCCCGAGCCGCTTCAGCGCCGATCCCCTATCGCTCGACGCCGGTGTTTGACGCCTCGTCCCTGCCCGCCGCCCTGCGGGCCGATCACAGCCTCAAGGCGGGAGCCTGGGGCCTGATCCAGGTGCTGGAGGGCGAGGTCCGCCTGACCTATCGCGACCCGCACATGACCACTGTGCTCCGTCTGGGAACGCCGGGCCGTATCGAACCGCAACAGGTCCATTTCGTCGAACCGTTGGGGCCGATGAAGATGCGCGTCGATTTCTACAACGAGCCGCCCGGCGATTAGACGCCGGCAGCCCCCCTTTCCTTCCCCGCTTAGTATCGCCTAGGAGTTTCCTGATGGCCCAAGCCCTCAGCGAGCGCACGATCGCGCTTGTCAAAGCCACTGTTCCCGCGCTCGAGGCGCACGGTCTCGACATCGTCCACGAAATGTATTCGCGGATGTTCCAGAACCCCGAGATCCGCGACCTGTTCAACCATTCGCACCACGGCGACGCCGGTTCCCAGCCGCGCGCCCTGACCGGGGCCATCCTGGCCTACGCCGCCAACATCGATAACCTGGGCGCCCTGGCCGCGGCGGTCGAGCGCATCGCCCAGAAGCACGTCGGTCTGCAGATCCTGCCCGATCACTACCCTCACGTCGGCGCGGCCCTGCTGGGCGCCATCGCCCATGTTCTGGGCGAAGCCGCGACAGAAGAGATCATGACCGCCTGGGGCGAGGCCTACTGGTTCCTGGCCAACATCCTGATCACCCGCGAAGCGGCCATCTACGAGGACCTGGCGGCGGCCAAGGGCGGCTGGAACGGCTGGCGCGCCTTCGAAGTGGTCGAGGTGCGCCCCGAAAGCTCGGTCATCACCTCCTTCGTACTGAAGCCCAAGGACGGCGGCCCGATCCTGCGTCACCGACCGGGCCAGTATCTGACCTTCTGGTTCGACGTCCCCGGTCATGCGCCGATCAAGCGCAACTACTCCATCTCCTGCGCCCCGAACGACGAGACATATCGCATCTCGGTCAAGCGCGAGGACAAGGGCCTGGCCTCGGGCTGGCTGCACGACAACGCCCGCGTCGGCATGGTGCTGAAGGTCGGGGCGCCTGCGGGCGACTTCTTCCTGCCCGAGACGCCGCAGCGCCCGGTCGTACTGCTGTCCGGCGGGGTCGGCCTGACACCGATGGTGTCGATGCTGGAGACCCTGGTTGCCGAGAAGGCGGATACGGAGGTCCACTATGTCCACGGCGCCTATGACGCCGGGGTCCACGCCATGGGGCCGCACATCCGCGCCCTGACGGCGGCCCATCCGCGCGCACGCAGCACCGTCTTCTATGAAGCGCCCGCCAATGACGCCGACGGCCATGATCATGCAGGGCGCATCTCCGGCGCCTGGTTGAGCCAGCAAACGCCGATCCAGGAGGCCGACTACTATCTGTGCGGCCCCCGCCCCTTCCTGCGCGCCCTGGTGTCGGACCTTCGGGAGGCCGGAGTTCCGGCAGATCGCATCCACTATGAATTCTTCGGCCCGGCGGACGAAATCCTCGCGGCCTAGCCGTCGCAGAACCTGAATGGAGCCGACATGGCCCGCTACAGATCGTCGACAGACGCAACAGCACGTTACGCCAGCGTCGCCTTCGTTGCGACCGTGTGGCTGGGCCTGCTGATCGGCGTTTCATTCCTGGCCACGCCGGTGAAGTTCCAGGCGCCGTCGCTGACCCTGGCGACGGCGCTGGAGGTCGGCCAGGCGACCTTCGCCCTGCTCACACGTGTGGAATGGGGCCTGGTCGTTCTGCTGGCCCTGGCTGTCGCATGGGTCGGGCGAACGAGCGCCCAGCTTGGCCTCTGGATCTGCGCGGGCGTGCTGGCGCTTGTCCTTGCAGCGCAGTCTCTATGGCTTCTGCCGATACTCGACGCGCGGATCGCCTTCATCACCGCCGGCGAAACACCGCCGCCCTCTGAGCACCACTGGCTCTACGTGGCCCTGGAGACAGGCAAGCTTCTGATCCTCGCCTTCATGTCATGGCGAAGCTTCAGGAGACTGGGTCGGATGCAACGATCGATACGATAAGTCCAAACTGCAGGCCACCTAAAGAAGATGGCAGAGAATGGCATTGAATTTAGGCGACCTTTTTCTTCTCACCTGCGCCTGCGGGACAGTTTTGATCCAGATCAATTTCACCAGCGCAGAACATAGCCATAGGCGTACGAGCGTGGCGCGCGCCGGCAAAAGCATGCTGGCCGCCGGCCGCATAGAAGGGGTTTCGGGGATCATCGCATGACATTGGACCTGACCATTGGCGAGCGTCGCCTGGCGCTCGTCGTCTTGAGCGCCCTGACTCTGTTCGGGATCGCCCTGGCGGCCGGCGGCGGACGCACGGGCGACCCCGTCGCGCTGCACGGATTGATCATCGCTGCTTTCGGCCTGATGCTGGTTTTTCCGGTCATCGCCCAATATCTGTCGAAAGAACCATCGGCCGAGGCGCAGAGCGGCTACTATGACGCCCCGACCAAGGCGGGCATCGTCCTGGCCATGTTCTGGGCAGTCGTCGGCATGGGCGTCGGCGCCTGGGTGTCGGCGCTGCTGGCTTGGCCCGAGCTGACCTTCGTCGATTCCGCCTGGGCCAGCTTCGGGCGCCTTCGTCCTGTGCATACGTCCGGCGTCATCTTCGGCTTCGGCGGCAACGCCCTGATCGCCACCTCCTTCCACGTGCTGCAGCGCACGTCGCGCGCGCGCCTGCCCGATCAGTTCAGCCCCTGGTTCGTGCTGCTGGGCTACAACCTCTTCTGCATCCTGGCCGCCAGCGGCTATCTGATGGGCATCACCCAGTCCAAGGAATACGCCGAACCCGAGTGGTACGCCGACATCCTGCTGACCCTGGTGTGGGTCGTCTATTTCGCCATCTACATCCGCACGCTGATGCGCCGAAAGGAGCCGCACATCTATGTGGCCAACTGGTACTACATGGCCTTCATCCTGGTCGTGGCGGTGCTGCACATCGTCAATAATCTCGCCGTGCCGGTCTCCCTGTTCGGGGCCAAGAGCTATTCCCTGTTCTCGGGGGTCCAGGATGCGATGACCCAGTGGTGGTACGGCCACAACGCCGTGGCCTTCTTCCTGACGGCCGGCTTCCTGGGGATGATGTACTACTACCTGCCCAAGCGGGCCGAGCGGCCGATCTTCTCCTACCGGCTGTCGATCATCAGCTTCTGGGGCATCACCTTCATGTATATGTGGGCGGGCTCGCACCACCTGCATTACACCGCGCTGCCCCATTGGGTGCAGACCCTGGGCATGACCTTCTCGGTCGTCCTTCTGGTGCCGTCCTGGGCCTCGGCGGGCAACGCCCTAGCCACGCTGAACGGCGCCTGGACCAAGGTGCGCGACGACGCCACCTTGCGCTTCATGATGGTGGCGGCGGTCTTCTACGGCCTGTCGACCTTCGAGGGCTCCTTCATGGCCATCCGCGCCGTGAACTCCCTGTCGCACTATACGGACTGGACCGTGGGCCACGTCCACGCCGGGGCCCTGGGCTGGGTGGCGATGATCACCTTCGGGTCGTTCTATGCCCTGGTGCCGTGGATGTGGAAGCAGACGCAAATGTATTCGGCCAAGCTGGTCGAGGTCCACTTCTGGCTCGCCCTGGCCGGGACCGTTGTTTACGTCTTCGCCATGTGGAACTCGGGCGTCATCCAGGGCCTGATGTGGCGCACCTATGACGACAACGGCGGCCTGGCCTACTCCTTCATCGAGAGCATGGTCGCCATGCATCCCTACTATGTGGCGCGCACGATCGGCGGACTGCTGTTCCTCAGCGGGGCGCTGGTGGGATCGTACAATATCGCGATGACGATCCGGCAGGCGCGCTTACAGCGCCACGCCTCGGCTGATCCCTCGCCGGACCTGTCCCCTGTCCTTCAACCGGCCTCTGCGGCCACCCAGCCTGGAGAGTGAGCGTGGGCGGTTTTCATCGGAAACTCGAACGCAACGCCATCGGCTTCGTCCTGGCCATCATCGGCGTATCCGCCATCGGCGGCTTGGTCGAGATCGCCCCCCTCTTCACCATCAATGAAACGGTGGAAGAGGCCCCGGACATGCGGGTCTATACGCCGCTGGAACTGGTCGGTCGCGACATCTTCATCCGCGAGGGCTGCTACGCCTGCCACTCGCAGATGATCCGCACCCTGCGCGACGAGGTCGAGCGCTACGGCCCCTACTCCCTGGCCGTGGAGTCGCAATACGACCACCCCATGCTGTGGGGCTCCAAGCGTACCGGGCCGGATCTGGCGCGCGTCGGCGGCAAATACTCGGACGCCTGGCATACCGCACACCTGAAGAACCCGCGCGACGTGGTGCAGGAATCGGTCATGCCCCGCTATGGCTGGCTGCAGGAGAACAACCTGCGCACCAACGATCTCTCGCGACGCCTCAAGGCCCAGCGCGCGGTGGGCGTCCCCTATGACGACGCCATGATCGCCAACGCGGCGGCGGATGCCTACGGCCAGGCCAACCCTGACAGCGCCGCCTCCAACGACGTACGCGATCGTTACGGGGCCGCGACCAATATCCGAGCCTTTGACGGCGACGCCGAACGGCTGACCGAAATGGACGCCATCGTGGCCTATCTGCAGGTGCTGGGACGGTTGACCGACGCCGCTCACGCCCCCGTCAAGACGGCCGACGCGTCCACGGCTGCGGGCGGATAGGCCATGCACATCGACCATCAGGCGCTGGTCGCCTTCGCCAAGAGCTGGGGGCTTTTCTACCTCATCGCCATGGCGGTCGGCGTGCTGATTTACGCCCTTTGGCCGTCGAACCGGAAGCAGTTCGACCGCGCCAAACGCGCCATCCTGGAAGACGACGACCGGCCGGAAGACTGAGACAATGGACGAGCAGGAATTTGATCCCGTCAGCGGTCGCAAGACCACGGGACATGAATGGAACGGCATCAAGGAACTGGATACGCCGATACCACGCGTCGTCCTGTTCTTCCTGGCCGCCGGCACGCTGTTTTCGCTGATCTGGTGGGTGCTGATGCCCGCTTGGCCGCTGGGCGTCACCTACACCAAGGGCCTGCTGGGGCTGGATCAGCGCGAGGTCGTCACGCGCGAGGTCGCAACAGCCGCCGCCGAACGCGCCGTCTGGACGGACCGCTTGGCCACGGCCGACTTCGCCGAGATCACGTCCGATCCCGAGATGATGGCCTATGTCCGTCAGACCGGCGGCGTCCTGTTCACCGACAACTGCGCCGTCTGTCACGGCGTCGGCGGTGCGGGCGGGCCGGGCTATCCGGCCCTGACGGCGGGCGCTTGGCTGTGGGGCGGCGCGCCGGACCAACTGGCCGAGACCATCCGCGTGGGCGTCAACGCCCAGCACCGCGAGACCCGGGTATCGGAAATGCTGGCCTTCGGCGACATGAAGATCCTATCCCACGATCAGATCATGGGCGTCGCCGGCCATGTGCGCGCCCTGTCGGGCCAGAAACCTGAATATGTCGACGCCGCCGCCCTGACCGCAGGACGCCAGACCTTCGCCGACCAGTGCGCCGTCTGTCACGGCGCCGATGGACGCGGCGACGCCAAAGTCGGCGCGCCGAACCTGACCGACCGCCAGTGGCTATATGGCGGCGACACCCAGTCGATCGTCACCTCCATCCAGAGCGGCCGTCATGGCCAAATGCCCGCCTGGGAGGGCCGCCTGTCGCCCGCCGAGATCCGCATGATGGCGGTCTATGTGGTCGATCTGGCCAAGGACAAGCGATGACAGCCGCCTTGCGCCCGCCCCGATCGAACCTGCGCTGGCCGCTGATCGCCGCCCTGCTGGTCGTGGTGCTGGGCGCCATCGTGATCGGAGCCAACATCCATCTGGTCTGGGCGGCCGTCGGCTCTCAGCCCGAATGCGTGCCTCACGCCAAGACGACGGGCGGCGCGTCGTTCCGCGCAGCCAAGTCCGCCTGCTGACCGAAAGGGATTCTCACATGATGAACATCGACGGCATCGAGACGCCCGCCCTGCCTCTCAGCGCCCAGCGCCAGCGGAAGCTCCCCGCCAGCGCGGCCTTCGGCTGGCTGGCCGCCGGTTGGCGCGACCTGTGGCGCAATCCCCTGCCCAGCTTGGCCTATGGGTTGATGGTCTTCATCGTCTCCATCCTGGTGGTTTGGGGGCTGTTTCGCTTGAAACTGGACTACATCCTCCTGCCCGCGCTGGCGGGCTTCATGGTGGTCGGACCGCTGATCGCCATCGGCCTGTACCAGAAGAGCCACGACCTGGAGGAAGGTCGCCCGACCAGTCTGAAGCGCATGATCCTGGTCAAGCCCGAAGGCGGCGCCCAGGTCTGGTTCGCCGGCGCCATGCTGTGCCTGCTGGTGCTGCTGTGGATGCGCGCAGCCGTCATCATCTACGCCCTCTTCTTCGGCCTGCGGCCCTTCCCCGGCTTCGAGGACGTGCTGACCATGCTGACGCACACCTCGCAGGGATGGTGGATGCTGGCGACAGGCGCCGCGGTCGGCGGACTGTTCGCGGCCTTCGGCTTCGCCATCGGCTGCTTCGGCATTCCCCGATTGATGGACGACCGCACCGACGCCCTGACCGCCATGGGCAGCAGCATGGCCATCGTCTCGGCCAACCTGCCGGTCATGTTGACCTGGGCCGCTCTCGTCTCGGTGTTGACGGCCCTGGCCGTAGCGACGGGTCTGGTCGGCTTGATCGTGATCTTCCCCCTGCTGGGTCATGCCGCCTGGCACAGCTATCGGGCGATGCGATGAGTTTCGCAGCTCGCGAGGAAATCCGTCTCGCCAGCCGGGATCTCGGCGATGGCCTGCGCCAGACCGAGCTGACCGTGCCAGGCATTCGATGCGCGGGCTGCATCGGCAAGATCGAGAAGGGCCTGCTGGAGACCGCCGAAGTACGGCAGGCCCGGGTCAACCTGTCGACCAAGCGGGTCCGCGTCGCCTGGAGCGGAGACTCCACGCCCGACCTGATCCAGGCGCTCGACCGTCTGGGTTTCACCGCGCATCTGACCGAGCCGGAAGCCGAACGCAAAGACCCCGAGCTGACGCGGCTAATCCGCGCCCTGGCGGTGGCGGGCTTCACCTCCATGAACATCATGCTGCTGTCCGTCTCGGTGTGGTCCGGGGCCGACGCACAGACGCGCCACGCCTTCCATGCCATCTCGGCCGTCCTGGCCCTGCCATGCCTGATCTATTCGGGCCAGATCTTCTTCCGCTCGGCCTGGTCCGCCCTGAGGCGCGGGCGCACCAACATGGACGTGCCGATTTCGGTAGGGGTGCTTCTGGCTTTCGCCCTGAGCGTCTACGACACCCTGCACAACGGCCCGCACGCCTATTTCGACGCCGTCACCTCCCTGATCTTCTTCCTGCTCATCGGGCGGACGCTCGACCATCTGATGCGCGAGAAGGCCCGCACCGCCGTCAGCGGCCTGGCGCGAATGGCGCCGCGCGGCGCAACAGTCGTCGCGGCGGACGGCGCCCGGGAGCATCGCCCCATCGAAGAGATCGAACCGGGGATGTGCATCGCCGTGGCCGCCGGCGACCGCGTCCCCGTCGATGGCGTGGTCGAATCCGGCGCCTCGGATCTGGATTGCGCCGTCGTGACCGGCGAAAGCGCGCCGCGACGGATCGAACCGGGCGCCACAGTCCAGGCGGGCGTATTGAACCTGACCGGCCCCCTGTTTCTCACCGCCAGCGCGAGGGCCGAGGACTCCTTCCTGGCGGAAATGACCCGCCTGATGGCTGCGGCCGAGGACGGGCGCGCGAGCTATCGTCGCATCGCCGATCGGGCGGCCGCCCTCTATTCGCCCGTCGTCCACAGCGTCGCCTTCCTGACCTTTCTCGGCTGGATGGCGGTCGCCGGCGACTGGCGCCAGGCGATCACCGTCGCGATCGCCGTTCTGATCATCACCTGTCCCTGCGCCATGGGCCTGGCCGCGCCCATCGTTCAGGTCATGGCCGCACGCCGCCTGTTCGAGAACGGCGTCATGGTCAAGGACGGCGCCGGTCTCGAACGCCTGGCGCGGATTGATGTCGTCGCCTTCGACAAGACCGGCACCCTGACTCTCGGACGTCCCCGCCTCGTCAACGCCGCGAGCCTGCCCCCCGAGCACCTGGCGATCGCGGCCGCCTTGGCCCAGGGCTCCAACCACCCCGTTTCGCGCGCCGTCGTCGCCGCCTCGTCCTACCCTGCGCCTCTGCTGTCGGATGTTCGCGAAGACGCGGGCCTGGGCGTCGAGGGCCTGATCGACGACCGAGTATGGCGCCTCGGCCGCGCCGACTGGGCCCTGGCGGCGGATCAGGATCAGGCGATCGAAGGCACGGTATTGAGTTGCGACGGGCGGTTGTCCGCCGCCCTGATCTTCGAGGACGCCCTGCGGCCGGACGCCGCCGAAGCCATCCGTCGACTGCGCGCCAAGGGTCTGGACATCCTCATCCTCTCCGGGGACCAGACTCCCGTAGTGGAAGCGACCGCCAAGGCCCTGGGCGTCGAGACCTTCTCGGCCCGCCTCCTGCCCGCCGAGAAGGTCGAGCGGCTGAACGCCCTGGCCGCTGAGGGACGGCGCGTCCTCATGGTCGGTGATGGGCTGAATGACGCCCCCGCCCTGTCGGCGGCCCACGTCTCCATGGCGCCCGGCGACGCCGCCGACATCGGGCGCAATGCAGCGGACTTCGTCTTCCTGAACCCCAGTCTGAATTCCGTCGAACTGGCGCTGGGTGTCGCCAGGGAAACCGAAAAACTCGTCAGGCAGAACTTCGCCCTGTCGATCCTTTACAACGCCATCGCTTTGCCGATCGCCATCCTTGGACACGTGACGCCCCTGGTCGCGGCCCTCGCCATGTCGCTGTCTTCAATCGTCGTGGTGGGGAACGCCCTGCGCCTCAAGGCCGGGCGTCGAGACGCCGTAAAGTCGCGGATCAACGCTCCGGCCCGGCGGACCAGCCCCACGAAGGCCGTGGCATGAGCAGTCTGATCTTTCTGGTTCCCTTGGCCCTCATACTTGGCGGAGCCGCCTTGTGGGCCTTCCTCTGGTCCTTCAGGGCGGGTCAGTACGACGACATGGATGGGGCCGCAGAGCGTATCTTCCTGGATGATCCTGAATAGGTCGGCAGCGCCATCCAGAGACCCCGTCCCCGTCATCGCGGAGATGAATTAACCGTCGAAGCCTCGCCTCGCTTAAAGATACATGATAAATGCATCTTTAAGCGAGGCGCGACCGCCAATGATGGAATCCGTTCCCCCAGACCCCCGCAGTCCCGGTGCGGCCGTCGGCGTAACCGAGCCGATGATCCATGCCCTTGTCCACGGCTTCTACGATGCGGTCCGCGCCGACCCCATGCTGGGGCCGATCTTCGACCGTGAAATCGGCGACGGCTGGGACGCTCACCTGGAGACCATGTGCGACTTCTGGTCGTCTGTGGTGCTGATGAGCGGGCGCTTCAAGGGCGCGCCAATGGTGGTCCACGCCCGGATTTCGGATATCGACGGCGTCCATTTCACCCGCTGGCTTCAACTGTTCCGCCAGACGGCTCGCACTCTGGCTCCGCCGGACGCTGCGGCCCTGTTCATTAGCCGGTCCGAAGCCATCGCCCGGCGCTTGCAGATCGGAATCGCAGCTCATCGCGACACGTCGGATGACCAAACATCCGTCTGTTCGCTCGCGAAAGGCCTGACGCGAACCCTTCCCCCCGCCCCCTCCCTCTCGCCACAAGGTGATGCCCATGCTCCGCTTTCTAATGATGCCGGCCAACATGGTGTGCAACCGGATCGGCCTGACCAATGAACACGAGCGGGGCATGATGCGGATGCTGGTCAATATGGCCCTGTGTTCGGCCATCGCCGTCGTCGCCTTCTTCGTGGGCTGGAAGCTCCTGGCGTGACGGCGGCGGAACAGCCGATGCTGGCCGTCACCTTCGTCCAGGCCGATGGAACCCGCCAGATCGTACGAGTCCAGGCCGGCGCCTCGCTGATGGAGGCTGCGGTGCGCGCCCGCGTGCCCGGCATAGAGGCCAAATGCAGGGGCGGCTGCGCCTGTGTCACCTGCCACGTCTATATCGAGCCGCACTGGCGCTCAGAGCTCGGTACGCCCAGCGCCATGGAAGAATCCATGCTCGACTTCACCGACGCAGTCGATGCGCGATCCCGCCTGTCGTGCCAGGCGCGCGTCACCCGCGCGCGCCATGGCCTGATCGTCCAGGTTCCCGCCGAACAGCGAGTGCTCGGCCTGTAGGACGTCGCCGTTCGAGGCGCGACGGAACCGCCAAGGGCTGCTCGCTTGCAATTATATCGTATTACGACATATTTGATCCCATAGGAGAACGACGATGTCCGCACCGCCTGACGACGTAACCATCCGAGTGATCAATGAAGGCGCCGGCTGGCGTCTGGAATGTCGCCCCCGCTTCGAGGCCCAGATGTTCCGTTCCGGGCGGGCGGCCGAGGCTGCGGCGCGTTCGATCGCCGCACGCTTCGCCCTGTCGGGCCTCGGGGTTCAGATGGCCGTAGAGGATCAAGGTCACGCCATTCTGGGGACCACCACCTTCTTCCCCCTACCGGTCCCCGACACCGCTCGAGGAGGCCTGTGATGAAATCCGTGCTCGTGTTCGCGGCGTCAGGCATGCTGGCGCTGCTGATCGGCATCTTTCTGATGGTAAGCGGCAGTCTGACGTCGAATATGGTCAAGGCCGTCATTGGCGTGGCCTTCATCCTGTCCGGCCTGTCGGCGATCGGCTGGTCCGTCATCAAGAGAAACAAGAACCTGTAGCCTGTATGGTCGCCGCCTGATGTCGCATCCCTCCACCGAACTGACCCAGGCGGATTTCGAATCCCTGGCCCGGTTCCGTTTCACCATCAGGCGGTACCTGGCCTTCGCCGAACAGGGAGCCAAGGCGGCAGGCCTGACATCCCAGCAACATCAGGCCTTGCTGGCGATCAAGGCGCAGAGTTTCACCAGTGAGATGACGGTCGGTGACCTGGCCAACCGCTTGCTGCTACGCCCCCACAGCACGGCCGAACTGGTCAACCGCCTGGTCGCGGCAGACTTGATCACACGCGACATCGCCGTCCATGACCGGCGCAAGGTTCATGTGCGCCTGACGGCCAGGGGCGAGGCCGTTCTGGCGACGCTTTCGGCGCGCAACCTGCGTGAACTCCAAACCGTGACACCGGCGTTCGAGGCGCTGCTCCTGCAGTTGTCCGACCTGGTGGAGGACTTTGTCGGCCCAAACGATTGCGACACCGGCGCCTAGACGGCTCGGCTCAGACGCCGGTGATCGCCCCATCGGCGCGGCTGACGCCGACGCGCTTCAACGTCGTCACCTCGAACGGCTTGGCGAAGATGGTCGAGACCTGCATCAGGGCCGCCTCGGCCCGGTCTTCGGTCAGGGTCAGCAGGATGAAGCCCTTGGCCGACTGATCGCAGAAGCGCACCTCGTCATTGGCCTGCATCAGCGCCGCGCCCAAAGGGAAGCCGCCGATGGCGTCGCCGATCGAGGGGCTGGAGACCGCGCTGGTCCCGAACTCCACCGCCCGGCGCGCGCCGTCCGCGTCCTTCAGCTCATTGACCCAGAAGGCGTGGCTGTCGCCGGCCAGGACGATGGGCTGCACCCCCGCCTCGGCGAAGGCGGCGTAGAGCCGTTCGCGACCGGCCGGATAGCCGTCCCAGGCGTCGAGGTTGAACGGCAGGCCCATCTTGAACAGGAACAGGGCCTGTTCGAACTGGTCGCGATAGGCCTCGGGGATCTGGGCCATCAGGCCCTGAACCTGGGCCTCGGTCAGGGTGCGCGACACGTCGGGTCCGGCGACACGCGCCATGACGACCTGATTGCCCAGCACCTGCCACGGACGGCCCTTGGCCTTGGAGGCGGCCAGTTCGCGCTTCAGCCAGTCGCGCTGCTCGGCGCCCATCAGATCGCGAGCCGGATCGTTCAGCTTGGCGCGGAAGGCGTCCAGGTCCAGCACCGCCTCGCCGTCCGGTCCGTCCTTGGCGGTCAGATCCTTGTCATAGGCCAGCGGCTCGGTGCGGCCGGTCAGGCGGGTCTCGACCATCATCAGGCTGGCCAGATCGCCGAAGTGGAAGCTGCGATGGATCGCCTCCTTCAACGCGCCGGGCGCGGCTTCGCGGATCGGCATCCACTCATAATAGGCCTTCAGCGCCGCCGCCTTGCGCTGGGCGAAGTCGCCTTCGGTCTCGGGCTGGTGGTTCTCGGCGCCGTGCAGCCAGGCGTCGTTGGCCGTCTCGTGATCGTCCCAGACGCAGATGAAGGGCGCGCGGGCGTGGGCGGCCTGGAGGTCGGCGTCGCGCTTGTACTGGGCGTGGCGCAGCCGATAGTCGGCCAGGGAGACGATCTCGTGCGCCGGCTCGGGCACGCGGCCCAGCTTCGGCCCGGTCGCCATGCCGTAGGCGTCGGAATCCGCCCCGTATTCGTAGATATAGTCGCCCAGATGGACCACGGCGTCGAGGGTCGGCAGGGCGGCGATCGCCTCATAGGCGTTGAACAGGCCGCCGGGGTGCAGCTGGCACGACACCACCGCCAGATTGACCGGCGCGACGCCCTCCGCCGCCAGGGTGCGGGTGCGGCCCATGGGCGAGCGCGCCTCGCCCACAGCGAAGTCGTAGCGATAGTCGCGGCCGGGACGCAGGCCCGCCGCGTCGACCTTGACCGTATAGTCGCGCTCAGGCCCCGTCTCGAACCGGCCCGAGGCGACGACGCGGTCGCCCTCCCCGTCCAGCACGCGCCAGGCGACCGAGACCGGCCCCGCATGGCCGTCGGCCGGAGTGATGCGCGTCCACAGGATCACCCGGTCGGTCGCCGGATCGCCCGAGGCCACGCCATGGGCGAAGGCGACGGCGACGGCGACGGCGACGGCGACAGCTTCGCCCGATGGGACGGTGGCGCAACCCGCCGCCGCGCCCGC
>Ga0182745_1003759_pt1 | contig 12928 bp, 9 predicted proteins | sample eDN3rd30CKraftBY_FD_128523 | JGI IMG/M metagenome (GOLD analysis project Ga0182745, IMG submission 128523) | Enriched backyard soil microbial communities from Emeryville, California, USA - eDNA 3rd pass 30_C Kraft BY (version 2) (version 2) | ecosystem: Environmental > Terrestrial > Soil >...
ACTCAAGGCCCTCCCGGGTGTCGCCGGAGTCGACTCAATTGGGGGGTATGCCAAGACATTTGTCGTCGAACCGGATCCGACAAAACTCGCGAGCTATGGCATCTCCTACAGTGAGCTGGGCGAAGCACTGGAACGGGCGAATCTCGCGGTAGGTGCCAACTACTATAACCGTGGCGGTGAGGCGTATCTTGTGCGGGTCGATGCGCGCGTCCGCTCTGTAGATGAAATTCGCAATGCCGTTGCCGCAACGCGCGGGGGAGTACCTATCACTGTCGGCCAAATCGCTGACGTAAAGATTGGCGGAGATCTACGTACTGGCGCGGTAAGCATGAACGGTGAGGAGGCCGTAATTGGCACCGTCCTCATGCTTATCGGAGAGAACAGTCGAGTCGTAGCAGAGGATGTGTCCGCCAAGCTCGATCAGGTTTCCACCAGCTTACCGCCAGGCATCCAAGTAAAGACTGTGCTGGACAGAGCGAAATTGGTAAATGCCACTGTCTCCACTGTCGAACGCAACCTAACTGAAGGGGCAATACTCGTTGCGGCCTCCTTATTTCTGCTGCTCGGCAATTGGCGCGCGGCACTAATCGCCGTATTAGTGATTCCGTTTTCGTTCCTGATGATGGCAATGGGGATGAACGCGTTCAAGGTGCCAGGCAACCTCATGAGTCTTGGCGCTCTCGACTTTGGCCTCATTGTCGACGGTGCCGTCATAATCATTGAGAACTGCCTATCCCGACTCGCTCATAGGCAACAGCACGAAGGAAGGCTTCTCTCTCTTCGAGAACGTTTGGAAGAGACCATGCGTGCCGCGCAAGAAATGATCAAGCCGACTGTATTTGGTCAATTGATCATTCTCCTTACCTTCGCTCCGCTCCTCATGTTCACCGGGGTGGAAGGCAAGACATTCTCGCCGATGGCCATCACCATCATGCTGGCTCTAGTCGCGGCGTTCATTCTTGCGATCACGCTTGTTCCGGCCCTCGTTGCGATCCTAATTCGCGGTCGAGTTGCAGAAAAGGAAGTTTGGCTCATTGCCAAATCCAAAGAGCGGTACCTGCCATTGCTCGACAAAGCGATCGCACGGCCGTGGCCGTTCATCTTTGCAGGCCTAATTTTCTTTCTCGCGGCAATTCCGGCATTTGGGCTGCTCGGATCCGAATTCATCCCGAAGCTTGACGAGAAAAACTTGGCCTTGGCTTCAACTCGAGTTCCTTCAGTCAGTCTAGAACAATCCCTCACGATGCAACGAAAGATCGAGGATGCGATCAAGAAACTTCCTGAAGTGGAACTAATGTTCTCTAAAACTGGCACCGCGGAGGTGGCCACAGACCCCATGCCGCCAAACGTTTCCGATGCATTTGTCATTCTCAAACCGCAAAAGGAATGGCCAGACGGTGTTACGACCAAAGCGCGGGTCATCGAGCGTATTGAGAAGGCTGCTGGTACTCAACTCGGCAACCTGTACGAAGTAAGCCAGCCAATCGAGCTGCGTTTCAATGAGTTGATTGCAGGTGTACGTGGTGATGTCGCGATCAAGCTTTACGGCGATGACCTCGACAAGATGCAGCAAACAGCAAACGAAATGGTACGCGTACTCCAGGACATCCCAGGAGCAGGCAGCGTCAAGGCAGACCAGGTGGGCGGAGCGCCGACACTCGATATCAAACTGAATCGTGCAGAGATTGCGCGCTATGGCCTAACAGTCCAAGACGTTGCAGACACTATTGCCGCAGCGCTGGGAGGACGTCCATCGGGGCTTCTGTACGAGGGAGATAGGCGATTCGACATCACAGTCCGCGTACCTGAAACAACCCGCATGAGCCTTGATGACATTCAGGCACTTCCCATACTGCTTCCTGAGGTAGAAGGGCAATTGCGACGTCAAATTCCGCTTGCTCGGGTCGCACAAATTCGTTTGACAGAGGGATTAAACGAAATCAGGCGCGAGAATGGAAAACGACGTGTAGTAGTGCAGGTCAATTTGGACAACCGCGACGCGGGCTCTTTCGTGGAAGAAGCTCAAGCGAAGATAGCCCAAGTGCAACTGCCTGCTGGCTACTACCTCGAATGGGGGGGGCAGTTCGAGAGTCTGCAGGCAGCTTCACAACGGCTTTCGATTGTGGTGCCAATCTGCTTTTTGGCCATATTCTTGCTCCTTTTTATGGCATTGGGCGGATTTGGACGTGCGCTCTCCGTGTTCCTCGCGATTCCTTTGGGCCTCGCGGGAGGGGTGTTTACATTGGCTATGACGGGAATTAATTTCTCGGTTTCCGCAGCGGTCGGCTTCATCTGCCTAGCCGGCGTAGCAGTATTGAATGGCTTGGTCGTCATGACTGCAATTCGCGCTCATAGCGAAGCTGGCCTGCCATTGTCTGAAGCTATCCGAGAAGGGATGAAGGACAAGATGAGAGCAGTCATCATGACTGGTTTTGTGCCGGCCATTGGCTTTGTACCGATGGCACTGGCAATGGGCACTGGTGCGGAGGTACAAAAGCCACTTGCAACGACAGTCATTGGCGGGTTGATTGCGGCAACTATATTGACGCTACTTGTCCTGCCTGCAATTGCTAAGGTAGTGCTGGAGTCTAGAGCAACTCGGAAGAAAGATACGCCTGAAGAAGTATTCAAAAGTACACCTCCCATTGAAGGAGAAATTTAGTGAGAGAACAGACGATGAAACTTCTACGCATCTACACGGATGAGTCAGCATACATCGGCGATCGTCGCGTATTCGAGTATGTGGCCTCCTCAGCCCGTGACAACGGCCTGGCTGGAGTGACCGTCCTAGAAGCTTTATTGGGATTCGGTCATTCGGCACAAATTCGTCGTAGACATGTTTTGGAGAACGATCGCGCAGTTGTCATTGAAATAGCTGATACCGACACCAAACTTCGAGCCTTTGCCATATCACTAGAACAAGTCACAGATATCGGCCTTATGACACTTGAGGCTATCGAGATAGTGGGGGGAAAGTCGCGACGGCGCCTTCCATAAGATCCGTATGGCTCTTTGGTGAATAGCTCTTTGAGTCCTCTTGAAATAGACACTATAGGCTGTGATAGGAAGCTACAGCTCGGAAGGAAACTACGTGTTTCTTTAAGCTGACAAAAATGTAATACAGCCGTTTGCGTGTTGTCGTAGGCCAGCAGCTAGAGTGATGCATCGTATTCCTTGGTCAATTCCATGCACGCTCTAGTAGCCTACTCACCACCAGCAGAGTCAGTCGCCAAGACTGCTCAAGATGACTGTCTTTCAATCATCATTCCATTTTTCAACGAGCAAGAAGTTCTTCCGCTGTGCCTGAGCCGATTGCAACCCTTGCTACAAAGCCAGGGCTATCCATATGAAATCATCTTCGTTGATGATGGCAGCACTGACGGTAGCGTAGCGCTGCTCCGCGAGGCAGCTCAATTAAATCCTGTAGTGCGTGTTGTCTGCCTAAGCAGAAACTTCGGCAAGGAGGCCGCGATGTCGGCCGGTTTGGCTCATGCACGTGGTGCTGCGGTGATCGTGCTAGATGCCGATCTACAAGATCCCCCCGAACTGATTCCGGAGATGATCGATGCTTGGCGGGCTGGCGTGGACGTAGTATGTATGCGTCGACGGTCACGACAAGGAGAGGGATGGGCAAAGCGGCTATCGGCATACGCTTTTTATCGCCTTCTTAGCCGTCTTAGCCGTTCGAAAATTCCGGCAGACACTGGTGATTTTCGATTGATGAGCCGACGTGCCGTCAATGCCATACTGAGTCTCCCAGAGCGGTGCCGATATATGAAGGGCCTGTATGCATGGGTCGGCATGCCAACCACCGTCATCGACTACGATCGAGCACCCCGTGCGGCCGGCACTACCAAATGGAATTACTTTTCCCTATTCGGTTTGGCAATGGAAGGCATCACCTCGTTCTCGACTACGCCATTGCGTTGGGCCACGGGAATTGGCGCTGTAATTGCACTGCTTGGGGGAGGATTCGGTCTTTCTATCGTACTCAAAACCCTCATTCTTGGCGACACGGTGCCAGGCTATCCATCCTTGATGGCAATGATCACATTGCTTAGCGGTATTCAATTGCTGACTATCGGCCTGCTGGGCGAGTATCTAGGAAAAGCGTACATAGAATCAAAACAACGTCCTGTGTATCTCGTACGAGAGATTATCGAATCAACCGAAGCGCCCGTACATGCAGATTCAACGTCGGAGCAACTCGGTGCGCATAAGCAATAAGTCTCTCTTCATGATCCTTGGGATCTTATTGGTTGCACGCTTGTTCGCCATGACGGCGCTTCCATTGATTGATACTTCAGAGCCGCGTTATGCAGAAATTGCCAGAATAATGGCCGTATCGGGAGACTGGATTACCCCCTGGTTTGAACCGGGAGTGCCATTTTGGGGAAAGCCCCCTCTAGCCTTTTGGGCCCAGGCATTGGGTATCAAACTATTTGGATTGAGCGAACTCGCAGTACGCCTTCCATCCTTTCTAGTAATGCTACTGGTCGCCGGCCTCGTCTACATAGCCGCCCGAGAAGTTTTTGGCTCGCGGCAAGCGCGATGGGCAACGTTAATACTCGCTACGATGCTGCTGCCGTTCGTGAGTGCCGGAGCTGTTCTTACGGACCCCTTTCTGGCCTTGGGCGTAACACTGTCGATGCTCGCGCTCATGGTGACGCCTTATTGTTCCACTCTATTCTGGCGCTATGGCTTCTTCATCGGGATGTCCATTGGCCTGTTGGCCAAAGGTCCTCTTGCCTTGGTGTTGATAGGCGGAGCAAGCTTAGCCTGGGCATTGTGGGCGCCAGAAGGACGTAAGGCGTTGAAAGCTCAACCTTGGTCGGCGGGCCTTGCATTGATGCTCACCATATCACTGCCGTGGTACGTGGTTGCTGAACTTAAGACGCCAGGATTTCTTAGGTATTTCCTCGTAGGAGAGCATTTCCTGCGCTTCGTAGATGCGGGCTGGACAGGCGATCGATACGGCACCGCCCACGCCCGGGCGTGGGGAGGAATTTGGTTGGATTGGGTAGCAGCTTCAACACCGTGGAGTCTGATGTTCCTGCCCGGCCTATTGGCCCTACCGTTCAAACGTAGCCTGCGCCAGGCTGTCCGCGCCGCTGTACAGAAACCCATAGTCAAGCTGTTAGTGTCTTGGGCCTTGGCAGCTCCGGTCCTTTTCACTCTTTCCGGCAATATCTTGTGGACCTATGTCTTGCCAAGCTTGCCACCGTTGGCGCTGGGCCTGGGGTACTGGCTTTCCAGCTTAAAACTAAGCGGGAAGGAAAGGCTCGCGAGCTCTTGTCTAATAGCGACCTCGCTGCTTGTTCCAACAGCCGCTGCTGCAATTGGTACGTTGAGTATTCTCGACGAGACACGCTTCAAGACGGAGAAAGCCCTCGTCGCAGCGGCCGAGAAGATTCAGCAACCGGGCGAGGCTCTCTATTTCGTCGGTTCAAGGCCTTTTTCTGCACGATACTACTCTCGAGGAAAGGCGCAATTGCTGTCTTGGCAAGAATCCACTTTGCCTTCATTTAGTCCATCCGGCCGGCTGCTAGTGGCGGTCCCTCGCGGTAAGTCCTGGCCACTACTATCCGCCTCTGGAATTGTCGCCAAAGCTCGGTATTCCAGTCGCCGCTTTACTCTGTATGAACTACGCGAAACTGCCCGTCGATAGTGACATCTATTTTAGGGGTGACATTGGGGCGAGCAATATGGTAGAGGCGAGACTCAGTTGATAGAGCGCTGCCCAAATGCCCATAGCCGGCTTGCCAAAAATGTAGCGAAAGCCACACCTAAAAGGACCAAGGCCAACACTGCCTCGTAACGCTCTTTCGTAATGTCCAGTAGCCAGGCATACATAACTTCATTCAACAGAAAGCCGCATGCTGAAACGAGGAAAAAACGTCGTAGCGCTATCGCCCATAGCGCGTCCAAATGGCGAAAAGTGAGAAAGTAATGTCCCACGAAAGACACTACGAATGCAGCGATCCATCCGGCGACGTTAGCAACCAATGGAGGCATCAGCAACCACTCAACGCAGGCCACGACGGCCAACCAATGCGTGGCAGTAGCACCGCTACCCACCAAGATGAACCAGCGCACTTCCTTCATCAGGAGACTCATTGCAGTTTCTATGCTACTGAGAAAAGTGAAAGGCAAGGATGGAAGCGTATAGTTTTCTGCGGCGATGACTTTGGCATGAACTCCGGTATCGATTCGGGCATATTGAAACTGAGTAAATTAGGCCGCCTTAGCGCAATTAGCGGCTTGACACAGGGACTTTCCTTCGGCGCCAACGGACCACGCCTGCGCGACGTCAATCTCGATATTGGCCTTCATCTAAATCTCACCGTAGCATTCGGGGCAGCGAGCCAGCCGAACGTATTGCCATTGCGCGTGCTTATAGCCCGTGCCTATGCTGGCTTGCTTGACAAAGCCTGGGTCGACAATCAGTTGCTTCGCCAATTTGATACTTTTGAGGAGGTCTTGGGCCATCCCCCAGATTACGTCGATGGCCATCAACATGTTCATCAGTTGCCCGGCGTGTTTCCCCGATTGCTCCGCATATTGCGTCAACGCTACGGTGGATGCCGGCAACCTTGGCTGCGATACACTGCTCCGGGGATGCAGGCAGGAATCCCTTTTATTGATTCCGCCAAGGCTCACTTGATTGGCTCGCTGGGCGCAAGTGAAGTGGCGCGAGCTGCTCGATGCGAAGGTTGGCTTATAAATCGCCGCATGCTTGGAGTCTACGGCTTGCAGGGTGGAGGGCGTCGTTATGCGAGATTGTTGCATCATTGGTTGAACAATGCACGAGATGGTGATCTGTTGGTTTGCCATCCTGCCTCATCAAGCGCGAATGACATGTTGGCATCCCAACGTCTAGCCGAATTCGAAGCGTTGGCTCGTCCGGAATTGGGCGACTGGATGCGTCTGAACGGCGTGAGAATAGCAACGCGGTTGCGTTGGTAGAGAGTGTGGAGCTACGAAGGAAACTCAATACCTCTGAGCGTCTAGCGCGATGTGGAACTCGTGATACCTCGATTTTCCTTTCGGATATCTGTTTTGACATCGCGCAGAATTTCTACTCCACCCTTGATCGCGATCAAGGCTGTCGCTAATCCAACCAAGAGGTCTGGCCAGTTACTGTTCAGCCACAAGACCAGGACGCCAGACATTAAAATTCCGCCATTCGATATGAAATCGTTAAAGCTGAATGTCGTTGCTGCTCGCAAGTTAACGTCAGGGTTCTCTAGCCGCTGCAGAAGGCGCAAGCAATAGAAATTGACTGCTCCTCCAACGAGGGACATGATCATCATTGTCGGTCCGATTGGCTCGCTGCCTTGAAGATAGCGCCGTCCGACATCCAACAAGATTCCCAAAGCAAAAACAAGCAACATCACGCCAGATGCAAGCGCAGCACGCCGCTTCCACAAGCTTCCACGAGTTAAGGCTATGAGCCCGAGAGCGTAGACAAATGTGTCAGAAAGGTTGTCGACACCGTTGGCAATGAGAGCGCTCGAATCCGCGGCTAGTCCGCTAACAAAAAATGCCGCTGCGATCGCGGCGTTGAGGATCAGAACGATCCATAACGTGCGACGCTCATCGGGCGCTGACTGTCCAGGTGAGACGATCATCCGAAGGGTTTTGGAAAATTTATTGGAAAGGATGAAAGATTGTAATGCCCTTCTCTAGCCATGATTGCTGGCTAGAGAGAACATGCCACCGAAGTGGCATGCAATCACCAGGTAGCACTATTCCAAAGGTGGGCAGCGTGCCGGGTACGTTAGGAGGATTATTGCTTACGACGCTGCAGTTCCTGCTGATACTCAGTGCCACTTCGCATCCGTTGATACTCGGCCTGAGCCATCCTGTATTCACGACTGAAAGTATCCGGAGTCTGGTTTCCACGCCAAAATTTGTCCATGCCTGCTCGCTTCCAGATAGCCAGATCGGCCTGGACCTCGGCACGGGAGAGTTCCGCCTGTTGCGTGAATGCAGTCTCAGGCGTCGAGGTTGAACCTGCGATAGCAGACTGCATGGCAAGCAACGCCAACCCCGCGGGTAGATACTTAAAAAATGTCTTCATGAGCAACTCCTTGATTTGCCTAATCCAGCATTGCGTTCAAGCCGGAAAGCATGGCTTTCAAAAACTCAATGGCTGTAGAATCAATTCTAGTTAGCCGCTCCCTTCTAAATGCCAACAGAAAAATTACTTTTTGGTCATCAACTTGCACGCCTGCCGACCTTGAGCTTCTCGAGTTTTCAGTCACGGCGATAGTCAGCGAAGCCTGATGGAAAAACGTCAAGAAAGCTTGAGCGAGTGCTTTTCGTAACTCGTCACAATCGCGCGAAGAAAAAACCGCGCATACTGTGTACGCAGTATGCGCGGTGCGAAACACCTCATCCCTTCGCGGAGGATAGAGGTCACGCTCAGCATGAGCGCAGCGGGGGCTCGTGATCGCTGCATTCTCGTCGGATATCGTCGAAGATTTTCATAAACTTGTGCACTTCATCAGCAGCACTTCTACGCGATGCCTCCGTTGGAAGCTTCTTCCTACACCGCGCGTGTGTTGATATGTACACACCGACATTCCAATTCTATAGAATTATTTCCGTCAAAACTCGGACGATTGAATTACTTTTCTGTATTGAAATTGTCGGAATTCGATGAGCTTACGTTGCTAGGCTGGACAGCACCTTGGACTGCCGTGGTAGCCGCTGAGCTGCCATCATGTAGTACAGCCCCATAGACCTTTCGTGTCCCTGCGATAAACGCAGTCAAGCCAAATTCGCGTACAGCGCGCTGACGGGCAGCAGCGCCTCTCACCACGATACTCTCTTCTCGATACAACAGCTCTTCGCTCAGCGCGCGCTCCGCAGACTAGACTCATCAGCTTAGCCAAATCAACCAACGACAACTAGCGTGAGCCTACCCGCCGATATTCGGGATCGTGTTCGATGTGCTTGACCCTGCGGTTACTACGGGGTTTTAACTATGTAGCGAACTGGAGGTCAGTTCGAATCGCGGACAGAGAGTGGCGCATACGCAAGCGCTCTGAAACAAAGTCTAGAACGCGAGATTTACCTGGGTTTTAGCCAGATCCACAGACATACGTAATCCAACTCGTGGTCGCTTGGTAGGAGAAATAGAAATGAGCATCTTAGACAGATTATTTGGCAGCCATCACGGTAAACATCGAAGTAGTCGCCATCATGACCGCTTTGGCAGCACGGGGCATGGCGAAAACATATCCACACCCTCGGTCCGTAATGGCATTAACTGCGCAAGTTGCAGAACGCCGAATTCTTTTGACGCTCGATTCTGCCAACAATGTGGCGCTTCACTTCTTCCGATCGAGTGCAAGCATTGCGGAGGGCCACTACAGACAGGCGCCAAGTATTGCGGACAATGTGGAAAGGCTGCTTAGGGCTTAGTGCCTCTTATTGGCGCTGCGCTACTCAAAGAGCGAACATCGCTACGGTATGTCGCACAAAACCTTCCGCAAGGTGCTACAACGAGAGACCTCGTTTTTGGCCGAACATCCACGTCGCTCGGCCTTGCTCGACCGAGACCGTCATGGACTCTCCCAATCGCGGCGACAGTACAGGTCGCCAAGGGACCAGGGTAAAACCCAGCCCGTCATCCAGCATGGCATAGCGCCCACTGGTCAGCATCACAGAGCGCCGGTAGATACCGCTAGCCTGGCCATCTTCGCCCACCGCCCGGTATGTCAAGCCCGTCTGGATGGCAATTCTCTGGGCCACCGCAGCCACTTCCCGCTCGCGCAAGGTGTTGAGCAGATCGCGTCCGACGATGACATGCTCCCCTTGGCCCCGGGCCAGCCCTTCGCCTTCGAGGTAGGCTGCACGCGCTTGCATGGCTTCCCTCACCTTGCCGCCAAAACCTTCTCCCGACAACTCCTTGCCGCCGTCGATTAGCTTGCGATCCAGCCAGGTCGCACCCGGCGCGTCGATCTGACGCGCCAGCGGCAGGTGCGAGCGCATCGTCACGTAGATGCCGTGGCGCCGCTTCAGGTCGTGCCTCCGGCCTTGCTTGATAAGATCGCTCGGAACCTTCCAGACGTCATCGTCCACGCGCTCGACAATCTCGGCGCGGCGCAGGCTTTCGAGCCTCATGACATGCGAGCGCACGATGGCCTTGGGGCTGGGCAGGTGCTCCCGGTCTTTGCCTCGCTTGGCTTGCCACTCTTCCAGTTCGGCCAGGTGGGTGGCCGGACGGTAGATGCCGTCGCGTGCCGACCGTTCAATGTTCTTGTCCGCAGCACTCTCCGGGATAGGCCGAACCTCCACAATGCCACTGGTCGGGAAATCCGCCAACACCATCCCCGGCGGCAAGGCCAAGTAATGTGCCCGGCCATCCACACCGTCGATCACGATGTAGCCTTTGTCATACAGCTCGTTGGCAAGCCCCTTGTCGGCGATGCGGCCGATGATGGGTTCGCGCAGCTCCGGTCCGGTCTCGATGACGCATTCCCGGGCCTGACCGCGCATCGCCCGGCGCATCGCGCGCAGGATGTCGCCGCGCTCGCCCAAGCTTCGCAAGGTGGTTTCCATCTTCTCATCGAGGTGGTAGCGGCCATCATCAAGCTGGTGGGCCAAGCCCATGCTCGTCAGGTGCTGCAAGCGAGCCGCCAAACTGCGCTGGTACGGCGAGTCGCCGCGCAAGCTTGGGGCGCGCATCGTGTCCGCCTCGACCGCCAGGCGCAGCAGCGAACGGTCCAATGTCGTGAACCGTTCCTGATAGATTTCCCGCTGCAAGGTATCGGCGATCTCGCGTTCTGTTCGCGGCCCCAGCCATTCGGTGGCCAGCTCGGCAGCGCGCTCTCGCATGCCATGGCTCATGTACTCGGGCGCGATCACCAGATCCTGGCCATTGTCGGCGCGCCCGCGCAGAACGATATGAGCATGAGGATTGTCCGTATCCCAGTGATCGACGGCCACCCAGTCCAGCCGGGTTTGCAGATCGACTTCCATGCGCTGCATGAAGGCACGCGTGAAGGCGCGCAGATCACCGATTTCCACGGCGTCTTCGCTCGACAGGATGAACCGGAACTGGTGCCGGTCCTGCTGGCAACGTTCGGCAAAGGCGTGTGTGTCGGCTTCGTCGGTCTGGGCGCCATAGGCCTGGCCGCACTCACCCTCGCCCTCGCGGGTGACGCCATCGCGTGCGATATAGCGCAAGTGGGCGGCGATGGCATCCGAGCCCGGCTTGACCATCACGAATCGGGATTTGATGACCACGCGCCGGCTGCGCAGCGTCGGGGAACCATTACGCAGTCGGGAGGCCACCCGGCCCCGGCCGAACTGCCCGCCGCGCGTCGAACGGCCAGCGGTCTGGCCCGCCTTGGAGACCTGGCGGCGCACCAGCGACACAAAGCGTTCGCCGCCACCGCCGCGCTGCCGAGGCGCGCCTGGCCTTGGCCGGAAACGGTCTTCGTCAGCGCGGGCCATCGACCACACTCGCGGTAAGGCAGGCGCAGCCAAGCGCAGACGGCACCCCGCGCAGCCCGTATCCACGCACCAAAGCGCCACCAGACAGCACGCGCGCCACAGGCCAGCGTGCCGTCCGCCACCACGTGCAGACAAGGCTTTGCGGGCCGGCACGTGCTGGCCCTTTTATCTTGCCCTCGCCGTTATCGTCCGCCCATCCCCGCCGCCAGGGTGGCGGGGACCAACTGGCGGCCCGGCCGATGCCGGGCGCACTGCGCCGACGCGATGGCCGAAGGCCGGGCGGGCGCGGTGCACCAGGCGAGCCGGGACGCGGGCAAGCGGTCTGCACGGAACGCCGCAGGCGGCGTGCAAACAGTGCGGCACTGGCGCTGCATCGCGCCATGCAGCCGCCGCACATCGACGGGCGCACGGGACGCGCAGCGTCCAGCGCAAGGCGCAAGCAAGGCGGCGTGGCGTTCATTGTGCTATCCAGGTCCAGACGGGCACGGCCACGCCGTAGGCGGCCGAACGCGCCACAGGCCCGAAATAGCGGCTGTCGAACGACGCCGCGTGTTCGGTGCCCAGCAGGAACCATTCGTGTTCGACGAGCAGCCGGCAGCCGGGCCAGGACGCGAGCGGCCGGCCCAGGCGGTCGTGCGTGAACGTGAGCGTCACCACGCGGCCATTGATGCGAACGATGCCGTTGCGCACGCACACATGATCGCCGTAGCCGGCGGCAATCGGCTTGATGAGCGGCACGCCGGCCGGCAGGTAGCCGCGCTCGGCGGCCAGCCGTGCGGCGGACACCGGAAGACGCACGAGGATGGCATCGCCCACGCGCGGCGGCTGCGCGCGGATGGCGTAAAAACCGCGCGGCACGCTGTCGCTGGTGTTGTAGACCAAGCGCGGCGCGAAGGCGCCCGCCGGGCTAGCCGCGGGCGCCACGGTGTGCAGCAGGCCAGGCCCGAAGATCGCCGCCAGGCCAACAACCATGCCGCCAAGCACCGCAGCGCGATAGCGCCAGGCGGGCCGGCATGAGAGAGGCGCTGCATCGGGCATGACAGCAGGTGCGACAGGAAGTTTGACATCACGCATGGCGATCTCCTTGCAAGGTGCGGCGCGCAAGGTAGGCGGCATGCCGCTCGGCCGTGTAGGCTGGCGGCGCCTGCCGGGCCGCGAGCCGGTTGGCGACGGTGCGCCAGTAGGCGGGCGAGACCGCCACCGGCGCGATGCCGTCGGCCTCGATGGCGTCGATGAGTGCCAGCACGGTTTTGACATTCGGCTTGCCATCGACGCGTAGCAGCAGGCGAGCGCCGGGCGTCACGCCCGCGATGCGCTGAATGGCGTCCAGCGGCGTGGCCGACTGCATCACCATCAGCGACCAGGCCGTCGTGCCATAGGCATTCGCGGCCCAGCTCACGCGGCAGAAGACGGCGCCAGGCAGGAAGATGGCCAGGCCCCGGTAGGCGTCCAGGCGCAC
>Ga0182745_1003761_pt1 | contig 12923 bp, 10 predicted proteins | sample eDN3rd30CKraftBY_FD_128523 | JGI IMG/M metagenome (GOLD analysis project Ga0182745, IMG submission 128523) | Enriched backyard soil microbial communities from Emeryville, California, USA - eDNA 3rd pass 30_C Kraft BY (version 2) (version 2) | ecosystem: Environmental > Terrestrial > Soil >...
AGCCGTACCCATACAAATCCGAAAAGGCGTGAGATGGACTACGTACGTACCGGATAGCGGCGAGTACGTTGCAGTAGTCATCATGTTGCGGGCCAGGTAGTACAGAAACTATAGGAATAATCTCAAAGCGAATCGAACAGTTCGCCTAGGAATGCAAACAATTGCAAAGACGACATGTTTGGCTTTCTTTCGCAACAAATAGTGCGAAAACTGGAAAAGATGTTTCTATGGCGGCAAGGGGCGTGGCCAGCTCGCCTGGCGCGCTCTCGCGAAAAAAATGCCGGCCTGATTGGCCGGCACTTTGATCGCGCCCCCCTGCAAATCGTCGCGCCCGTCGGTTCCGGGGCAGATCCGGAACCTCGGTCGGCAAGGCGGGAGGCTCAGCCTCGGCGGCGCTCAGGCCGCGCCGGGCAGCGCCATTTCGAAACCCGCCTTGGCGAGTTCGAACTGGCATTGTTCGAAACCGGTGGAAGGAACGACCTCCCCGTCGCGGTCACGCACCTCGGCCATGCGCGCGTGAATCTGATGGGCGGCATCGTCGGATTCGCCGATGAAAATGCCGCGCGTCATCGTAATGTTGGCCGCCTCCACGCTGCCGCCGCCCGCGAGCAGAATACAGCGATTGGGCGCGTCCTCTCCGACCAGCGAGACCAGCGCCGGGCTCACCGCCGCGGGCGCCAGCCGCGCCATGGCTTCGGGCGCGAGCACGCCTTCGGTCATGCCGGTAGCGGCGGTGGGCGCCAGGCAATTGACGCGGATGTCGTATTTTTCCCCTTCGAGCGCAAGGGTCTGCATCAAGCCGACGAGCGCCATCTTGGCGGCACTGTAGTTCGCCTGCCCGAAATTGCCGTACAGGCCGGACGACGAGGTCGTCAGGACGATGCGGCCGTAGCGCTGGGCGCGCATGGTTTCCCATGCCGCCTTGATGCAATGGACGCTGCCCATCAGATGCACGTCCATCACGTCGCGGAAATCCTCCAGCGACATTTTGGAAAAGCTCTTGTCGCGCAGGATTCCGGCATTGTTCACCAGGATATCCAGGCGTTCCCAGCGGGCGATCGCGCGGCCGATGAGGGCTTGCATGGCTTCGTAGTCCCGCACGTCGCCGCCTGCCGCCAGGGCTTCGCCGCCATGGCGCCGGATTTCCTCGACCACGGCATGTGCCGGCGAGCCATCGTGCGAACCCGCCACGTCGTTGACCACCACGCGCGCGCCTTGGCGCGCCAGCTCCAGCGCATGCGCGCGGCCCAGGCCGCTGCCGGCCCCGGTGACGATGGCGACTCGGCCCTGCAATAACTTCTTCATGAATGCTCCAAGTGAAAACCGGCCGGTTCAGAATCCAACCGCGTCCCTGCCCTTCAGGCCCAGCATGACGCGCGCCTCGGCCGGGGTGGCGACCTCCAGCGACAGCGCTTCCAGGATGAGCCGGATCCTGGATACTTGTTCCGCGCACGACTTGGCCAGTTGGCCCTTGCCGAGGTAGAGGCTGTCCTCCAGCCCCACGCGGACGTTGCCCCCCATGATGGCGCCCATGGTCACCAGCGGCAACTGGTGGCGACCCGCCCCCAGCACCGAAAAGCGGTAGCCGCCTCGGCCGAACAACCGATCGGCGGTGGTCTTCATGGTGGCCAGGTTTTCCGGGTCGGGCCCCATGCCGCCCAGGATTCCGTAGATGCTCTGGATGAACAGCGGCCCCTGCACCAGGCCTTCGTCCACGAAGTGGGCCAGGTTGTACAGGTGCCCCAGGTCGTAGCACTCGAACTCGAAGCGCGTGCCGCATTCCTCGCCCAGCACCTTGAGGATGTGACGGATGTCGCGGAAGGTGTTGCGGAAGATCAGGTCTTCCATCCCCTCCACGTAAGGCTTCTCCCAATCATGCCGCCACTGCGAAATGCGCCGCGCCGCGGGATGGATGGAGAAGTTCATCGATCCCATGTTCAGCGAACACATTTCAGGCTTGGCGCGCAGCGGATAGGCCAGCCGTTCCTCCAGCGTCATGCGCGTGCTGCCGCCGGTCGTGATGTTGATGACCGCGTCGGTGGCGTCGCGGATGCGCGGCACGAACTGGTCGAAAACGGCCGGATCCGCGGTGGGCCGCCCGTCGCGCGGGTCGCGGGCGTGCAGGTGCAGGATGGCCGCGCCCGCCTGGGCCGCCTCCACCGCCTGCTCGGCGATCTGGTCCGGCGTCAGCGGGAGGTACTCGGACATGGTCGGCGTATGGACCGATCCGGTTACCGCGCAGGAGATGATGACCTTGTCTTGGCTGCTTTTCATGTCGATATCGGTACGTTGGAGTTGAAATCCTGGAAATGCGCCGCGGCTACACGGCGAGCCATTGGGAAACCAGCGTATCGTTCGAGCCGAGCGCTTGCGGACTGCCCTCGAAGACGATGCGGCCATGGCCCATGACGCAGACCCGCGTCGACACCTTCAGCGCGATGGTCAGCTTCTGCTCCACCAACACCACCGACACGCCCTTGCGGTGCATGTCCTGGATGCATTCCCCGACCTGGACGACGATCTTCGGCGCCAGGCCCTCGGTGGGCTCGTCGATCAGCATGACGAGCGGATTGCCCAGCAGCGAGCGGCAGATCGTCAACATTTGCTGCTCGCCGCCCGACATGCTTCCGGCCTTGGTGTTGCGCCGTTCCTTCAGGCGCGGGAAGTAGTCGAACATCTGCTCCACTGTCCAACGATGAGCGCCGGGCGCTGGCGGCTGCTCGCCCATGCGCAGGTTCTCGTCGACGGTCAGGTTGGCGAACACCTCGCGCTCCTCGGGCACGTAGGCCAGCCCGGCGCGATTGATCGCATAGGGGCGCTGGCCGGCGAGATCGCGGCCCAGCAGGCGCACCCGGCCGGCCGTGGGCGCGACCAGGCCCATAATGGCCTTCATGGCGGTCGAGCGCCCCGAGCCGTTGCGGCCCACAAGGCTGACGACCTCATCGCGCGCCACCTTCAGATCCACGCCATGCAGGACATGGCTTTTTCCGTAGTGCGCATGCAGGTTCTCGACCTCCAGCAGCGCCGTATCCATCTGGCTCATGCGCTCACCTCGTCGCCGAGATAGGCTTCGCGCACGGCGGCGTTCGCGCGGATCTCGTCCGGCGCGCCGGTCGCCACCACCTGCCCGTAGACCAGCACACTGATGCGGTCGCTCAAGGAAAAAACCACGTCCATATCGTGCTCCACGATCATCAGGGTGCGCCCCGCCGTGGCCTCGCGGATCAGCTCCGAGGTGTAGGCGGTTTCTTCGTGCGACATGCCGGCCATGGGCTCGTCCAGCAGGATGATCCGGGGGTCGGAGGCCAGCGTCATGGCGATCTCCAGGGACCGCTGTTCCGAATAGGCCAGCTCTCCGGCGATGGCCCCGGCCTTCGCCGTCAGCCGGACCTGCTCCAGCAGGCGCTCGGTTTCGGCGCGGATGCGCCGGTCCCGGTCGATGAATTTCCAGAACGCGTATTGCAGGCCATGGGCGCGCATCACCGCCAGCCGAAGATTCTCGAACGTGCTCAGCCGAGGAAAGAGGTTGGTGATCTGAAACGAGCGGGCCAGGCCCAGGCGATTGATCGCCTGCGGCGAACTGCCGCCGATTTCGCGGCCTTCGAATCGAATCGACCCGGAGGTGGGCGCAAGCTGGCCGGACACCAGGTGAAACAGCGTGGACTTGCCTGCCCCGTTAGGGCCGATCAGCGCGTGCCGCTCGCCGACTCGCACGTCCAGGTCCACGCCCCGGATGATCTCCGTCGGCCCGAAGGACTTGCGCAAGTCCTGGATGCTGAGGATGGATGCGCTCATACGGCTTCCTTCGAATCGCGGACTTGCGGCGCCAAGGCCGCGGGAGCGGTGTCGGCGGACTCGCAGGCGGCCAGCCGCAGACGGCAACGCCACGCCAGCAGGGCGGCCGCCCCGAACAACAGCGCGGGCAGCCCCCAGGTTGCGACCGAGGACACCTGCCATGCCTGTCCGAACAGCGTCACGCTCGGCCAGGCGCCACCGGGATCGAGTTGCAGCATGGCGCGGTATTCCTGAGAAAACAGGCGCTGCAGCAGCTCGACGAGGAAGACGGCTCCCGCGGTGGCGGCAGCCGCCGCCCCGAGGGCCAATCCGAACACCGGCATCGTCCGCGCCAGCCCGTAACGCTGGCGCAAGCTGGCCGCCAGGCCCGCAAGCCCGCTTAGCCCGGTAGGCATGAACATCATCACCAGCACGAACAGAATGCCCTGGTAGAGCAGCCATGAGCGCGTCAGGTCCGACACGAAGTAGCCGAAGAACGTCATCAGCGCGGCGCCCAGCGCGGGCCCCAGGAAAACCTGCACGCCGCCGATGTAGGTATTCAGCACGGCGGCGGCCGACAACGCCGGATCGAACACCACGTAGTTCGCCGACTCGTTCGATATCACCTGCAGGCTGCCGGCCACGCCGGAGAACATGGCCGACAGCGCGAACACCAGCGTTGCGACTCCGTGCACGTTGTAGCCGAGGAAGCGCAGCCGGTGGCTGTTCTCGCGCAATCCCAGCGTCAGCCTGCCCAGCGGCGTCCGGGTATAGGCATAGAGCAACACCAGCGACACCAGCACCCAGGCGAGCGTCAAGTAATACACCTGGGTCGTGGATCCGAAGTCGAACCCCCAGGCGGGCATGCGCATGGTCGAAAGGCCGGCTTCGCCGCCGAACACCCCCTTTAGGTGAGGCGCCAGGGAATGGACCAGTTCGGCGATGGCCAGCGTGATCATGGCGAAGTAGGTGCCGCTGCGCTGCGTGGCGAACCAGCCCGCGATACCGCCGAAGATCAGGCCGCCCACGGCGCCGGCCAGCGGCATCAACGGCGTGGGCAACAGCCCCGCGCCGCCCACGGCATTCATGGCATGCACCGTGGCAAACGCGCCCACGCCGAAATACGCCGCATGGCCGAACGACAGCATGCCCGCCTGGCCGCACAGCAGGTTGTAGGCGCTGGCGAACAGCGCGGCGATCAGCATCTGGATCGCCGCATTGAGCAGGCCCTGCGACAACAGATAGGGCAACGCGGCCATGAGGACGAGGCCGGCCAGCCCGGCAATCAAGTGGATTCTCATTGGATCAACCCTTCTCGCCCATGAGACCGCCGGGGCGCAACAACAGGATCAGCAACATCAGCGCGAACGGCAGCGTCGCGGCCAGGCTGGAGAGCTTGAGCGTCATCAGCCCGCCCACGCCGCGCGCCCAGTCGCCCGCGCCAATCAGCGCCAGCGCATCGGCCAGGCTGCCGTCTACCGTCACGGCCAGCGAAGTGATGATGCCGATCAGCAGGGAGGCCAGCATCGCGCCGGCCAGCGAACCCAACCCGCCGACCACGACCACCACGAAAACCATCACGCCCAATTCCAGCGCCATGTTCGGATTGGTGGTGTAGAACGCGCCGGCTACCGCCCCCGCCAAACCGGCCAGGGCCGCTCCCGCGCCGAACACGCCCATGAACACCAGCGGCACGTTGTGCCCCAGTGCTTCGGTCATGTGCGGCTTGTAGATGGCCGAGCGCACCACGATGCCGACGCGAGAGCGCGTCAACACCAGGTAGATCGCGATGAACATCGCAATGGCGATGCCGCCCATCAGCAGCCGATAGAACGGATACTGCATCGCCCCGAGGCTGAACGCCGAGAAATCGAGAGACGAGGGAATGCGATAGTCCACCGGATAGTTGCCGTAGAACAGCTTGATCGACTCGGCGATGATGAACGACAGGCCGAAAGTCAGCAGCAACTCGTGCGCATGGCCGTGCCGGTGCACCCGGCGCAGGAAGTAGCGCTCCACCACCACGCCGATCAGCCCCACCAGCAGCGGCGAGACGACCACGGCAGGCCAGAAACCCAGTGTTCCCTGCAGCGTGTAGGCGAAGTAGGCGCCCAGCATGTAGAAGGAAGCATGCGCGAAGTTGAGCACACCCATCATGCCGAAGATGAGCGTGAGGCCGGCGGAGACCATGAACAGCACCAGCCCGTAGACGATGCCGTTCATCAAAGAGAACAAGAGTTGCTCCATGGCTCGGTCAGCCCGGGCGCTTCATCTGGCAACTGGCCTGGGGCGGCGTGGCGGCTTCCTGCGCCGAGAGCAACAGCGCCGGCGCGAAGCCCATGTCCGTCCCGTCCACTTTCAGCTTCGCGTCGCGCGACACGACCGACACCACCATCGGCATCTGCGCCTGATGGTCCTGCTCGCGCATGCTCATCTCGCCCATGGGCGTCTGGATGCGGGCCGACTCCAGCGCCTTGGCGAATGCATTGACGTTCAGCTTGCCGTCCTGGGGCGGCGTGCGCTTGAGCGCGTCGGCCACCATCAGCATGCCGAAGACCGTCTGCGGCTCGATGAACACGGGCGCGCTGCCATTCTTGGCGCGATAGTCCTCGACGAACTGCCGGGCATCGGCCTGGCCCGCCTCGGCGTTGAAGGTATGCACCACGAAGTTGCCTACGGCCAGGTCGCCCGCATTGGCAAGATTGCCCGGCTGATCCAGGTAGACCGTGCCGTAACGCGCCTTCAGCCCGGCCGCCTTGGACGCCTTCATCAGCAAGAGCAGGTCATTGGACCAGTTGCCGGTGATGACGGTGTCCGCGCCCGAGGCCGCGATCCGCGCGACGTAGGGCGCGAAGTCCTGGATGCGGTTCACGTCGTGCAGCGTCTTGGCCACGACCGTGTAGCCGCCGGCCTGCTGATTGTCGACGGTGGCCTGCTCCATGTCCTGGCCCCAGGAGTAGTTCTGGTTGATGGCGTAGACCTTGGTGCCCAGCGCGTTGGCCTTTTTCATGCCCTCGACCAGCGCCTTGGCGCGGACCTGGGCGTTGCTGGCGAAGCGGAAATGGTAGAAGTTGCACTTTTCGCCGGTCAACTCCAGCGCTTCGGCGCCCATGTTGATGTAGACCATCTCCTTGCCGGCATTGCGCAGGTTGTACTTGCGCACGTCTTCGGTAATCTGCCCGCCGATGGCCGACGAGGCGCCCTGCACGATGAGATGCACCCCATCGGCCGCGGCCGCCTTGAGTTTGTCGGCCGCGCCGGCGGGACCGCCCTGGTTGTCGTATTCCAGCAGTTGCACCGGCTCGCCGTTCCATCCGCCGGCCTGATTGATCCGGTCCACCGCGAAGCGCACCGCCGCGCGATAGGCCTGTCCCGACGAGGCCTGCGGGCCGGACAGCGTTTCGACCAGGCCGATCTTGACCGGGGCCGCCGCGACGGGGAAGGCGCAGGCCGCAGCCACTACGCTGGCGCCGGCGATGGCGGATATATCGAGCTTGCTCATGGTTTGTCTCCTTTTTTGTAATGAAAGTGCCGGTGGCGGGCCCGGCCGCGCCCTAGAGATGCTCCACGTTCCCGTCCACGCTGATCGCCTGGCCCGTGATGTTGCGGGCGGCGGGTGAACACAGGAACAGCGCCGTGGCCGCGACGTCTTCGGCCGTGACCATGCGGCGCAGGGAAATCTTGCGCAGATACTCCTCGCGCATGGCTTGCACCGACACGCCCGCCGCGGCGGCACGCGCCCCGATCACGCCGTCCATGCGCTCGCCCTCGACCGTGCCGGGCAGGATCGCGTTGACGCGCACGCCATGCGGACCGAGTTCGATGGCAAGGGATTTCATGAACCCGATGAGCGCCCACTTTGTCGATGCGTAGGGCGTGCGCAAGGCATAGCCCAACCGGCCCGCCACCGAACTCATCGCGATCAGGCTGGGGTTGTGGCTGGACGCCTTCAGCAACGGCACCGCGCGGCCGGCGAAATAGAAATGGCTGTTCAGGTTGACGTCCACCGTCCGCTCCCAATCGCCCCGGCCGAGCTCCTCTACCGGCCCCGTTGGGCCGGCGATGCCGACGTTGTTGACCAACACGTCCAAGCCGCCCAGCGCATTCTTCACGTCGTCGAATACGGCATCCACGTCCCGCGGCACCGAGGCATCCGCGGTGCTCGTCGTCAGGCCGGGAGCCTCGGCCGCCAGCCGCCCCAGCGCGACGTGGTCGACGTCGCATACGTGCACCCGGGCGCCCATCTCGCGGAACGCCCGGGCCACGACGGCGCCAATGCCTGACGCGCCCGCGGAAACCAGTACGCGCAGGCCGGGCGGCGGCCGAAGCGAATCCATGAAACTTGTGTGCACCAAAGGCTCCTCCTTTCTCATAACGGCAGTGTCTGACAGATAGCGTCGTCCAACTATGTGTATTAGCCACATAGATAATGGCCGGTTGATATACTCATCCCACATAAACCCGCCTATTCCTCGTCTGGCGCCGTTCCCCCCCCGTTGGGCGTCGCTCCCGGTCATGCATCCCTCCGAGCACAAACCGCCTCCGAACCCCGCCCCCGACATGTCACCGGACACGGAGACGGGAACGATTGCCGCCGGCTTGATCGGCCTGCTGCACGAAGACGCTCCGGCCGAGGCATTCGCGGCCCGTCTGGCCGCGATCGAAGCGCTGCCGGACGGCCTGCGAAGCAAGGGCAATCTGGTCGAGCTCGCGCGAACGGCCATGGCCCTGCGCAACCGGCTGGAACAGCATGAGGAACGCGAACGCGGGATGCTTGCGGTCATCGAGTCGGCGCAGGACCTGGCCGGCCGTCTCGATCTGCCCGAGCTGCTCAAGGCCATCGTGGTGCGCGCGCGCAGACTCTTGCGGGCGCACCTATGCTGGTTGACCATCTACGATGAGCAGGCCGACGAATTCAAGGTGGTGGTTGCCGACGGGGCGATTTCCGAGCCTATCGGCCGCATGACCGCGCAGCGCAATCGCGGCGTGGCCGGCGTCGTCATGACCACGCGCCTGCCCTTCTCCACGCCGCACTATCTGCAAGATGCGCGCTTCGAGCACGACCCGGTCCTGGACGATATCTTTCGCGCCGAAGGTGTGACGGCAATGGTCGGCGCTCCCTTGATCAGGGACGACCAGGTGATCGGCCTGTTGTTCGTGGCGGACCGCTACCACCGCACGCACACCGCGCTCAATATTTCCATCCTGTGCACGCTGGCCACGCATGCCGCCGTAGCCATCGCCAACGCCAAGGCATTCGCCGATGCCCAATCCGCGCTGGAGGCCACCGATCAGGCCAGGGCGGAGCTGGAGCGGCATGCCCACGACGTGCAAGGCGCCGTCGAAGCCCACGAACGCCTCACCTCGCTGCTGGCGCGCGGCGCCACGCTGGGCGAACTGTGCCATTCCATCGCGCAATTGCTGCAAGGCACCGTCCTGGTCCTGGACGAAACCCATCATGTGGTCGCGCACGCCGATCCCGAGGGCCGCCCCAGCGCGGCGGCCGGCGCCTACGCCCCGCACGGCGCCCAAAGCGCGGCCTTCACGCAGGCGCTGCGGGACAGCCGCCGCGCGGGCCGCTCCACGATTGCCTATGAAAGCCATGGCGAGCTCTGCCGCGCCATCGCGGTGATCGGCGGCGGCGGCGTCCTGGGCTCGGTCCTGCTGTTCCGCCGGGAAGACCTCAGCGACACCTCCGTCCGGACTTTCGAGCGGAGCAGCAGCGTCATCGGCATCGTGTTGCTGTCTCAGGAGCGCATGGAAGAAAGCCGGCACCGCGACGTCTCCGCGCTATTGCAGACGCTGATCTCTCCCCGCCAGGGCGAGCCGGCGCTGACGCGGCAGCGCGCCGAACGCCACGGGCTGGACATCTCGCAACCCATGGTGCTGGTCCTGCTCGATGCGGGACAGCCGGAGGCCGGCTTTCTGGCGCGGCGCGCGCGCGCCGCGCTGGGCGTGTCCGGCATGGCGCTCGACGAGGTCGACGGCGTGCTGGTCGCGGTATGCGCGTCCACGCGCGCGCAAGCGCTGCGGGAGGCCTTCGCCGATTTCGCCCGCCGTGAACTGGGCGGCGCCCACATCGGCGTCCTCTCGCGCCCCGTGTACAGCGCGGCGGAAATGCCGGCCCTCTACACCTCGTTGCGGCGATCCCTTGCGGTGGCGGCGCGGCTGGGCCTGCGCGGACAGCTCATCGAACAAAACGAAATGGCGCTGTATTCCGTGTTGTTCGAAACGCAGGATCGCACCGGCCTGGACCAGTTCCTGGACTCGACCATCGGCGCGCTCATCGCGCATGACCGCCGGCGCGGATCGGAACTGACGGCGACGCTGCTGACCTACTTCGACCACAAGCAGAATGCCACCGAGACCGCCTCCCGGCTCGGTATACACGTGAACACCGTCAGGCAGCGGCTGGCGAGCATCGAGCGCCTGGTCGGCGGTTGGGAGGACACGGCGCGCGCGCTCGAAATACACATGGCGCTGCGGCTGTGGAAGCTGGGCGGTTGAACCGCTGTCAGCGGCCGCCAGTTGGAGCCGGCGCGCTAACGAGCGCGCTGACACGGCCGCGAAAATTCTCGGCGTCTATCGCCGCGCATCGGAGGCGTGGGGAATTCGGGAAAAGGAGTGGCTTCGAGGTCGGAGCGAAGCGATGCGCGGCGGATCGCCGCGGCGGGTGCAACGTGAACACTGACTGGGTACACGCAACCCATGGGGAATTCTGTGGCGCGCCCGACAGGAATCGAACCTGTATCAAGAGCTTCGGAAACTCTCATTCTATCCATTGAACTACGGGCGCAGTGCAAGGAGGCGGTATTGTACCTAGTTTTCGGGGAACTGCATGCAGCGGAGCGAATCTTCCGTCAAACTCAGCGAAAACCCCGCCGTCGCATTGGCCCCGTGTCTATGACACCGTTATATAATCCAGCGTTTGCTTGCAAGGCGGGCCGTCATCGCCGCCGACTTGTGCAGTACTGATTTTCTGTTGCCGCCGCCAGGCGCCCCCGGTACCCGTTAGCAGGATTTGGTCATGAGCAACGAGCAGGAACACATAGAAGAGCACTCCTCCCCCATCAAGACCCCGAAGCAACTGATCGTCACGGTCGTGCTGGCTTTCGTGGTTCCCATCGCCATCATCATCCTCCTGGTGAACATGGTGACTTCCGGCGCCAAGGTCGGGGCCGGTTCGGATACGCTGTCCACCGAAGCCGTCACCAAGCGCATCGCTCCTGTCGCGGGATTCGCCCTCGTCGACGCCAACGCCCCCAAGGTCTTCAAGACCGGCGAACAGGTTTTCGCCGCGGTCTGTACGGCCTGTCACACGGCTGGCGTGGCCGGTGCCCCCAAGGTGGGCGACAACGGCGCCTGGGCGCCGTTCATCAAGGCCGGCTACGACGCCATGCTGAACGTGGCCCTGCATGGCAAGGGCGGCATGCCCGCCAAGGGCGGCAACCCGGCGCTGTCCGACTACGAAGTCGCGCGCGCGGTGGTCTACATGGCCAACAAGTCGGGCGGCTCGCTGCCTGAACCCGCCGAGCCGGCGGCCGAAGGCGACAAGAAGGAAGCCGCTGCCGCTCCGGCCGCTCCGGCCGCTGCTGCCCCTGCCGCTGCTGCCGCCGCGCCTGCCCCCGCGGCTCCCGCGCCGGCCGCCGCCGCTCCGGCTCCGCAGGCCGCCGCCGCCGTCAACCCGGCCGGCGAGAAGCTGTACAAGAGCGTCTGCTTCGCCTGTCACGCCACGGGCGTGGCCAACGCTCCCAAGTTCGGCGACAAGGCCGCCTGGGACCCCTACATCAAGACAGGCATGGACGCCATGGTGAAGGTCGCCATGCAGGGCAAGCCGCCGATGCCGCCGAAGGGCGGCGCGGCCGACGCCTCCGAAGACGACATCCGCGCCGCCGTGCAATACATGGTCGACGCCGCGAAGTAAGCGCCTCGGCGCCTCGCCCGAAAAAAAGCCCCTTGAGCGATCAAGGGGCTTTTTGCATGGCGCGGATTTGCGCGCCGGGCCTTCGGGCCATCGGGCGGGCCGCCCCGCGGTGGCGGCCCGCCCGGGTGCCGACGAGGATCAGGCCGTGGCTTTCGTCAGGGACATGCCCAGCTGCACGCGGCGCTGCAGCCACAGGCTGGGGCGGTAGCGGGGGTCGCCCGTCACGCGCTGCATGCTCTTCAGGATTTCCAGGATGCGGTCCGCGCCGAGCTTGTCGCCCAGCGACAGCGGACCCGCCGGGTAGCCCAGGCCCAGCGTCACCGCCAGGTCGATATCTTCGGGCGTGGCGATCTGCTGCTGCGCGATGTCGCAGGCGATGTTGACGATGGTGGCCACGATGCGCTGCGCGATGAAGCCGGGCGAATCGTCGATCACCGTGACGGGCATGCCGTCGGCGGCCAGCAGCGCATGCGCCGCGTCGCGCCACTTGGCCTCGGTGGCCGGCGACACCATGATGGTGCGGCGCTTGGCGCCGTCGAAGGCATACAGGGTGTCCAGGCCGACCGTGCGGGCCGCGTCCAGGCCCTGGGCGGAAACCGTGGTGGAGACGTCGTCGCCGTACGGCGTGACGAGGATGAGGGCGTCGGCGTCGGGCGAGGAGCCGGTCACCAGCGTGGCGCCCAGCTTCTCCGCCAGGGCGGTGGCGCGCGCGTAGCCTTCAGCATGCTTGGGGCTGACCCAGACCTTCAGGTTGGCGGGCAGCGCCGGCACGGGAGGCTCGGCCGGCACCTGCTTCTGGCCGTCGGCGTAGACGTAGAAGCCCTCGCCGGCCTTGCGGCCGATCAGGCCGCCGGCCAGGCGCACCGTGGTGATGGGCGACGGACGGAAACGCGGTTCGTCGAAGAACTGGCGGTAGATGGATTCCATCACGGGATGGGACACGTCCAGCGCCGTCAGGTCCAGCAGTTCGAACGGCCCCATGCGGAAACCGGCCTGCTCGCGCATGACGGCGTCCACCTGGGCGAAGGTCGCCACGGCCTCCTGCGCCACGCGCAGGCCTTCGGTATTCATGCCGCGGCCGGCGTGGTTGACGATGAAGCCCGGCATGTCCTTGGCGCGCACGGGTGTATGGCCCATGCGGCGGGCCAGCTCGGCCAGCGCGTCGCCCACTTCGGGCGCGCTGCGCAGGCCGTCGATGACTTCCACCACCTTCATCAGCGCGACC
>Ga0182745_1003772_pt1 | contig 12902 bp, 12 predicted proteins | sample eDN3rd30CKraftBY_FD_128523 | JGI IMG/M metagenome (GOLD analysis project Ga0182745, IMG submission 128523) | Enriched backyard soil microbial communities from Emeryville, California, USA - eDNA 3rd pass 30_C Kraft BY (version 2) (version 2) | ecosystem: Environmental > Terrestrial > Soil >...
CCAGTCGTTGCCGTTGCGCGTGATGAGGCGCACGCCGCCCCGCACGTCGATGCGCGCGAGGATGCGGTAGCCGTCGAACTTCACCTCGTAGACCCAGTCGTCCGGCACGGCGGGAGGTTTGTCGACCAGCGTCGCCAGCACGGGTTTGAGCTCGGCAGGCATTGCGCGGCGCACCGCCCCGGGAGGAAGTGCGGCGGCACCCGCAGCGCCGCGCCGGCCCGACCGCGCGGACTTCGCGGCGGCCTTGCCCTTCGCCTTGGCCTTGCCCTTCGCGCGGCCGGTATTCGTCGCGTTTTTCGCCACCGCGATGCCGCCTGGCGGCTTCACGGTCTTGAGCTTCGCCACGCTGTCCGGCATCTCGTCCACCACGCTGTAGTCGGTCGCGGGCCGCACGTAGTCGTCCTTCTCCTTGATCAGGAGCCACACGTTCTGCTTGCGGTCGCGGCTCTTGATGCGGATCAGCGCCCACGCGCCGTGCAGCTTGTGGCCGTACAACCGGAACTTCAGCTGCCCCTTGGCGTAGCCCTTGCGCGGATCCTCGATCGGCACCCAGTAGCCGCGATCCCAGATGATCACCTTGCCGCCGCCGTACTGGCCCTTCGGGATCTCCCCCTCGAACTGGTTGTACGAGATCGGGTGATCCTCGACGTGCACGGCCATCCGCTTGTCGTGCGGGTCGTAGCTCGGACCCTTCGGCACGGCCCAGCTCTTCATCGTGCCCTCAAGCTCCAGCCGGAAGTCGTAGTGCAGCCGGGTCGCCCAGTGCTTCTGCACGACGAATTGCAGCGCGCCCTCGAAGCTCTCGCCGCCTTCGGCCGGCTCGGGAGTGATCGAGAAGTCGCGCTTCTGCTTGTAGCGCTTGAGGGCGGAGCTGGACTTGCGCGCCATGGCGCCTTTTTACGCTCCGTCGCGCGGGCCGGACTGTCGGACGATGCCGCTCGACGGCCCGTGCGTCGTTTACGGGCCGTCCACGCGCCGGTACGAGAGGTAGACCCCGAAGCGATCGGTGAGCGGCGCGCGTTCGCTCACATCCATCGACAGCGTCGGGATCGGGTTCGCTTCCAACGGGAGGGACGTGGGCAGCAGGCGCATCTGCCGCGCGAGCTCCGGCTCGAGGAGGATGGCCTGCACCTCGCAACCCGTGGCGCGGCAGGCCACCGACTCCAGCTCGAAGTTCTCGACGGCCAGTCCCGCGAGGTAGCCGCGTAGCGCGTCCTCCATGCTGCGCGACCAGGCCGCGTCGTCCGGCGATTCGACCAGTCGCTCGTGCGCCGTCTCGATCCGCTCCGCCGTGCTGCTGAAACTCCCATCCGGATCGTAGCGGGACTGGTAGGCGACGAGGATCCAGCCGACGTCGTTGAGGGCCGGCGGCGGCATCACGGTCGCGGGCCCCGCGGCGGGAGCGTCGGCACCGGTGGGTTCGGGCGAGACGGGTCCGCGCATCGTGGTCGGGTCCGTCGCCGTCGGCGCCGATCCCTCGACGGGTACCGGCATGACAGTGGCGCCGAGGTTGGGAGCCGGCGGCCCGATCATGGATATCGTGACCAATGCCGAGAGCGCGATTCCCCCACAGACGAGCACCGGTGGGGAGAGCTTGGGCACGGGAGTCTCAGCCCCGGTACGAGGCCGTCGGGACACAGCGGTGCAGACGCCACAGCGCCAGCAGTGCGCCGGCAATCATCACCGCGACCGTGGACCCTCGCATGGAACGCCTTCCGGGCATCCGCCCGAGCGACGAAGACTCTTGCCCAATGTACGCCTCTCGCGAGGCGCCGGCACGCCGCCGCCTGCCGGTCGAAGCCCGGCATCGCCGCGGGGCGGGGACCGACACCCGACGCGCCGCGCCGGCCCTATATTGAGCGGATGAACGACGAATCCCTCGCCCCCGCCGCCGAAGCGGAAGAAGCCGTGGACCTCGAGGACTTCCAGCAGGGATTCCTCGCCGGTTGGATGCATGCCCAGGGCTGGAACGACTCGCCGACCTTCGAGCAGTTCAGTGCCGCGGCAGTGGCCTGGGAAGCGTGGATGGAGAGCCACGGCTCGACCAAGCAGTAATTCGGGGCCGCGTTCGGGCGTTGGGTATGCTCCGGGTCCATGCATGAGACCCTCGGCCAGCGGCTGGACGATCCGGCCGGCTTCTTCCAGTGGATCAACCACGCGGCACTCTCCATCGCGGTGCTCAAGACCGCCATCGAGACCGACCTCTGCCGCCACCTGATCGCGCACTCGTCCCTGCCGGTCGCTCGGCTCGCCGCCCTGTGCGAGCTGCCGGAGGACAAGCTCCGCCGCCTGGTGCGTTACCTCGCCTGCGAGGAAGTGCTCGCGCTGGCGGAGGACGGCGAGACCGTGAGCGCCACGCCGCAGACCCGGCGGCTGCTCGACGTGTCGTCGATGGTGATGGTGCAGACGCGCACCGCCGAGGTCGGACCCTTCCTTACCGAAGGGCTGCGGCGCGGGGTCTCGGCCTACGAGGTGCGCTTCGGCGCGCCCTGCTTCACCCACCTGCAGGAACAGCCGGTGCTGGCGGCCGCGTTCTCGGGCTTCATGGGCTATCTGTCGCAGCGGATCCTCGAGTTCATCGCCGCGAACCACGTGTTCGCACCGTTCGAATGCGCGGTGGACATCGGCGGCAGCCACGGAGAGCTGCTGAAGGGCGTGCTCGCGGCGCATCCGCAAGCGAGGGGCGTACTGTTCGACCGCCCGGAGATCGCGGCGCTGGTCGAGCGGCCGCTCGCCGAGAGCGCACAAGGCGCGCGCATCGAGGTCGTGGGTGGCGACTTCTTCGCGGCCGTGCCGGCCGGCGACCTCTACCTCATCAAGATGATCCTCCACGACTGGAACGACGAGGAGTGCGTCGCGATCCTGAAGAGCGTGCGTGCGGCCATCGCGCCGGGCGGGCGCATCGCGGTGATCGAGCATCTGCTTCCCGAGCGGCCACGGCGCGGCTCGAGCCAGTTCATGGACATCGCGATGATGGTCTGGGCGACGGGGCGCGAGCGACGGCTCTCGGAGTTCGAGGCGCTGTTCGCGCAGTCGGGCTTTCGGCTCGAGCGGGTGACCGAGAACCCGCGCGGCCAGAGCGTCATCGAGGCGGTGCCGGCGTAGCGGACGCGCTTTCCGCGGCCCACCGGGCCATCTTGTCCGCGAGCACCGGGAACGGGACCGTGCCGCCTTCGATCAGTAACTCGTGGAAGCGTCGCAGGTCGAAGCGGTCGCCCATCGCGCGTCGCGCCTCGTCGCGCAGCGCTTCGATCTGCATCGCGCCCGCGGCATAGGGCACGGCGGCGCCCGGATTGCTCACGATCGCGGCGAGCGTGCCCTTCAACCGCTCCGGCGGCAGCGCGGGGATGGCTTTCACGAGATAGTCGAACGCCTGCGCCTCCGACCAGCCGCGCACGTGCACGCCGAGGTCCGCGACCATGCGCGGCGTCATCGAATCCATGACGCTGCCCATCGCGCCCAGATCGCTGGCGTAGATCGATAGCTCGCGGCCCAGCCCCTCGACATACGTGGCCCATCCTTCGCCGACCCCCGGGACGAAGACCAGCTGCGAGATCGGATGGCCATGCCCCTTGCTGCGGGCGAGCGAATAAATGAACTGCAGATGATGGCCGGGCCACACCTCGTGCAGCACCGTGGATTCGAGCTGCGCGGGCGAGAGGTTCTGGATGTCGGCGCGGTAGTAGTACACGGCCTCGCGCGTGCCTTCGGCATCGGCGGGGACGTATTGGCCGCTCGGCGCAGTCGTGGTGGGGAACGGCTTGATTGCGACGTCGTCGCGCGGCGGATCGGCGACGACCCGCGTGGTCTTTTGCTTCGACGTCGCGAGGGTCGTTTCGATGAAGCGCCGGAGGTCCTCCACGGTGGCGAAGCGGTTCGCGGGATCCGCCGCCAGCGTGCGATGAAGCTCGGGCAGCGAGGTGAACGGGCGACCGTAGTGCCGCTGCGCAAGGTCGAGGGCGCCGCGCACCTCGCCCTCGGCGCGACTCACGCCGCGCGCAAAGGCATCCTCGGGATCGAGCTCCACGGACGTCCCGGCCGTGAGCAGCGCGCGATAGCAGGCCGCGCCGCCGGGGATCGCGCTGATGGACGGATTGGTGCGCGCCCGTGGCAGGTACTCGTTGCGCAGGAAATCCCGGTGACGACGGATCGCGGGCAGCACCCGACGTTCGAGCAGCGCCTGCCATTGCCGCGTGAATTCGGGCGACTGTGCGCGGTTCGCCGGGCTCATCAACGCGTTGTCCGCGATCGCGGTGGCCAGGAGCTCGTCCATGGTCACGAGCTTGTCCTGCACCGCCGTGCGCGCGGCGCTGTACCCGGCGGCGAGGCCAGCGCGGAGGTGGCGGGTCTCCTGCTCGATGTACGCCGGCACCTGGGCGTACCGCCGCAGCGCGGCCTTGCGATCCGCCTCCGACGCGACGCTCTGCAGCTCGGCGATCTGCATGAACTCGAGCAACCAGTCGCTCGCGGTGACGTGCCACAGCTCGTCGCGGCAGGTTGCCTCGGCCTGCTCCATGCGCAGCGCCTGCCGCAGGACGGCCAGCGTCACGGCGTCGGGCGTGCCGCGCAGGGCCGCCGCATCGATGCGGGCCGATTGCCGATCGAGGTCGTCGACGAACCGCCGCCAGCGCGCGAGGTCGCGCGGCGAGTTGGCGTTCAGGCGATCCCGCACGGGATCCGGCAGACCGACACCCTCGTAGTAGAGCGGGAAGGTCTCGCGGTACGTGGCCACGAAGCGGTCCGCCAGCGCGGCGACCCGCGCGTCGCGCTGCGCGAGCGCGGCCGGGGGGACGAGCGGCAAGACCAGCAGTAGCAGGAGCACCAGACGACGGGCGTTCATGGCTCGACGCTAAGTGGCGGACCGATCGGCTGGCAAGTTCAGTATCGGGGCGAATCGCGCCATTTTTCCGGTGGCGCCAGCGCCCCGAGGCCGCTCAATCCAGGAGCAGCCAGCCGTGCGTCGACCAGAACGCGCGCAGCGCCGCCACATCCTGGTGCACGATCATGGCGCCGGACTCCCGCAACCACGCTTCTTCGAATCCGCCCGACAGCAGGGCGATGGTCGCGACGCCACACCGCAGCGCGGCGATGACGTCGTAGGGCGTATCCCCCACCACGACCGCCTGGTCGGGCGCGATCGACGGGATCTTCTTCAGCGCCGCGGCGAAGATGTCACCCGCCGGCTTGGTGCGCTCGACGTCGTCGCCGGATGTGTGCGCGGTGATGACGTCGCCGATGTCGAGCAGCTTCACGTAGTGGTCGAGCTCCTCGCCACTCGCGGACGACGCGAGCACCACCTTCACCCCCGCCGTGGCGAGGTCGCGGATGAGCGCGCTCGCCTCCGGGAACGGCCGTACCTGCCCGAGGTAGCGGTCCTTGAAGATCTCGCCGTGCATCTCGCCGATGCGCTTGCCCGGCCCGGTCTCGTCGCTCGCGCCCGGAACGAGGCTCGGGATGAGCTGGTCCGCGCCCTTGCCGATCTGGCGGTGGATGACGTCAGGCGCGAAGTCGTAGCCCGACTCGGCGAACGCCTCGCGCCAGGCGTGCACGTGGAAGTCGTTGCTGTCGACGAGCGTGCCGTCGATGTCGAAGAGTGCTGCGGCGATGCGGGTCATGCTTCGACGATCCGGATCCGGTGACGTTTACCGGGCTTCGATGCGCAATATCGCTCCGCTCTCTTCGTCCGTGGCGACATACAACGCGCCATCCGGCCCCTGCTTCACATCGCGAATCCGCTGGTGCAGATCCGTGAGCAGCGACTCCCGCCGCAGCTCTTCCATCTTCTCGTTCAGCAGCACGCGATCGAGCCGCCCGGTGCCCGGCACCTCGCCGTACCGCAGCCCACCCACGAACAAATCCCCCTTCCACTTCGGCAGCTTGTCGCCGGTGTAGAACGTGAGGCCTGACGTCGCGATCGACGGCGTCCAGTAGATGATCGGCGGCTCGTAGCCTTCGTGCGTCGGGATGTTCGCCTTGTTCTGCCACGGACCGGGGTACGTGCGGCCGAGGCTCACGATGGGCCAGCCGTAGTTCTTGCCGGGCTTGATCCAGTTGATCTCGTCACCGCCGTTGGGACCCATCTCCGAGAGGAAGATCTCGTTCGTCGTCGGATGCGTCGTGAGCGCGAGCGTCGCGCGGTGGCCCATCGAGTAGATCTCGGGGCGATGGCCTTCCTTGCCGATGAAGGGATTGCCGGGCGCGGGCTTGCCGTCATCGGTGAGGCGCAGGATCTTGCCGTTGAGCTTGTCGGGCTCCTGCGCGGCCTTGTCGCCGCCGCTGCCGACGAAGAGCAATCCATCGGGCGTCATGGTGAGCGCGGTGGCGCCGCGGATGCCGGAGTTCGGCAGCAGCTCGGTGAGATCCTTCAGCGCGAGGCCGTCGAGCCGCGCGCGATACAGCGCGCCGCGATAGCCGTTGTCGGCATCGGGCACGTGCGCAAAGAAATAGAACAGCTTGTTCTGCGCGAACCTCGGATGCACGACCAGGCTCATGTAGCCGTGTACGGCGCCGAGCGATCCGCTCTCGCCGCGGAACACGGAAGGCGGGCCACCGGTGACGAGCTGGTTGGTCTTGCCGTCCTTGCCGATGAGGTGCAGCCCGCCTTTGCGCGTAGTGACGAGCAGCTCGCCGCTGGGGAGGAAGGCCATCGAGTAGGGCCACGCGATGTTGCTGACCCAGCGGCTGACCTTGATGTCCATGCCTTCGGCGGTCTTGTACGTCCAGGGGCCGGGGCCGAGCGCCTGATGCTGCAGCCCGGTGGGCGCGACGGGCACGCCCATCGAGAACGGCACGCTCTGCTGCGAGACGGCGCCGGACGCTGCCAGCATGGAAGTGATGACGCTCGCGACGAGGAAGCTGCGGCGACGGAATGCGCTCATGTATTGCCCTGCCCGGTCTGGCGCGGGGTCTGCGCCCCGCTGTGAAGCGCAGCGTACACCCGCCCGCGGGCGCGGGTCGACGGCGCCGGACGGCGCTGGCTAGCCCGCGGTGACGGCGATGCGGCCAGCGAGGCTCGCGACGCTGACGACGAGTTCGTCCGCGGCGACGGGCTTGGCGAGATGCAGCTGGTAGCCGGCGAGGAGCGCGTCGGTGCGGTCCTCGAGGCGCGAGAGCGCCGTGAGCGCGATGGCGGGCACGCGCCCGACGTCGCCGCCGAGCATGCGCACGCTGCGGACGAGCTCGTAACCGTCCTCGTCGGGCAGGCCGATGTCGCTGACGAGCACGTGCGGGCGGGAACTCTGGAGAATCTGCAGCGCCTCGCTGGCACTGCCGGCGGTGGTCACCTCGGCGCCGCGATCGGTGAGCACCCGCCAGAGCAGCTCGCGCGAATCGCGATCGTCCTCGACGACGAGCACGCTCACGCCGGCGAGCGACAGCGTGGCGCTCGCGCGGCGCGGCGACGCGACGGCAGTGGTGGCATCCGGACGCCCACGCGGCGCGGCGCTCTCGAGCGCGACGACGGGCAGCTTCACGACGAACGTCGAACCGCGTCCTTCGCCGGCGCTGTGCGCGACGACGGACCCGCCGTGCATCTCGACGAGATAGCGCACCAGCGCGAGACCCAGACCGAGACCGGTGCTCTGCCGCGTGCCTTCGGCGTTGGACTGACGGAAACGCTCGAACACCTGCTCGAGGATCTCCGGGCGCATGCCCTGGCCGGTGTCGCACACGCCGACTTCCACGTGCGAATCCACGCGCGCCATGGTGACCGTGACGGAGCCGCCGGAGGGCGTGAACTTCACCGCATTGCTGAGCAGGTTCCAGAACACCTGCTGCAACCGCCCGGGATCGCCGGAGACGAGGACGTCGGAATCGAGCACCGTCGCGAGGCGTACACCGCGCGCGAGCGCCGCGGGTTGCACCGTCTCGAGCGCGGCTTCGATGGGCAACGCGAGCTCCACGCGCTGCACGTCGAGCCGCAACTTGCCGGCGACGATGCGGCTCATGTCGAGGAGGTCGTCCACGAGACGGCCGAGCAGCTTCGTGTTGCGCTCGACGACTTCGGCGACGCGGGCGATGTCGGGGTCGCCGCCAGCCTTGTTCTTCAGCACCTGCGCCCAGCCGAGGATCGCGCTGATGGGCGTGCGCAGCTCGTGCGACGCGAGCGCGAGGAACTCGTCCTTGGTGCGGTTGGCCCGCTCGGCCTCGTCGCGCGCGAGGCGCTCGGTCTGCGTCGCAGCGTCGGCGATGCGTCGCGCCTTCAGCAGCTCCTGCTCGTAGCGGCGACGGTCGGTGGCGTCGAAGAGCAGCACGGTCATCAACCGCGGCTCGGCATGCGACAGCACCGCGTTCATCAGTACCGGCAGCGGATCACCAGAGGGCCGCGCGATGTCGAGCGCGATCTCGCGCACCTGGTGCTGCATCAGCAGCAGCGGACGGACGTGGGTTTCGAAATAGATGCGGCCGGCGCCGGTCAGGAGCTCGGGCAGCTTGCGGTCGCGAATGCTCTCGGCGTCGTGCCCCACCCACTCGCGGAAGGGGCGATTGGCCGCGACGATGCCTCCGTCGGGCGTTGCGACCACGTAGCCGCAGGGCGCTTCGTCCAGCGCCTCGGGGATCGCGGCCCCGACACCGGTCTCAACCATTCGTCGCAAGGGTGCCGTCTTCCAGGGCCTGCAGGAACACTCTCATCGCCTCGCCGGTTTCGCGCGGCGCGCTCAGGTGCGGGCAATGGCCTGTCGCCTCGATGTGCGCGTAGCGGCTCGTCGGGATGCGCTCGTGCACATACCGGCCGACGGCCTCCCCGGCGATGACGTCGTCGGAGCTCTGCACGACGAGCGTGGGGATCTTCACCGAGTCCAGGTCGTCGCGGTTGTCGGAGAGGAAGGTCACGCGCGCGAAATGCTTCGCCACCTCGGGATGGGTGCGGCAGAAGCTGTTGAAAAGCTCCTCGCCGAGCTCGGGCCGATCGGCATTGGCCATGATCACCGGCGCCATCTGGCTGGACCAGCCGAGATGGTTCGCGTCCAGCGATTCGAGAAGCCCCTCGATGTCCTCGCGCTTGAAGCCGCCGACGTAGCCCTCGTCGTCGATGTAGCGCGGCGACGGGCCGAGCATGATCAGTGCGGCGAAGAGCTCCGGCCGGCGGCGCGCGGCAAGCACGCCGATCATCGCGCTCACCGAATGGCCGACGAAGATCGCGTCGCGCAGCTGCAGGGCGTCGCAGATGCCGATGACGTCGTCGGCGTAACCGTCCAGCGTGGTGTAGCGCGCCGGGGAGAACGCCGAGGCATCGGACTGCCCGTGCCCGACGTAGTCGAAGAGCACGATGCGGTAGTCGTTCTCGAACTGCGGCAGCAGGAGGCGCCACATGTTCTGGTCGCAGCCGTAGCCGTGCGCGAACACCAGCGTGCGCGATCCGGTACCGACGACTCGCACGTTGTTACGGCGCAGATCGATCAGGACGCTCCGGTGGAGTCGGGATGCGATGGCATCCGGCCAGCGTAGCACGCGTCGGCGTCGGCCTGCCGCGTGCGGGCCATGAGGCCGACAGCCGGCCCTTGCTGGCCACGGTAGCGTGAATTCCATTCAATCGTGGAGGTCCCGTGGCCGCTCGGTGGCCAAGCCAACTGCTGCTGGTCCGTCATGGCGAAAGCGCCGGCAACGTCGCGCGGGATCGCGCGCACGCGGCACGTTCGTCACACATCGACATCGCGGAGCGCGATGCCGACGTGCCGCTCAGCACGCTGGGCATCGAGCAGTCGCGCGCCCTCGGCCGCTGGCTCGCCGGCCAGCCGGAGAGCGAGCGGCCCCAGGTCGCGCTCTCGTCGCCCTACGTGCGTGCGACGCAGACGACGTCGCTCATCATCGCCGAAGGCGGGCTCACCCCCGAGGCGCCTCCCGTGGTCGTGGACGAACGCCTGCGCGAACGCGAGTTCGGCATCCTCGACCGCCTGACGACGGCGGGCATCCGCGAGATCTTTCCGGAGCAGGCGGAGATGCGCTCGCGGCTCGGCAAGTTCTATCACCGCGCGCCTGGCGGCGAGAGTTGGTGCGACGTCATCCTGCGGCTGCGCAGCGTCGTCGACATGCTGAGCCTGCACTACGCGGGCAAGCGCGTGATGATCGTGAGCCACGAGGTCGTGGTGCTCTGCATGCGCTACCTGCTCGAGAACCTCGACGAGGCGGGCATCCTCGCGATCGACGCACAGGGCGACGTCGCCAATTGCGCGGTGACGGAGTATGCGCTGGGCAGCAGCGACGACGGCAAGGACGGCGCGCTGGTGCTCCGGGCGTACAACCGCACGCTGCCGATCGAGCAGCAGGGTACGCCGGTGACGACGGCGCCGGATGCATCGGTGGCGCCCCGATGAGCGGCACCGTGCGGGTCACTCCGGAGTTGCTGCAGTCGATGCCGCTGCCGCAGCCGGACAAGGACACGGACAAGAATTCGCGCGGGACCGTGCTGGTCGTCGGTGGGTCGGTCACGTCACCCGGTGGCGCGGTGCTCAGCGGCCTCGCAGCGCTGCGCGCCGGTGCGGGAAAGGCGACGCTCGCGGTGCCGCGGCCGATCGCCATCGATCTCGCCGTGGCCTTCCCCGAGGCGGGTGTGCACCCGCTGCCCTCCGAGCGCGACGGCACGCCGCGCCCGGCGCTGGCCGCACGCGAGGTCCTGCGACTCATGGGCAAGGCCGACGTCTGCCTCCTCGGACCGGGTCTCGCGGACGAGCCCACCGCGCAGGAGCTGGTGCGCCGGGTGCTGCCGGTCGCGGACGAGAAACCCTTCGTCATCGACGCGCTGGCGCTCACCGGCCTGTGGAACGAGAGCGAGCTGCTCGAGCGGCATCGCAGCCGTCTCGTCATCACCCCGCACCCGGGCGAGATGGCGTCGCTGTCGGGGCGCTCGATGGAAGACGTCTGCGCGGATCCGGAAGCCGCGGCGCGTCAGGCCGCGCAGCACCTGGGCTGCATCGTCGTGCTGAAGGGCGCGACGACGGTCATCGCGTCACCGGACGCGCCGCTCTACGTGCACGACGGCGATTGCGTGGGCCTCGCGACGTCGGGATCGGGCGACGTGCTCGCGGGCCTCCTGGCCGCGCTCGTCGCACGCGGTTGCTCGCCGCGCGTGGCGAGCCTCTGGGCCGTGTGGCTGCACGCGCAGGCGGGCCAGGCGCTGTCGAAGCGCGTGGGGCCCATGGGGTTCCTAGCGCGCGAGCTGCTGGATGAAATCCCGCGCGCCGAGGCGAACCTCGACGCGCGGGACGCGCGGCGCAAGCGCGCCGTCTAGTCCGCGTCGATCCCCATCTTCGTCGCGATCTCGCGGATGTGCTGCAGGTGCGTGCGCAGCGTCGGCAGCGCTTCGGTCGCGAACGCCTTGGCGTCCGCATCCTTGCCTTCGCGCACTTCTTCCTCGAAGTCCTCGATGTCGTCCTCGTGATCGTCGATCATGCTCTTCACGTAGGACTTGTCGAACGTCGCGCCGCTCAGCACTTCGAGCTTCGCCTTCGTCGCGGTGTGCTCGATGCCGGGCTTCGTGGGCAGCGACACGCCCTTGCGCGCGGCCACGGCCTTCAGCTTCTCGTTCGCGGCCGAGTGGTCCTTGACCATCATCGCGCCGAACGCCTTCACGTCGGGGGACTGCGCCTTCTGCTGCGCCAGCTTGCCGAGCTCGACTTCGGCGATACCGCCCTGCGCGGCCTCCTCGTAGAACTCGTGATCGGGCGACTTGTCAGCCGCGAGGACCAGCGCGGGCACCAGCAGCAACGCGGGGATCAGCTTCTTCACGACACTCTCCGGTTTTCCATGCGATGCCGGAAAGGTGCGCGTTTGCGCGGCGCCGCGATGTCGGACGCAAGCGCACGCGCGAGTCATCCGAAATCCAGCACGCGTACCGGCACCCGGTGGTGCTCCCGGAAGCCGATGCTTTCGTACAGGCCGCGGGCGCCCCGGTTCCCGCGCATGACGTGGAGGAACGGTCGCTCGTCCCGCCCGAGCTGCCGGTGGATCAGCACGGCCATGAGCCCGCGCGCGAGTCCGCGCGCCTGGAAGTCGGGATGGGTGCAGACGCCGCTGATCTCCCGATGCCCCGGCAGCGCGAACCGTTCGCCGGCCATGGCGACGAGCCGGTCACCATCGAACACGCCAAAGTATTCGCCCAGCTCCGGCGTGCGCGGCCCGAACGGACCCGGCACGGTCAGCTGCGCGAGGGCCAGCATGGCCGGAATATCGGCGGGCAGCAGCGCCCGGTAGTCGAACGTGGGGAACTCTGGCGGTGTGCCGCCGGCCCATGCCATCAACAGCATCGTGGTCTCGTCCTCGATGCGCCAGCCGGGCGGTGCGGGGCCCGGCCAGCCTTCGCAGTAGAAGCGCTCGCCCGGCAGGCAATGCGGCTCGATGGCGGCGAAGTCGGGACGATCGCGGGCGGGAAACGCGATGATGGGCGAGATGCCGGGCGCATAGCGTCGGGCGCGATCGTCGCCGACCGTGAGGTGACGCTGCGGCCCGGAGAAACAGAGCCACATCGCGCGGTCGAGGGGAGAGCCGGTCACGGGGTGGGCAGCGTACACTCGCGCGCATGGACTTCAAGCGCGCGTTGATCCAGACGCATCGCTGGCTCGGCATTCCGCTGAGCCTGATGATCGTCGTCTGGTTCGCGTCGGGCATCGCGATGATCTACGTGGGCGGCATGCCGCGCATCGGGCCGCAGTCGCGCCTCGACCACCTGGCGATGCTGGACGTCTCGCGCATCGTGCTGTCGCCGCGGCAGGCGGCGGAGCGCCTCGGTGGAGAGGACGCGTTGCCCGGCGCGCCGACGCTCTTGATGGTGCAGGGGCGTCCCGCCTACCGGTTCCGCGAGGCGGCCAATGCGATCGTGTACGCCGACGACGGCACGCTGATGCCGCCACTGGACGAAGCCGCCGCAGCGCGCGTCGCCGCCGTGTTCCTGCGCGAGCCGGCGCCGG
>Ga0182745_1003776_pt1 | contig 12894 bp, 9 predicted proteins | sample eDN3rd30CKraftBY_FD_128523 | JGI IMG/M metagenome (GOLD analysis project Ga0182745, IMG submission 128523) | Enriched backyard soil microbial communities from Emeryville, California, USA - eDNA 3rd pass 30_C Kraft BY (version 2) (version 2) | ecosystem: Environmental > Terrestrial > Soil >...
GGAACCGTCGAGGCTCACTGCCCCGGTAAGTTGGCTGTCGCCGTCCTGCGACGCATCGCCCGAACAGCCGGCGAGCGTGGCGGCGAGGACCAGGACGGCCCCGCGCAAGGTGGGCATGGAAAGGGTCGGGATCATGGGTCGCTCCTGGCCGGATCGGCTCGTCTTGCGGGACGTGAACGTTGAAGCGGCGGCATTGTGCCGCGCCAATGTTAAATTTTGATAAAGACCTGCGAGGCCAGGCATTGCGGCCCTGCCGCGCATGAAGAACAGGTTAAGAGCCGCTGCTCGCCGCCAGTGGCATGCGGAAGCTGAACGTGGAACCGCTGCCGGGCTGTGAGCGCACGCTCACGCTGCCGCCGTGGCGTTCGGCGATATTGCGCACGATCGACAGGCCCAGGCCGGTGCCGCCCAGGCTTTGCGAACGCGCCTTGTCCACCCGGTAGAAGCGTTCGAACACGCGCTCCTGATGCTGCGGCGCGATGCCGATGCCGCTGTCTTCCACTTCCAGCAGCAGCTCGTCGCCGATCTGCGTCAGCCGCAGCGCCACGCGGCCCTTTTCCGGGGTGTACTTGATGGCGTTGTCCACCAGGTTGTCCACCAGTTGGCTGAGGTTCTGGCGGTCGCCGAACACCTGCAGCGGCTGTTCGGGCAGGGTCAGGTGCAATGCCTGCTGCTTGTGCTGGCGGGCGGTTTCCGCCGCCTGCGCCGCCCGGTTTACCAGTTCGTTCATATTGATGCGGGTGAAGCTGGCCGAGCCCTGGTCCGCTTCCAGGCGCGAGATGGTCAAGAGGTCGGTCACCAGTTGCGACAGGCGGATGCTTTGCGCATGCACACGCTCCATGAAGTGCACCAGCGTGTCGCGGTCCACGTCCGGATCGCCCACCACGGTTTCCGACAGCCCGCGTATGGCGGTGATCGGCGTTTTCAGTTCGTGCGAAGCATTGGCGACGAAATCGGTACGCACGCGCTCCAGGCGCTTGAGGTCGGTGATGTCGTGCAGCACCAGCACCGCACCGATGGGGTTGCCTTCGTCGTCGGCCAGCGAGGCGATGTACACGTCCATGATCAGTTGATCGTGCTCGCGCACGAATTCCACCTGCAGGCGGATCACGCCACGGCTGCGGATGGCTTCGTCCAGCGCGGGAATGATTTGCTGGTGGCGCAGTTCCTGCCATACCGGCTTGCCGATGCTGCGTTCCTTGCGCACGCCCGTCAGTTCGGCGGCGGCCTCGTTGATGTGGATGATGTGCTGGTTCTGGTCGACGTCGATCACGCCCTCGACCATGCCAGTGAAGATGGTGGCCAGCCGGTTGCGGTCCGCGGTGAGCGTGGACACGCGCCGCGCCGTGTAGCGCGCCATCTGGTTGACTGCCGCCGCCAGCCGCTGATGTCCCGGCACCCGCGCCTCCATGACGCGGCGCTCGAATTCGCCTCTGGCCAGGCTTTCGGTAATGTCCACCAAGATCTGCAATTCGCCGATGCGGCGCCAGGCAAGCCAGCAGGCCGGCGCCAGCATCAGCGCCAGAAGCCCCAGGCACAGCATCCAGATGCCGGCGCGCTCGGCCGCGGCGCGCGCCTCGAGCACGTTCCCGTCCACACCGAGCCGCAGGAAGCCAAGCGGCCGCGGCAGTTCGCCCACCGGCACCGCCACGTAGTACAGCGGCCGCTGCAGCACGTTGCTGAAACGATCGGCCTCGCCCACGCCACGGCTCAGGGCCAGCTGGAATTCCGGGCGGTTCAATAGATTGTCGATGCCGTCGGGATTGACGTCGGAATCGCTCAGCACGCGGCCGTCGGCGGCAAGCAGGGTCAGGCGAAACGCGCCCTCGGTGGCGCCATAACCCGCGCTGAGGCTGCGCAGTTGCGCCGGATCCGCAGTGCGCAGCACCGGTTCGATCAGCACCGCCTGCAAACGGGCGGTGTTGCGCATTTCACCGAGTACTTCCGCCTGCACCGCCGCCGGCACCCGCAGCGCCAGCACGATGGCGCACAGCAGCGGCCCCGCGGCGGCCAGCAGCACGAAGCCGGCCAGCGTACGCCAGAAATGTTGTGGTTTGGGAAAACTCAAGGGCTCGACTCGGTCGCTGCGCGCTGATCAGCCTGGGTCCGCCATTCTATAGCCAACGCCGCGGATGGTCTCGATCGGCGGCGGGTCCAGCTCGAGTTTTTTGCGGATGCCCCGGATATGCACGTCGATGTTGCGGTCCACGATCACCACGTCGTCGCCCAATGCCTTGCTGAGCAGTTGCTCGCGCGAAAACACCCGCCCAGGGTAGCTGGCCAGAAAGTGCAGCAACTTGAATTCGCTGGCGGTAAGCTTGACTTCACGCTCGCCCACCGACACCTTGTACTTCACCGTATCGATGCTCAGCTCGCCCAGCTTGATCAGTTCCTCGGTGTCGGCGCGCTCCACCATGACGCCGCGGCGCAGCACCGCTTTCACCCGCGCCACCAGTTCGCGCGGGCTGAAGGGTTTGGTGATGTAGTCGTCGGCGCCCACGCCAAGGCCGAGCACGATGTCGCTCTCCTCGCCCTTGGCGGTCACCATGATGATCAGGCAGTTCTGGGTTTGCGGGCTCTGCTTGATGGTGCCGCACAGTTCGATGCCGTCGAGGCCGGGCAACATCAGGTCGAGCAGGATCAGGTCGGGCGTTTCGCGGCGTACCAGCGCCAGGCCGGCACTGCCGTCGGCGGCGGTGAAAACTTCGTAGCCCTCGCGCTTGAGGTTGTAGCTGAGCACTTCGAGAATGTCGGGCTCGTCTTCGATGATTACGATTTTCTTGCGGCTCACTGCGGCTCGTTCCTGGGTGCTTTGACGTGCGCGCAGCCTAGCACCGGTCAGTTAAGATCAGGTTAAGAGATTGTAATGGTTGATAAAAATTTACCAACCCTTAATGCGAAAGGCCTCCGCTCCTTGTCGGGAACGTCCGGCCTGGGCAATAATGCCCGGCCCTCCCACCCATCAGCGCAGCCGGAATTTTCCCCACCCACGCCCATGGCCGCGAAAGATTGTGCGAAAGAAAGTAATGACAAATCGGTCATAGAGGGGGCCGCGCACAAGCGCAGCCGCTACGAGGCACTCGTCAGGGAGTTCTACCACGATATCTACCGCTATGCGTACTGGATCTGCAAAAGCCGCCCCCTGGCGGAAGACCTGACGCAGGAAACCTTCATGCGGGCGTGGCGGGCGTTCGACAACCTGCACAATCCGGGTGCCGCCAAGGCCTGGCTCTTTACGATACTGCGACGCGAGAACGCGCGTCTTTATGAAAAGTTCCAACCGGAACTGGACGACATCGAGGACCACGAGAGCGGCCTGCCGGACACCCGTCACGCCGAGCCGGACCGCCTGATGGAAAACCAATTGCTTTACAAAGCCATGATGAGCCTGGAACCGGAATACCGGGAGCCGCTCCTGATGCAAGTCATTGGCGGTTTCAGCGGCGAAGAGATCGCCACCATGCTGGAATTGAACAACAACACCGTGATGACCCGTTTGTTCAGGGCCCGCAACAAGCTGCGAGTGCTAATGGAGCCGTTACCCGTCGAGGGTCGGCAGGACGAATCATGATCGAACCAATGACCGACGCAACGTTCGAGGAACTGCTGGGCGCCAACCCGCTCAGCCAGGATCCGGCCTTTCTCGCCGCCGCCCGCGCCACGCCCGCGCGCGAGGCGGCGTGGCAAGCCGCGTGTGCGTTCGAAAAGCGTCTGCGCGCGTCGCTCGAAGCGGTGCAGGCCCCCGCCACGCTGTTGCCGCGTCTGTTGGCGGCGGTGGGCGCCGAGCCTGCCGCGCCGGTCATGCTGCGGCCGCCGCGCGCAAGCACCGGCGATTGGCTGCGCCGTTATCTGCCGGTGGCGGCGGTGCTGCTGCTTGCGTTGGGCATGAACTGGTATTTCCAGTTCGATGGTCTGCAGGCGCTGCAGGATGACATCCTCGGGCATATCTACGACGAAGCCCCTTACATTCCCGAGTCGGCGCAGGTAGCGCTGGATGACGTGAACGCACATCTGGAATTGTCGCTTGGCGCGCATCTGGCGAGCAGCGCGGCGACCAGGAAGCTGCGGGTGACGTTCGTGAAGGATTGCAAGGTGGCGAAGCAGGTGGGGACGCATCTGGTGGTGAAGGGGGCGCAGGGGCCGGTGAATGTGATCATGCTGCCGAGCCAGGTGGTGGAGCATGAAACGGCGATCGCCGACGCCCACCTGCAGGGGAAGATGACGCCTTCTTCCGGCCACACGCTGGTGGTGGTAGGCGACAAGCAGGAGCCGATCGACGAGTACTTGCGGGTGTTCGATTCCAATCTGGAGTGGGAGTATTAGGGGACTTTATTTGGTGAGCCGCATCGATTAGGTATTAGGCGGTCCGCATCGATGCCGTGGCGCCTCTGACGTCCCTGTTGCCATCCAGGGGACGCTACAAGCACATCCCTGTGCGCTCAGTGATGGCCATCCCTGGCCATCAATGCCCCTGGATGGCAACAGGGACGTCAGAGGCTTGCATCAGGCTTTTGTGTTCCGCACGACAATGCAACTACCTTCTAGAAAGGAAGTATCAGCTGGTTCTCTGCTTCCCCGCTGTCTTTCTCTTTAGCCTTCAGCTTGCGCTTGAGCGGTGCGTCCGCTCCGGCTGAGACCTCTGGCTGCCCTTCTTCAATTTTGCGTTTCGGCTTTTTCGCGGCAACGGCTTTCTGGGGCTCGGACGCTTTCAGTGCTTTTGCCGGCTTATCCTGTTTGGCTTCCTTCTGCTGTTTGACTTCCTTCTGCTGTTCGGCAGGCTTTTGCGTATCGTCTGACGGTTTCCGCTTGAGCGGTTTTTGCGGCTCGGCGGCGGCCCAGGGTTTGTCGGCTTCGGAGGGGGCCTTGCGCTTGAGCGGGGCCAAACCCTGACTTTCGCGCTTGTCCAGGGGCGTGGCTACCGTCGGCGCTGGGGCCGGGTGCGTGGCGCTTGGCTGGCGGCGCTTGCCGATGTTCTTTTTGTCGCGGTGGCGTTCCTTGATCTTGGGGCGTTCCTGCTTTTTGCCGACGTCCGCCCGGTCCTTTCTTTTCACGTCGCCCGGCTTTTTCTTGGCAGGGCCTTGGAAGCGGCTTTCCAGGCCGGCGACGCTGCGTTCCTCGAGCGTGATGCCGAGGTAGCGTTCGATGCTTTGCATCAGATTCCATTCCTGGGGAGCCACCAGGGAGACTGCCAGGCCCTTGGCGCCGGCGCGGCCGGTGCGGCCGATGCGGTGGACGTAGTCGTCGCCGCTGCGGGCGAGGGCAAAGTTGATCACGAGGTCGACGCCTTTGACGTCGAGGCCGCGCGCGGCGAGGTCGGTGGATACCAGGATCTTGATGGTGCCGTCGCGGAACCAGTGCATCAGGCGTTTGCGGTCGTCCTGCGGCATTTCGCCGTGCAGGCAGGCGACGCGGGTGCGTTTCTTGCCGGCGCGTTGCCAGACGTCGCTGCCGCCCTTGCCGTCGCGCTGGCTTTGCAGGAAGGCGGCGAGCTGTTCGGCGTGTTCGCGGGTGTTGGTGAATACCAGGGCCTTGTCGTACTCGGCGTGGGCCAACAGCCAGTTGCAGAGCTGCTGCTTGTGGCCGGGGTCGTCGGCGAGGATGCGTTGCTGGGTGATGCTGGCGTGCTGCGAGCGGTGGCTGCCGATGGCCACCACCTGCGGTTCCTTGAGCACGGCTTCGGCAATGCGGCCGATGCCGTGGTGGGCCAGCGTGGCGGAGAGCAGGAAGGTCTGGCGCTCGGCCGGGCAGGCCTGCACCAGTTGCAGGACTTCGTCGCGAAAGCCCATGTCCAGCATGCGGTCGGCTTCGTCCAGCACCAGCACTTCCAGGTCCTTGAGGTCGATGGAGCGGCCGCGCACGTGTTCGAGCAGCCGGCCCGGCGTGCCCACCAGGATTTCCGGGTTCTTGCGGATCATGGCCTTCTGTTCGCCATAGGGCACGCCGCCCACCACCGCGCCGCTGGTAAGGCGGGTAAAGGCGGCGAGGTCGCGGCAATGTTTTTCCACCTGCAGGGCGAGTTCACGCGTGGGCAGCAGGATCAGGGCGCGCGTGGCGGTGTTCGGCGCGGGTTCACGCATCAGGCGCTGCAGCAGCGGTAACAGGTAGGCGGCGGTCTTGCCGCTGCCGGTTTCGGCGCTGACCTGCAGGTCGTGCCCGGCCAGCGCCAGCGGGATCATGGCATCTTGCACCGGCGTCGGCTCGTCGAGCGCCAGGTGTTCCAGCGCCTTGAGCAGCCGTTCGTGCAATTCCAGGTCGGAAAAATGGGCCATGCCTGCCTCGCCATGCAAAAAAGGGCGGCCATTGTACCGCGCCGCTGTGTGAAATGCGTTTGCCGCGCGGGCGGGGTAGAATTTCTCTCCGCTTGCCCGTTTCGCAGGAATCACCATGGCGTCCCTTGATCAACTGTTGCGCTTCAGTTTCGACGAACTCGACGTTCGCGGCGAACTCGTCTACCTGGATTCCACCTGGCACGACATCGTGGCGCGCTACGACTATCCCGCCAGCATCCGTCAGCAGCTCGGCAGCGCCCTGGCGTCGGTGGCGCTGCTGTCGGCCACGCTGAAGTTCAAGGGCACCATGGTGCTGCAGGTACATGGCGACGGCCCGCTGCGCAGCCTGGTGGCACAGATGACCAACGCGGGCGCACTGCGCGGCCTGGCCCGCTGGGAAGGCAAGGTGCCGGCCTCCGGCCCCCTGCACAAGATATACGGGCAGGGGCACATCCTCATCAGCGTGCTGCCCGAGGAAGGCGAGCGCTACCAGAGCATCGTGGAATTGAGCGGCACCTCGCTCGCCGATGCGCTCAACCGCTATTTCGAACAATCGGAACAGTTGCCCAGCAGCTTTCGCCTGAGCGTGACGGACAATCGCGTGGCCGGCTTTTTCCTGCAGGCGCTGCCCGCCAGCCGCCACCATGCCTTCAGCCAGGAACAGCGCGACGAAGACTGGTCACGCCTGAACCTGCTGGCCGACACGCTGCAGGAAAGCGAATTGCTGGAACTGGCGCCCACTGAGTTGCTCACGCGCCTCTACCACGAAGAACAAGTGCATCTTTACGAGCCCAAGCCGCTGCACTTCGCCTGCTCCTGCTCGCGCGACAAGGTGACGCGCACGCTGCTCACGCTTGGCCGCGACGAACTCGAAGCCCTGCTGCGCGAGGAAGGCACCATCAAGGTGGATTGCGAATTCTGCAACCAGCACTACGTGTTCTACGCCAGCGACGTAGAGCAGATCTTCGCCGACAACGACACGGTGACGCCGGGCACGATACTGCACTAGCGCCACCGTTTACGCGGCGCCGGGATTGCCCCTCACGGTTGCACGCGACGCCTTCAACCCAATTCGAAACTCGTCACGCCATAGACGCGCTGCACCGGGAATTCGGGTTGGCCGTTGCGGTACATGCGCGCCGTCTCGAACACCACGGACAAACCCTGCCGCTGCGCCAATTGCACCGCCTCGCCATTCGCTTCCGATACGTCAAGAAAGACGGGGCCGGCGCCCGCCCGTCCGCGGCAGGCCAGGAACAGGGCCTGTGCCGTTGCCGGATCGTCGGCAAACAGCGGCCCGATCTTGTGCCCGTCCCGGCAGGGCCGCAGCACCGCGTAGCCCTCGATCCTTCCGGCATCACCCGCCACGAACACCGCGCTCCCCGGCATGGACAGCCAGGCGTGGAGAAAGGCCTCGCGCGCCACCCCGAACACCGCCGCGTCGTACGCAAGCAGCGCGGGCAGCTGTTCCGCCTGCAACGGCGCGATGCCGGCGCCGACGTAGCCACAGTCGCTACCGCCCGGTCCGGCAAAACGCAGCTGCCGGTAGGCGTAGGTGAAACCGCTGCGGCGGTAGTTCTCCACTTGCGCCGGCACGCCATCGAGGCCGCAGGCCACGGTTCCCAGCCGGTCCATCGCCGCCTGCCACAGCGCCAGGCCATACCCCTGGCCGCGCCACGCGGGCTTGACGAGATACAGGCCCACGAAACCGTAACGCCCACCGTAGTTCACGGCGCTGATGCCGGCGATGGGCTCGCCATCCAGCTCACCCACCAAAAAGCCATCGGGATCCGCCGCATGGAAAGCGCGGGCGTCGTCCAACCCCGGATTCCAGCCTTCCTCGTCCGCCCAGGACAGCAGCAGCGACACCTCGTCGCCTTGCAGCGGACGAATGGCATAACGCGATTCCAGGGGGGATTCCTTGCGGCATGGCGAGACGGTCACGATGGCTCCTGCATTGTTCCTGATCGACCGGGCGCAACGACGCACCCCGGGCTCCCGGCGGGAACGCGGAGTCTAGGGGAAAACGCCTTGCCTGGCAGCCCCGCATAATCATGCCGGCACCTTCGCCTCCGTTTCGATTTCCGCTTGCTCATGCAGCAGCCCGAGCGCATTGCACAGCAGCTTTCGCCCCACCCCACCCTGTTGGCTGAGCAGCGATTCCGGATGGAACTGCACCGCCGCGAACGGCAGCGTGCGATGCACCAGCGCCATCACCGCGCCGTCCTCGCTGCGTGCGACGACTTGCAGGCAATCCGGCACGCGGTCGGCCACCAGCGAATGGTAACGGCCCACGCGCAACGCACCGCTGCAGCCGGCAAACAATGCGCCCTCGTAGTCGCGCAGCACGGACGCCACGCCATGCATCGGCTGTGCGAGCGTGGCCAGCGTGCCACCGAAATACTCCACCATGCCCTGCAAGCCCAGGCAAACGCCGAATACCGCCACCTGCGCCTGCTCGCACAAGGCGAGAGTTTGCAACACTCCCTGTTCGGCAGGACGGCCGGGACCGGGCGACAGCACCACCAGGTCGGGACGCCGCTCCGCCAATGCCTGCGGGACGTGTTCGGGCCGCAGCGTGCGCACCCGCGCTCCGCATTCACGCAGTTGCGAGGCCAGGCTGTGCACGAAGGAATCGCGGTGATCCACCATGAGCACGTCCAGATTCACGGTAGCGGCAGGCAGCATCATCGCGGCGCCCTGCGGTGCCGACGCGAGCGTTGCCGGCTCACTGCCAAGCGCCGCCAGCAGCGCTTCGGCCTTCAGCCGCGTTTCCGCTTCTTCCTCCTGCGGGATCGACGACGCCAGCAGGGTGGCCCCTACCCGCACTTCGGCGCGCCCCTGTTGCAGGCGGATGCTGCGGATGGTCAGGCCGGTGTTGATATCGCCGTTGAACAGCAGGGCGCCAAGCGCGCCGCCGTACCAGCGGCGCGGCGATTTTTCATGATCCTCGATGAACTGCAGCGCCGCCGGTTTCGGCGCGCCGCTCACCGTGACCGCCCAGGCGTGGCTGAGAAAGGCATCGAGCGCATCGAACTCCGGCAACAGCCTGCCTTCCACGTGATCGACCGTATGGATCAGGCGCGAATACAGTTCCACCTGGCGCCGGCCAAGCACGCGGATCGAGCCGGGCTCGCACAGGCGCGCCTTGTCGTTGCGGTCCACGTCGGTACACATGGTCAGCTCCGCTTCATCCTTGGCGGAATCGAGCAGGCGGCGTATCTGGTCGGCGTCCGCCAGCGCATCGCCGCCGCGGCGGATGGTGCCGGAAATCGGGCAGGTTTCCACGCGCTTTCCCGCCACCCGCACGTACATTTCCGGCGAGGCGGACACCAGGAACTCGCCCTCCCCCAGGTTCAGCAGCGCGCCGTAGGGCGCGGGATTTTGCTGCTGCAGGCGCTGGAACAGCTGCGAAGGCGCCTGCGTGCAGGCGGTGCCGATCACCTGGCTCGGCACCACCTCGAACAGATCGCCGCGCCGAAAACAGCCAAGCGCACGCTCCACCAGCGCGGCGTATTCGCCTGTTGCATGGTCGCAAGTGGGGGCATCGGCCGCCTTGGCGGGCACGAACGGCGCAGCCGCCACGCGCCGCGGCAGGTAGCGGGTACTGAGACGCTCGTTCCCCAACGTCTGTTCGAAATCGTAGTAGTGGCGCTGCGCCAGTTCGCGCTTGTGGTCCACCACCAGGATCGCGTCCGGCAGATACAGCACCAGGTCGCGTGCCGCCATAGCGCGCGGCAGGCGCCGCCGCAGCGTTTCGAACTGGAACACCAGGTCGTAGCCGAACGCGCCGTACAGGCCCAGGTAGGAATCCTCGCCGCTGGCAAAGTGGTCCACCAGCAGGCGCAGCACGCTGAACACGCTGCGCTGGCGCGTGCGGGTTTCTTCCAGCAAGACCGGTTCCGCGGCGCGCACGCTGAAACGCAGGCACGTGGATTCCCGCTGCACATCCTCCAGATCCGCGCAGGGCTCAAGCACCGGTGCGAGCAGGCGCAGCAGCACTTCCCCGCGCGCGTTGAGCGCCTGCAGCGCGATTGCGCGGCCGCGTGCCGTCAGCCGCAGCGGCGGATGCGCAAAGCCCACGTCCCAGCGGGTGTAGCGTCCCGGCGCTTCAAAGGACGAGCTCAGCAATACGCCGGGGCTGGTATCGAGCGTTTGCCGCAGTTCGCGCGCGGCATCCGCGTAATCCGCCGCCATGCTGGCGCGGAAGATGTCGATGCCGCCGCGGCTGCGGTAGCGATGGGTGGATTTCGGATCGATCTGCATGACGGTTCTCCTCGAGATTGAGTGGAGGCGAACCGTTCTGGAAGTGTATGCAATGCAAACTGCACGCAACAAAAAGGCCGCCTCGTTGCCGGGGCGGCCTTTGCTGTGTGTTCAATTCAGTGGTTTCAGAACACGGTGAAGCGGAGTCACACGGCCAGCGTGCGATCGCTTCCTTTACAGGAGGCAGCCCGATTGGACGGGCGCCACCAACGGTTGTGTCTGTGTGCGGTAGTCATGGCGCGCATCATGCTTGCACTGGCGAGGCTTTGTCAAATGCCCGCCGGTGGGCGATCATGCCCGTTTGGATCGGACGGCGCACAGCCTCCGAAGCAGTTTGCGGTTGATGGCCATGAGTACTCGACAGAATTCGCTCGACGTAATGCGGCACGGACTGGCGTGCCTGCTGCTGTATGCGGCGTCCGCGGCGGCACAGCCCACGGCGGAGGCGGTGGAACAGCACTATGACAACGTGCTCGGCACCTCGCTGGACCTCACCGTCCATACCCCCGATCCCGCGCGCGTGGAAACGGCAGCGGCGGCCGCCCTGGCCGAAATCGCCAGGCTGGACGGCATCCTGTCCACCTGGCACGACGACAGCGTGCTGATGCGCCTCAACCGGGAACGCCGCGGTACCGATCTGCCGCAGGAACTCATCGACGTGGTCACGTTGTGCGAATCCTGGCGCGAACGCTCCGGCGGCGTGTTCAGTTGCCGCCTCGGCCGCGTGGCGCAGGTCTGGCAGGACGCACAACAAAAGCAGCAATTGCCGGTAGCACTGGAACTGCTGCAATTGAGCCGCCGCATCGACCAGGCCGCCATCACCGTCGATACCGAACGTCGCGCCATCACGCTCGGGGAAGACATCGAGCTCGAGCCGTCCGGCCTCGCCAAGGGCTACATCATCGATCGCGCCATGACGGTGCTGCGCGCGGCACTGCCGGAAGCCACCGCCATCAAGCTCGATATCGGCGGCGATGCATTCTACTGGGGCGCGCCGCCAGACGAAGACGGCTGGCCGGTGCTGGTGGCCGACGCCGCGCTCACAGCCGACAACGGCGCCTTCATCGCAGACGTTTCGCTCAAGAACAAGGGCGTGGCCACCAGCGGCCACACCAGCCGCACGTTCAGCATCGGCAAGATCACCTACAGTCATATCTTCGACACCCGCCGCGGCTGGCCCACCGCCGAGCGCACCTATGCCGTGGCCACCGCGCCGGATGCCACCACCGCCGATGCCCTGGCCACCACGCTGGCCGCGCAATCCTTCGATGCCGGCATGAAATGGGCACAGCAGACGCTGGACGAAAGCACCCAGGTGCTGCTCGTCGACAGCCGCGGGCGGGAATGGCATTCCGCGGGCTGGATCGATCTGTTGCGCGGCGACCTGCGGCGCCAGTTGCGCGCCGACATCGAGCTGAGCATGACCTACACAATTCCGCGCCTGAAACAGAGCATCTACGAACGTCCTTACGTGGCGGTGTGGGTGAGCGATGCCGAAGGCAAGCCACTGCGCAATCTGCTGCTGTTGGGCGCGGATGAACGCTGGGCCCGCGAAAACTCACGCTGGTGGCGGCGCGCGCGCAGTCAAACCCGATTGGAAACCTACAACGTCACCCGCCCTTCGCGTGGACCGGGGGAATACCAGCTGATCTGGAACGGGCAGGACGAAAACGGCACCTCCCTGCTGGAAGGCGAATACCTGCTGAACGTGGAAGCCACCCGCCGCTATGGCGGCCACGATTACGTCAGCCAGCCCTTCACCATCAAGGCAGGCACGCAGCGTTACGAGAATCCGGGTGAAGGCGAAGTGGGGCCGTTCAGCTTCACGCTCGAGGTGGCGCCGGCAGAGTAACGCTCCCCATTCCGCGCGAACCCGAGGAATGACGAAGAATTCAACTGCCCTGCGTGAAGATGCGAATCTGCTCCAGCACCCGCTCGCTGCACAGGCCAATGAACTCGTAGGCATACTGGCGCAGCAACTGCCCTTCGCGCACCGCCAGGCGGGTGACATTTTCTGGGAAAAGATGGGCGCAATCGAGCAGCACCAGGCCCTGGTCGCGCTCGGGGTTGTAGGCAAGCTCCGCCACGATGCCCACCCCCATGCCAAGCTCCACGTAGGATTTGATGACGTCGGCATCCAATGCGGACAGCACGATGTCGGGCGCAAGGCCGGCTTCGCTGAACGTCCGTTCCAGCGTAGCGCGTCCGGTGAAACCTTCGTGATAGGTGATGATGGGCTCGGCGGCGATAGCCTCCAGCGTCAACGGCGCAACCGAGACAAGCGCATGCCCCTTGGGCACCAGCACGCCATGATGCCAGCGGTGGTAGGGATACGACACCACGCCTTCCACGTTTGCCA
>Ga0182745_1003777_pt1 | contig 12892 bp, 13 predicted proteins | sample eDN3rd30CKraftBY_FD_128523 | JGI IMG/M metagenome (GOLD analysis project Ga0182745, IMG submission 128523) | Enriched backyard soil microbial communities from Emeryville, California, USA - eDNA 3rd pass 30_C Kraft BY (version 2) (version 2) | ecosystem: Environmental > Terrestrial > Soil >...
GACGAGGTCGTCCCGGCCTCATCGCAGCCGAAACCGCGCCGTCGCCGCTGAGGCAACGGTCTCGGCAACCCGTTGCGTGCCTCCCCGTTCGCTTCCCAACGAGGAGGACGAGATGAACCAGGATCGGGACCCCAAAGCCCACGAACGGGCCAACGGCGAGATCGACCGCAGGACGGATATCGAGGAGCGCGTGCCCTCACGCGACGGAGACACGGCACGGACCGTCAGGCCTGAAGATGAGGATCGGCGCGTGCGGCCGGGAGAAAAGCGGCCGCACGGAACGATGCCCTGAGCGGAAGCTACAGGTGGTCCTTCTCGAAATCCTCGCAGGACAGGCCTAGCGCGGACAGACCGTCAGCCAGATGGTCGGCGAGCAGGGGCTGCCCCAGGAGATAGGCCGAGGTCCGGTCGTTGCGCGAGTCGCGGGCCTGGATGCGCAGATCTTCCCAGTCCTCGAGGTCGCCGTCGCCCCGGCCGAGCCACAACAAGGCCACGAGATCGACCTTCTCGTCCTCGTCGAGGGCCTCGATGAAGGCGATGAGTTCGGCCTCGGTGGGATCGTCCTCATGCTCTTCCAGGATCGAAATCCCGCCATCGTCGGCAGCATTCGAGGCTGAATCGGGATCCGTCTCGACGTCCTGAACGTCGAATTCCCGTGCCTTCACGATGATATGGCACACCATGTCGGTCGCGATCGCGATCGCGATCGCGGGCGGGTTCGTGAGGCCGTCGGACATCAAGCGTCTCCAGAGGGTCTGCAGGTCAGGCCGTCCAACGATTGGCCCTCCGATACGTTCCGGAAGGTCGATCCGATGACATCAGACCAGAGCCGCCAGATAGGCTTCGGCGCGCGCGGAGTCCGCGGATGATCCCGCGAAGCCGACATAGCCATCGGGCCGGATGAGCCGCAGCGTGTGGCCCCCGGGGACAGCCACCACCAGCCGGGGAAATTTGTCAGCAAGGGCCGTCACGACGACGGCCGGACCCCACGCGGTGAACTTGCGTCCGCCCGTACCCTGGGGGAGCCGCTGCGGCCAGCGTTGCCCGGGCTTCGGGCCGTCGGAGAATCCGGCGGCGTGCGCGGTCAGGGGACTGTCCGGATAGCCGATATCCATCTCGGCAAGCTGGTCGGCGACCCTGTGCCGGATCTGTGGGAAGCCCGTGGCAAACCGCAGGATCGCATTCCGCACATCCTGCAGGAGCGGTTTCCTGAGCGTTGCGGCTTCGGTCATCAGCCCGGCATTCCTCAGCACGCGGTCACCGACGGCGCTGCGCTCCCGCGAATAGCTGTCGAGCAGGGACGGTTTGGCGGCCCCCTCGATGACGAGCGCGAGTTTCCAGGCGAGATTGAAGGCGTCCTGCATGCCGGTATTCATGCCCTGGCCACCCGCCGGGCTGTGGATGTGCGCCGCGTCGCCCGCCAGGAACACGCGGCCCCTCGAATAGTCCCTGACCTTGCGCTCGTTGATGCGGAAGGCGGCCAGCCACACCGGGTCGGACATCACGATGCCGGGCGAACCGCGGCGCGCCATCAGCTCGTTGATCTGATCGAGCGTCGGGTCGGGATGCGTGTCGGCGTCCCTGGCCGGTCCGAGATCGGCGATCACCCGCCAGCGATCGGCCGCGATGGGAAAGAAGGCCAGGATGCCGTCACGGTGCCAGAAGATGTGCAGATGGTCGCCAGGGCTGAGGCCGGAGATATGTCCATCGGCCAGCGCCCAATGCGACTGCAGCGTCGAGCCCTCGAACTCGAAGCCGAGCCCATGCCGCACCGCCGAATGGGCACCGTCGCAGCCGATCAGCCATTCCGTTTCGACGGTTTCACGTGCGCCGTTCTTTTTCGCGAGCCTGGCTTCGACCGACGAGCCCGTGTCGGTGAACCCGGCCAGTTCGACCTCGCGCTCGACCGTCACGCCGGAAGCGGCCAGTCGCTCCTCGAGGACGCGCTCGGTTTCGCTTTGCGCGATCATCAGCGCATAGGCGAAGCGGCTGTCGATCACGCCGAACGACACCTCGGCGACGACCTGCGTGCCGGTCGAGATCCGGGCGCCGTGTGCCGGCATGCCGGCAGCCAGGAAGCCGGTGACATAGCCGGCGTCGTCGAAAAGTTCGAGTGAGCGGCTCCACAGGACGAGCGCCTTCGACTTGTCGGTTCGTTGCGCTGCCTTGTCGACGATTCGAACGGGGATACCGTGGCGGACGAGCTCGTTGGCGAGCGTGAGGCCGACCGGGCCTGCGCCCGAGATGAGCACTTTGGGATGATCCGCCAAGATATTCTCCCTGCACGACACGTCGGATCGAGCCTAGCCGCGCTTCGCACTGCGGCCAATCGGTCCTTGCAAAACCCCCGGCAAAAGGCCATATGCAGGCGGTCGATAGACGGACAGACGATTTTGGTCCGCGTTTCCGGTTTCGCCGGCAGCCCGCTCCACGAACTTTGATCCCGAAAACCAGTGCGAATTCGACGGCCGGCTGCGCGTTCCCTTTGTTTTTTCTGTGGGACGCCGCGCGGTTCAGCATATCTAAAGTAGTGAAAGGGTTACCCATGGCGACGGGAACCGTGAAGTGGTTCAATATTCAGAAGGGCTTCGGCTTCATCCAGCCGGACAACGGCGGTGCCGATGCCTTCGTGCACATCAGCGCCGTCGAGCGCGCCGGCATGGGCACGCTCAACGAAGGTCAGAAGGTCGAGTATGAACTCGTCTCCGATCGTCGCAGCGGCAAGATGTCGGCCGACAACCTGAAGTCGGTCGGCTGATCGCGCGGCTGCCGGTAACGGCGGCCACGTTCAGCGACTTGAGATGACCCCGCACCCTCTGGGTGCGGGGTTTTTCATTGCCTTTCGGGCGAGTTGGCCCGCGAGACGCAGCACTTCTCTACGCATTTCCGACGGGGAACGCCGAGACACGCCCTCGTGGTCGACGGACCTGAACCGATATGGAGGCCCCATGGCCAAGAAATCCAGCAAGCGTACGGAGTACGTGCTGTTCAACGTCACCTACGAAGACGGCAGCCAGCGCTCCAACCGGCGCGTCCCGCTCGAAGCCCTCGAAGGGCTCGAGAAGGATCTGCCCGCCCGCGAAATCATCGCGGAGCAGGATCGCGAGGTCGCCGAGAAGTCCGGCAAGCCCGTGCTCGCGATCAAGACCCTCGTGCGCGCCTGACTCTCTACTCGGGCGAAGCGTTCCGCCTCGGCACTTCCTTCAGCTCGGTGAAGGGCAGCTATCGCGGCGTAAATCCCGCAACCGTCATGCAGTTGTTGCTTGCGCCTGGTCCGGTGGAGTGGGAGGCAGCAGACGGTCGATCGCCGTGATCCAGGCCTTGCGCGCTTCGGCGACCGACAGGCCATGGCGCTCGCGCGTGCGGCCCCAGCTTTCGAAGTCCGTCAGTTGCTCCAGCGCGATCAGCAATATCTTTCGTTCGACCTCCGGCAGCGGGGCAAGTTCGGCATGATAGTTCAGCGCCAGGCCTCTCCACGTCACGTCGCGAATCTGTCTGATGCGCTCGCTTACCAGTTCCGATTCGGTCTGATGATGCAGCAGAACCCGCCATAGCGGGAGCCAGCGCTCGCAGATGCTGGAACGCCTCTCGACATTGGCGTGCAGGCGTTCGATCCGGGTGCCGCTCCGATCTTGACGAATGGCGCGGGCTATTGTCTCGGCAAAGGCATAGTCGGCTGCGGCGATGGTAAGAGCCAGAAGATCATCGAAGCGCTCGAAGACCGATCGCACGGAATAGCCGGCGCGTCGGGCAATCTGCGCCGCCGTGGGCAACTGCGGCCCCTCGTTCAGCAATTCCAGATAGGCTTCGATGATGATCTGTTTGGTGCGCTCGCTGCGGAGCGCCCGGCCGTCCACGCGGCGCGGCTTCGGCGGTAGTGCCTCGGGTTGGATCGCGATTATAGGGTCGCCGTCCTGCACCGGATCCACTCCTTAAACCCTCTAAAGTTGCGGGTGCCGTTCAAATTTCTGCGTCATTCATGCCGCCGTTCCGCCGCGGGGTCCATGAATATTTAACGGATTATCATGTCAGATGATCGAACGCCTGCAGCACCGACAGGCGCGACGGAACGTCTGTGCTTTCCCATCCGAAGAGTCGCTATAGTGACCACGAACTGGATTTTCGAGGAAGCTTAAGTCATGCGTCGTATCCTTCTGCCCCTGCTCGGCCTCTCCCTTCTGCCCGCCGCTGCCCAGGCCGACCAGGCTGCCGCCGCGGCCTGCTCGGCTCAGCTCTCCAAGGACGGGCAGCTGCTCTACGGCAAGGTCGCGCCCACCATGACGCCCCAGACCAACATCAAGGATGCCCTCACCAGCGTCGCCCGCCCCATGGTGATGGGCGGCTCGATGTCCCGCGACACCGCCCGCGCTGCCGCCGAAGCGGCCGGTGAGTGCCTGAAGCTCTTGAAGTGACCGCTCGGCCGTAAGGCCGTCTTCACGACCCTGGCGGCGCCGGTCTGCTGCGCAGCGCCAGCACCATGGCGCCGGTGAGCGCGAGCCCGGCGACCGCCATCACGACAACGGCGCCTCGGGTGCCGAGTTCGTCGGACAGCGCGCCGGCCGCGAGCTGTCCGAGCGGGCCTGTCCCGATGCACACCGTAACGACGCCCATCAGCCGGGAACGCATCTCGGGCGGGGCCTCGGTCAGCATCAGGGTCGACTGCATGTTGCCGAAACCCGCCGTTCCGAAGCCGCCGATCACCAGCAGGGCGAAGGCCAGCCAGTAGGACGGCGACAGCGCCATGAAGATGAGCGCGACCATGAACAGCGCCGCGCCGCCGGCAAAGGTGAGCCGCCGGTCCATGCGCAGGAGGCCCGCCGCAATCAGCGCACCGCCCATCAGCGCGCCCAGAGGCTCGCCGGCCGCCAGCAGCCCGACCAGGGCCGGCGAAACATGGAACTCGCCTTGGCCGAGCGGTGCCACCAGGCCCGAATAGGCGAAGGCGAAAGCGTTCGTGACAATGGTGACGCCGAACACCAGCAGGATGGTGGGCCGCGTCCAGGCGAAGCGCAGCCCTTCGGCGATGTCGTGGGGAATGCGCACGAGGTCGAGCCGCCGCGTCACCTGCGCGTGGGCGAGGCCCGCGATCGCGAAGGCGCCGGCGAATTGCACCAGGGCGGTGAGGGTGTAGGCACCCTTCATGCCCAGCCATTCGAAGGCGATGCCGCCCAGCAGCGGCCCCACCGCGCGCGTCGCCGCCGAGGTAACGCTGTCGAGCGCGATGGCGTTGACGATCCGGTGCGGACCGGCGACCTCGCCGACCATGCGCCGGCGGGTCGACATTTCGGTCGACCACATCGTGCCGGAGACGAGGTTGCCCAGCGCCACATGCCAGACTTCGAGGTGGCCCGCGACGGCGAGCGAGGCGAGCAGGGTCGAGATCAGGGCCGGCACCACGAGCGCCAGCATGAAGATCAGCTTGCGGTTCACCGCTTCGGAGATGGCGCCGGCGAAGGCGCCGAACAGGAGCTGCGGGATCTGCCGCAAGGCGACCACGACCGTGACGGCGAAGGCGGAGTGCGTGACCTCCCACGCGAAAAGGCCAGACGCCAGCAGCTCCAGCCAGCGCATCGCATTGGCGAAGGCGCCGACCAGCCACAGTCTCAGGAAGTCGGGCGAGCGCAACAGCTCCCGGATCGGCGAGTCCATTGACCGGAGGTTACCCGTCCCTCACCGCGAGGCGAAGCCCGGCAGCCGATTTTTAGCGCCCGATCTCCTCCAGATTGACGCCTGCCGTCTCGATGCGAAACCACCAGGTGACCAGCGCGCCGAGCAGGGATGTGAAGACGAGGGCGGTCAGCAGGAAGTCGGTCCCCGCGTCGGCCAGGATCACCGGGAAGATGAAGGCCGTCAGCACTGCCCCCATCTTGGCGAAGGCGGCGGCGAAGCCCGCTCCCTTGCCTCGGATATGGGTCGGGAAGACCTCGCCGGCCAGCAGATAGGTCTGCGCGTTGGGCCCGAGGTTGGTCATGAAGTTGAACAGCATGAAGCCGCCGAACAGCAGCATCGTGCGCGCCGGCTCCTCGACATGGGATTGCAGCGCGGCCATGGCGAGCCCGGCGGCGCAGCCGAGGAAGCCCAGGACCTGGAGTCGGATCCGGCCCACCCTGTCGGACATCAGCACGGCGGCGAGGATGCCCACGATCAGCAAGATGTCGACGAGGGCCGCACCCTTTGCCCCTTGGAGATCGCGGGCGATGATCGCCGTGACGTTGTGGGCCTTCACGACCTCGTGCCCGATCGTGTGGGCGAGGATCGTCGGCGTGAAGATGCCGATGCCGTAGGTCCCGAGGTCCTGCAGGAACCAGGGCACGGAAGCCAGGATCGTGGCGCGCCGGTTCTTCCGGTTGAAGAGCTCGCCCCAGCGTCCATGCCGGTGATGGCCACGGGTGGCAGAAGAGGCACCCTCGGCCAGACGCACCTGCTTGGGGTATTGCGGGCTGCGCTTCAGGAGTCGCCGCAGCTCGCGCTCCGCCTCGGCGTGGCGGCCGCGGCTCACGAGCCACTGGCCGCTGTCGCTCACGAACAGCCGGGCGAACACCACGAACGCGGCCGGTACGATCGCCATGGCGTACATCCAGCGCCAGGCATCGAGCGAGGCATCGAAGGTCAGGATCACGAAGCCCAGTGCCGTGCCGACGAGCGCGCCAATCGCCTGGAAGGCGAAGGCGCCCAGCACCAGCTTGCCGCGGTCGCGGCTGGGAATGCTCTCCGAGATCACGAGGTGCGCGGTGGGGTAGTCGCAACCCAGCGCCAGGCCGACGCCGAACAGGAAGAAGACCAGCCAGCCGAAGCTCGGTGCGACGGTCAGGCCGGCCAGGAAGACGACGAAGACCAGCATTTCGATCACGAACATGCGGCGGCGACCATAGGTGTCGGCCAGGCCGCCCAGCGCGATGGCGCCGATCATGATGCCGGCCAGGGTTGCGGCGCTCACCAGGCCCTTGCCGGTGGGCGAAAGACCGAATTCCTCGACGATCAGCGGCAAGGCGACGCCGGTCATGAATACGACCAGGCCTTCGAAGAACTTTCCGGCGGTTGCGAGCGTCCAGATGCGCCACTGCATCTGGGTCATCGGCACACTGGGGGTCGGCGTCCCGTCGGGCCATGACGGGGTCTGGTCGATATAGCCCTGGACGCTTCGAGGTTCAGCCATCTGGACAGATTACCCAGCGAGGTTACGCTGCGGTGTCTAAAAAGAAAAAAACACAAATCGGGGAAACGCCATGAAGAGACGGAGCCTGCTCGTCGCGGCCCTTGCCGCGCCGTCGATCGTTCCCGCCGTTGCACGGGGTCAGGGGGCGTGGCCCACCAGGACCGTGAAGTTCATCTGCCCCTTTGCGGCGGGCGGCGGCACCGACACGGTGAGCCGTCTGATGTGCGAACAGCTTTCGCGTTCGCTTGGCCAAAGCTTCGTCGTCGAGAACAAGGGCGGCGCGGGCGGCAACATCGGCACGGTCGAACTCGCGCGGGCGGCCCCCGACGGCTACACGATCGGCCTCATCTCGGTGGCCAGCCATACGCTGAACCCGATGCTCTATTCGAGGCTGCCCTATAATCCGGACAAGGACATCGTGGCGGTCTCGCGCGTCGCGCTCCTCGCCAACCTGCTGGGCGTGACGCCGTCGCTGCCGGCCAACAACGTCGCCGAGCTGATCGCGCTCTGCAAGAAGGAGCCGGGCAAATACTCCTTCGCCTCGTCGGGCCCCGGCACGTCGCTGCACCTGAGCGGCGAGCTGTTCAAGAAGATGGCCGGGGTCGACATCATCCATGTCCCCTACAAGGGCGCCGGCCCGGTCTATTCCGACCTGATGGCGGGCGTGGTGAACATGATGTTCGCCAACATGCCCTCGATGCTGCCGCAGGTCCGCGGCGGAAAGCTCAAGGGGCTGGGCGTCACCTCGGCCCAGCGCTCCAAGGCCGCACCCGACATCCCGGCCATCGCCGAGACCGTGCCGGGTTATGTCGCCACCTCGTGGTACGGGATCGGCGCACCGGCCGGCACGCCCGAACCGATCCTGGCCAGGCTCGAGGCCGCGATCGCCGAGGCGCTGAAGTCGCCCGTGATCCAGAAGCGCTGGAACGACGATCTCGGGCTCGACCTGCCGCCGCCCGGCCGTGCCGGTTTCGACCGGTTCCTGGCCGAGGACCGCAAGCTCTGGGAGCCCGCGGTCAAGGCCTCGGGCGTGAAGCTCGACTGATTTTCTTCGGGAGTAGTTTGATGTCCGTACAGTTTGCCGAAGTTCCTGACGAGGCCGGAGAGATCGCCACGCGTTGGCTCGATTCATTCGGGGCCGCGCTTCAGGCCCGGGATGCCGCTTCCATCGCGGCGACGTTCATGCCCGACGGCCATTGGCGCGACGTGCTGGCCTTCACCTGGGACGTCGTCACCCGTTCCGGGCGGGCGGCGATCGAGGCGGCTCTGGTGCCGGTGCTGACACGCACCGCCGCGAAGGATGTGGAGATCCCCGCCGCGCGCACGCCGCCGCGTCGCGTGAAGCGAGCCGGCATCGAGTGCATCGAGGCGATCTTCGAATTCGAAACCGCCTTCGGCCATGCCAACGCCGTCGTGCGCCTCGTCGAGTCCGATGGCGCGTGGCGGGCCTGGTCGCTGCTCACCACGCTCGAGGAGTTGCAAGGCTGGCCCGACGGGAGGCCGCGCGAGCTGAGCGATGCCGAGCGCTACAGTCGCGACTTCGGCGGCGACAACTGGCTCGACCAGCGCCGGAAGGCACAGGCCTATGAGGATCGCGATCCGGCCGTGCTCGTGGTCGGCGGCGGTCAGGCAGGTCTGGCGACCGCCGCGCGCCTGCGGGCGTTGGGCGTCGATACGCTGATCGTCGATCGCCACCAGCGGATCGGTGACAACTGGCGGCGGCGCTATCATTCGCTCACCCTGCATAACGAGGTGCACGTCAATCACCTGCCGCTGATGCCGTTCCCCTCGACCTTTCCGGTGTTCATTCCCAAGGACAAGCTGGCGAACTGGTTCGAGGCCTATGTCGAGAATCTCGACCTCAACTACTGGACCGACACAGAGCTCACATCGGGCCGCTATGACGAGGCCGCTCAACGGTGGACGGTGAGCCTGAAGCGCGGCGACGGGACGGAGCGCGAGCTGCATCCGCGCCATGTCGTCTTCGCCACCGGCGTCAGCGCCATTCCGGTCAAGCCATCGCTGCCGGGTCTCGATTCGTTTGCCGGCACGGTGATGCATTCCGGGGCCTATACGAACGGCGTGGACTGGAAGGGGCGCAAGGCGATCGTGGTCGGCACCGGCAACAGCGGCCACGACGTGGCGCAGGATCTCTGCGCCAGCGGCGCCGATGTGACCCTGGTACAGCGCAGCCCGACCTACGTCGTGTCGATCCGGGAGGCCCAGAAGGTCTATGCGATCTACACCGAAGGCCTGCCGTTCGAGGATTGCGACCTGCTGGCCGCCGCCTCGCCCTATGCGGTGATGCGGCGCGCCTACCAGCTCTCGACCGCCGAGATGCGCCAGGTCGACCGCGATCTCCTGGCGGGACTGGAGAAGCGCGGCTTCCGCCTCACCTATGGCGAGGACGATACCGGCTTCCAGATGATGTATCTCCGCCGCGGCGGTGGTTACTACTTCAACGTCGGCTGCTCCGACATGATCGTCGAGGGGCGAATCAAGCTGCTGCAGTACGACGACATCGCAGGGTTCGAGGCCGGCGGCGTGCGCCTCAAGGACGGCACCCTGCGCGAGGCCGAGCTGGCGGTGGTCGCCACCGGCTACAAGAACCAGCAGGAAACGGTGCGGGCCTTCCTGGGCGACGCGGTGGCCGATCGGATCGGTCCGGTGTGGGGCTTCGATGCCGGCGGCGAACTCGCCAACATGTTCAAGCCGACGCCGCAGCCCGGCCTGTGGTTCATCGCCGGCAGCCTTGCCCAATGCCGCATCTATTCGCGCTACCTCGCCTTGCAGATCAAGGCCCGCGAGGAGGGGCTCATCGCGGGATGATGGGAGTCTCGACACCAATGAGATCCGCCGTCTCGCCACTCCGCACTTCGGTCGAGACGACGGACTTGATGATCTGACTTCGTCCCGATCTAAATGAACTGACGGATCGCCGCGATTACGACCAGGGCGCCGATTGCCATGACCGCGCTGCCCAGCGAGATCAAGTAGAGGGCGCGGCCGGGCGAGAGCCGGCCTATATGGGCTGCGATCCAGAAGAACGGGTCGTTGACGTGGCAGATCGCCATCGATCCCGCACCCACGGCCGCGGCCGCGATGGCGCGGCCCGAGGCGCTGTCGAGGCCGAGCGCCGGCAGCATCGGCTCGACCATGCCCGAGGCCGTGAGGACGGCGGTGAGCGAATTGCCCTGCATCGTCTTCACGATGGCCGCGGCGAGGAACGGCGTCAGCACCCCGTAGCGCGGGTGCAGCGCATATTCTGCCAGCAGCTCCGACATGCCGGTCTCGTCGAACACCCGGGCGAGACCGCCCGATGCACCGACCGCCAGGAGAAGTGGCGCCCACGACCGGCCGGCCAGGGCCGAAGGCTCCCAGCGCCGTGCGAACAGGACCGCCAGGGTGACGGCGATGGCCGTCAGCATCAACGGCCTGGAAATACCGATGTAGAATTCGCGAGCGCCGCCCCTGCCCAGAGGTTCGCTCGGCATCTGCGCCACCGACTGCAGGAACAGCAGCCCGAGCGGGATGCCGATGCAGAGCCAGGCCCAGGAGAGCTGTCCTTCGGTCGGCTGGGAGGGGACCTGCCGCGCCACGTGCCACCAGCCCAGTGCCACGGCGACGGCGGTAACAGGCAGGGCGAGCATGAACCCGCTCCAGAGGCTGGCTTTCATCACCGAGGCGGCGGCGACGGCGAGCGGCGACGGCGCCAGGAGCGCGGCGACCGCGAGCAAGGTGAGCGCGAGGCCCAGCGCACGCCGCGGAGCGTCCTGCCCTGCCGGCTGCAGGAGCGCCAGCCCGGCCGGCGCCGAGGCTCCAAGGCCCGCTACCAGACCGGCCGCCGCCGAGGTTCCTGTGCCGAGCGGCGTGCGCAGGACCAGACCTCCGACCAGCGCTCCCGCGACGACCAGCAGGCCCGTCTGTTCCAGTGCCGCCGTGAAACCCAGCCCGAACGCCTTGCCGACCGAGTCGAAGGTCATGTCGGCGGCGATGCCGTAGACGACCACGGTGGCCATGATCGCGAGAAAGACGGGCAGGCGGACGCGCTGGATGAGGAAGACGATGGCGGCGACCGCCATCGGCAGAAGAAGCGAGGCGAGAATCATGACGGAGCGAACCTTAGTGTCCTGCTACAGTCCCGTCATGCGCCTCCTCGTCGCTCTCCTGATGTTGCTTGGTTATGTCGCGCCCCTGCATGCCGAGGCGCTGGTCCGGATCGAGGGCAAGAATTTCGTCGAGCCAAACGGTCGCATCCTGCGCCTCAAGGGAATCAGCCTCGGCAACTGGCTGATGCCGGAAGGCTACATGTTCAAGTTCGAGGTCGCGAAGTCGCCGCGCCAGATCTATGGCGCCTTCGACCGGCTTCTGGGTCCAGAGCGCGCCGCACGGTTCTGGCGGCAGTATCGTGACGCCTATGTTACCGAGGACGACATCCGCTTCATCAAGGCGGTCGGCTTCAACATGGTGCGGATTCCGCTGCACTGGCGGTTGTTCATGACCGCCGACGGTGAACTGGGCGGCGATGGCTGGCCGCTGCTCGACCGGGTGGTCGGCTGGGCCGCCGCCGCCGGCCTGTACGTGATTCCCGACCTGCACGCGGCGCCCGGTGGCCAGACCGGGATCAACCATGATGACGGGCCGGGCTATCCGCTGATGTTCTACGTGCGGCGCGACCGCGATCTCACCGTGAAGCTGTGGCGGGCAATCGCGCAGCGCTATCGCGGCAATCCCACGATCCTGGGCTACGACATCCTGAACGAACCGATCGCCCCGTATCACGACGTGGCGACCCTGAACGCGCGGCTGGAGCCGTTCTACAAGCGGACGACGGCGGCGATCCGCGAGGTCGATCCCGAGCGCATCGTGATCCTGGCGGGCGGCCAGTGGAGCTCCAGCTTCGCCATGCTCGGGCGGCCCTTCGCGCGCAATCTCGCCTACACTTATCATTCGTTCTGGGCCTCGACGCAGCGCGATGCGATCCAGCGCCACCTGAACTTTGCGAACTTCTACGACGTGCCGCTGTTCCTCGGCGAGACAGGGGAACTCAATGACGAATGGAACGAGGAGTTTCGCCGCCTGCACGAGATGCACGGGATCGGCTGGTCCTTCTGGACCTACAAGAACCTCGATACGCAATCGACCATCGTGTCGATCCCGCGGCCCGATGGCTGGAACGAGATCGTGGCCTACGCCGATGGCACTCTGAAGGAGAGGCCGTCCGAGGAGGTGGTGGACCGGGCCACCGGGCAATATCTCGACGGCATCCGGCTGCACAATGGCACGGTGCGCTGGTCCTATCTTGCGTCGCTCGGCTTAAGGGGCAGCCCCTAGCAGACGACGCAGGGCGTGGGTGGCTCCGTGATGCGGACGCGCGCGCGCAGCCTCGACGGTGGCCTCCAGAATGTCGCGCAGGGAGTCCTTCGCCGTGACGGCAGCCGACGAGGCCCGGGCTTTCAGGGTATCCAGCCGGCTCAGAGCGTCGACCGTGGCCTCGGCGAGCCCATCCGGACTGTAGCGGGACATGGCAACGCCGTGCCCTTCCTCGAAGGCGGGCCACGCGAAGGCGCAGTCCGCAGGCGCCACGATGGGGATGCCCATGCGTCGCGCCTCGTTGGACATTCCCGAGCCGCGTGCGCTGTAGGACTCGGGATCATACGGAAGCAGCAGCAGGTCGGTACGGGAAAGCAGGTCGATATAGTCTTCGTCGGACAGCACGCCCCTGCGTATGTCGAC
>Ga0182745_1003780_pt1 | contig 12890 bp, 15 predicted proteins | sample eDN3rd30CKraftBY_FD_128523 | JGI IMG/M metagenome (GOLD analysis project Ga0182745, IMG submission 128523) | Enriched backyard soil microbial communities from Emeryville, California, USA - eDNA 3rd pass 30_C Kraft BY (version 2) (version 2) | ecosystem: Environmental > Terrestrial > Soil >...
GCCGAGGAGGGCGACCTGATCGTCCGATCGAAGGCGGACTTGTCGGCGGGCAACACCCTCTCGGTCTCGGCAAAGACCGGTGAGGGTATTTCTGAATTGCTGGATCTGGTTTATGATCGACTGCGGGTCAGGGCGGCAAAATCCGGTCTCATCGGGCATCGCCGCCAGGCCGAGGCATTGGAGAGAGCGCTGCGTTCCCTCGCCGTCAGTGAGGAAATGGCGCCGGAGTTTCTTGCAGAATCACTCCGGGAAGCGTCATTTACGCTGGCCTCGCTTCTAGGAAGAATCGGGGCGGAAGACTATCTCGACGAAATCTTCTCTTCGTTCTGTATCGGGAAATAGGGTGTTTCACGTGAAACAGTTTGACGTGGTCGTAGTGGGTGGAGGTCATGCCGGTCTGGAGGCCGCGATGGCGGCTGCCCGGATGGGGGCCGATACCGCACTGGTGAGCCTTTCCCTGGAAGATTTCGGCACCATGTCCTGCAATCCGGCGATTGGCGGGCTTGGGAAGGGACACCTCGTTCGCGAAGTCGACGCGATGGACGGGGCAATGGGCCTGCTGGCGGATGCGGCGGGGATCCAGTTTCGTCTGCTGAATCGTCGCAAGGGCCCGGCGGTGCAAGGGCCGCGTGCTCAATCGGACCGCAAGCTCTATAAGCAAGCGGCGAAGAAGCTGGTTGAAGATCAAGCGGGACTGACAGCCGTGCTGGGCGAGGTGACCCGGATCGAGCATGGCCCGGATGGCGTGCGAGGCGTGGTTCTAAGTGATGGCACGGAATTGGTTTCACACCAGGTCGTCTTGACGGCGGGCACCTTCCTGAATGGCCTGATCCACATCGGAGATAAGACGAAACGGGCCGGACGTTGGGGATCTGCTGCTTCTATCGAGCTTGCGGAATCTTTGTGGCCGCTTTCATTGCCGCTGGGTCGATTGAAAACGGGGACGCCGCCCCGTCTGCTCCGATCGACGATTGACTGGGATAGTCTGCCGAAGCAACCGGGCGACGATGATCCGGTGCTCTTTTCGTATCTTAGTGACGGGCCGCTGGTCGAACAGGTCAGTTGTGCCGTCACCCATACAAATACGCGCACTCACGACGTTATTCGAGAGAATCTCGGTCGGTCTGCGATGTATGGCGGCAGAATCGAGGGAGTTGGACCGCGCTACTGCCCTTCGATCGAGGATAAAATTGTCCGTTTCGGCGATAAAGACTCGCATCAGATCTTCCTGGAGCCCGAAGGCTTGGACTCCGACTTGGTCTATCCCAACGGAATTTCCACTTCCTTGCCGGAGGATGTGCAGCTTACCTATGTGCGCTCCATTCGCGGCCTTGAAAATGTCGAGATTGTCCAACCCGGCTACGCAGTTGAGTATGATTATATTGATCCGAGGGCACTGAACCCTGCGCTCGAGGTGAAAACCATGCCCGGACTGTTCCTCGCGGGGCAGATCAACGGCACGACCGGTTATGAAGAGGCCGCGGCGCAGGGGCTGGTGGCCGGTTTGAACGCAGCATTGAGGGCTCAGGGCCGTCCCGCTACGCATTTCAGCCGTTCGGAAAGCTATATCGGAGTTATGATCGATGATCTCGTGACTCGCGGCGTGAGTGAGCCCTATCGGATGTTCACTTCGCGGGCTGAATTCAGACTCTCTTTGCGCGCCGACAACGCCGATCAGCGCCTGACACCGCTTGGACTGGGGCTTGGCTGCGTTGGCGAGGCGCGGGAAGCGAGCTACTCCGATAAGATGCAGCGTTATTCCGTGGCACGGGATCGCGCCGAGCGTGTGAGTTTCACACCATCGGAACTGCGGCAAGCGGGAATTGAGGTTCGTCAGGACGGAAGCCGGCGCAGCTTGCTGGCGCTTCTGGGGCAGCAGGATATCGATCGAAGCAGGGTCGTGGATCTGGACCATCAGTTTGCCTCGACTGATACGCGCACGCTACAACAACTGGCGACTGATGCCCTCTATAGGCAGTATACGGATCGGCAGGAGAGGGACGCCACCATCCTGCGCAAGGAGGAAGCGGTCAAAATTCCCGCCGATTTCGTATATGATCGGATTTCAGGGCTTTCGAACGAGCTTAAGGCAAAGTTGAAGCGCTTTGCGCCGTCCACGCTCGCAGCTGCGGCAAGTATCGAAGGGATGACGCCAGCTGCGCTGACACTCATTCTCGCGATCCTCCGGTCCGGCGAGAAACGTGCAGCAAGATGACTGTTTCACGTGAAACAGAAGCGCTTCAGAAATATGCTTCGCTGATCCGAAAATGGAATCCTGCGATCAACCTTGTGGCGCCGTCCACGCTGAGCGAGGTCGAAATCAGGCATATCGCTGATTGCCGACAACTTGTGGAAGCGTCGCGGGAGGCCGTCGGAACATGGGCCGATCTGGGAAGCGGAGGCGGACTCCCTGGAATAGTTGTCGCCATATGTCGGCCCGATCTCGAGGTTTCCTTGGTGGAAAGCGACAAAAGAAAGTCTGCCTTCCTGCGGACCGTGACCCGAGAGCTAGCTTTGACCAACGTAAACATCGTTACAGAGCGTATCGAGGAGGCAAAGCCGCTTTCTTCCGCGAATGTCAGCGCACGCGCGCTTGCCCCGCTCCCCCTCCTGATGTCATATGTAGCGAGACATCTGGTTGAAGGCGGGAGAGCATGGCTCATGAAGGGCAGAAACTGGTCATCTGAGGTGGATGAAGCCCGGAAACAATGGCAATTCGCTCTTCGGGTTCACCAAAGTGAAACCGATCCTGATGCAGCAATCCTGGAGATAGCGGATATATGCCATGGTTGAAACAAGGATCATCGCGGTCGCGAACCAGAAGGGTGGGGTGGGAAAGACCACCACCGCGATCAATCTGGCTGCTGCATTGGCAGAGAATGGGCACAAGGTTGCGATTATCGACCTCGATTCGCAGGGAAACGCTTCGACCGGACTTGGCGTTCCGCCCGAGGAGAGAGATCTGACCTCCTATGATCTTCTGACGGCGGATGCGGGTCTTGTCGAATGCATGATTCCCACGCGAATTGATAATCTCAGCCTTGTTCCGTCCAGCCGTGATTTGTCCTCGGTCGATTTCGAAATTTCCAATCGGCCGGGCCGGACCCAACTCCTCCGCCGGAAACTGGCGCATGGCGCTGATCTTGAATATCTTTTGATCGATTGCCCGCCGGCGCTTGGTCTTCTGACGGTGAATGCCATGGTGGCTGCTGGAAGCGTTCTGGTGCCCCTTCAGGCAGAGTTCTATGCCCTTGAAGGGCTGTCGCAACTGCTGATGACGGTGCGTGAGGTTCGGCAGACAGCCAATCCCGATCTGAGGATCGAGGGCGTGTTGCTGACCATGTCGGACAACCGCAACAATCTCTCGCAGCAGGTCGAGGCGGATGCCCGGAACACGCTATCGGGGCTGGTCTATAACACGGTTATTCCGCGCAACGTGCGTCTGTCCGAGGCGCCGTCGCATGCTCTGCCGGTTCTGCATTACGATCCGGGTTCCAAGGGCAGTATCGCCTATCGGGAGCTTGCCAAGGAATTTCTGGCCAGACAATTCGTGACAGCCTAGGGGGAACGCCATGTCAGAGAACAAGCTTGAGAAGAGAGGGCTGGGGCGTGGGTTGTCGGCATTGATGGCCGATGTCGACCTGATACCCTCCGAAAGGCCGATGCCGCGGCAACTGCTGCCTGTCGAGCAGATCACGCCCAATCCAGACCAGCCCCGCCGCAGTTTCGCCCAGGAATCGTTGCAGGAGCTGGCAGATTCGCTTCGTCAGCGCGGAATGTTGCAGCCTCTGATCGTCCGCCCGCATCCGAGCGATCGGGGACTTTATCAGATCGTCGCAGGTGAGCGTCGCTGGCGCGCGGCGCAACTCGCCCAATTGCACGACGTTCCGGTTATCGTCCGAGAGCTCAGCGATACGGAAGTTCTCGAGATTGCCATCGTGGAGAATATCCAGCGCGCCGACCTCAACGCGATCGAGGAAGCCGCTTCCTATCGCCAACTGATGGATCGCTTCGGGCATACGCAGGAAAAGCTTGCCGAGGCTTTGAACAAGAGCCGCAGCCACATCGCCAACCTGTTGAGATTGCTGAACCTTCCAGATCAGGTCCAGAACTGGCTGAAGGAAGGCAAGCTGACTGCCGGTCATGCCCGCGCACTGATCACGGCGCCCAATGCGGTGGAACTGGCCCGCAAGGTGATCGAAAAGAACCTGTCGGTTCGCGAGACCGAGGAACTGGTTCGCCGGCAGGCAGAGGCCGCGAAGCAAAAACCTGCATCGCGCCGGCCCGAAAAGGATGCCGATACCAGGGCGCTCGAAAGCGATCTGTCTGCGCACCTGAAAATGCGCGTGGCGATCAATCATTCGGGGCAGGAAGGCGGACAGCTTGTCATTGCCTATAAGGATCTGGATCAGCTCGATCGGCTTTGTCAGATGCTCGGTAACTGACTAGATATAGTCAGCCAGCAACATCGTACCCCTAGATAAGCTAAAACCCCGGATCGAAATCCGGGGTTTTGTGAACTTTGTGCTTCGGATCAGGACGCCGGATTTGAACTGACGCCGACCTTGGCGGGGCGCAGCAGGCGGTCGTGCAGCATGAAACCGTCGCCCATGACCTGGATGATGTTGCCGGCGATGGTGCCCGGAACCGGGGCCTCGAACATCGCCTCATGCAGCGTCGGATCGAACTTGTCGCCGATCTCGGGCTTGACGATATGGATGCCATGCTTGGCGAATACATTCCCCAGTTCGCGCAGCGTCAGTTCGACACCCTCGATCAGTGCGGCGGCATTTGCCCGCTGCTCGTCATTGACGGATTCGAGGGCGCGCGTCAGCGCGTCGTGCACCGGCAGCAGGTCGCGGGCAAGGCGCGATCCGCCATATTGCTCGGCCTCGCGGCGGTCCTTGTCGGCCCGCTTGCGTGCATTTTCCGCATCCGCCAGGGCGCGCATGAACTTGTCCCTCAGGCTATCCCGTTCGGCAGTCAGGGCTTCGATCTCCAGTGCGGCGCCCTCGGCAGCCTCGGGCAGGGACTCGGGGAAATCCTCGTCATCGAGGGGGTTTGCATTCGGATACTCGTTCGTCATGTCCTTCATCCTTTCCGGCCAGAGATGATCCGGCCGACGAGCTGCGCAGTATAATCAACGATCGGCACGATCCTTCCGTAATTCAGCCTCGTTGGGCCGATCACGCCGACCGCGCCAACGATCTTACGGTCGGCATTCATATAGGGAGAAACGACGAGAGATGAACCGGAAAGTGAAAAAAGCTTGTTCTCGGACCCGATGAAGATGCGCACGCCCTCGCCATGCTCGGCAAGTTCAAGGAATTCGGCAATGTCCCGCTTCCGCTCGAGGTCGTCGAAAAGCGTCCGTATGCGGTCGAGGTCCGCCAGTTCATGTGCAAGTAGGTTGGCGCGTCCGCGAACGATCAGCCGCGGGTCGGGGCCGTCGTCATTCCACATGGCAAGGCCCGAGGCGATCAGTTCTGCCGCCGCCTTATCGAGCTGCTGACGGCTCGCCTCGACCTCTTTCGAGATGCCCTGCCGCAGATCCGCCAGCGTCCGCCCCTCCGCCACTGCATTGAGGAAATTGGCCGCCTCCCGCATAGAACTGGCCGTATACCCCGCAGGGGGCGAAAAGACCCGGTTTTCGACCCGCCCATCGGCAAAGACCAGCACCACCAGCGCCCGATCAGGGGCGAGGCTCACGAACTCGATATGGCGAACCGGCGCTTCCTGCTTCGGCATCAGCACCAGCGAGGCGCCATGCGTCAGCGTCGACAGCGCGGTGCTGAGCCGGTCCAGCCTCGCGCCGGTATCGCCGCGTTCATCGGCCAGTGTCTCCTGGATCATCTCCCGGTCGGTGGGCGAGACCGGCCCCGCCTCCATCAGCCCGTCGACGAAAAGGCGCAGGCCAAGCTGCGTGGGCATCCGCCCGGCCGAGACATGGGGATGGTCCAGCAGACCCAGATGCTCCAGATCCTGCATGACATTGCGGATGGTCGCGGCACTGACGCGCTCGGTCATGTCGCGGGTCAGTGTGCGCGATCCGACGGGTTCGCCGGTCGCAAGATAGGCTTCGACCACCCGGCGAAACACCTCGCGCGAGCGGTCGTTCAGATCGGAAAGCAGGGCGGTCTCTGGCATGATGGCTCAAGCTGATCGTTCACGGGGTTGCGGTCAGGGGCAGGCGACCTGTATTTGAACAGCAAAACCCCCGAAAGGAATGACCGATGCGACCCTCTGGCCGGAATTTAAGCGATATGCGTCCGATTTCAATCGAAACGGGCGTGATGCGCCACGCCGAGGGCTCGTGTCTGATCTCGTGCGGGGACACGCGCGTCCTCTGCTCGGCCACGATCGAGGAGAAGGCGCCGCCCTTTCTGAAGGGTTCGGGGCAGGGTTGGGTGACTGCGGAATACGGAATGCTGCCCCGCGCGACCAATTCCCGCAACCGGCGCGAGGCCGCGGCGGGCAAGCAATCCGGCCGCACGCAGGAGATCCAGCGCCTGATCGGCCGCGCGCTTCGCGCCGGCATCGACCGCCGCGCGCTTGGCGAGCGTCAGATCGTGATCGATTGCGACGTGATCCAGGCCGATGGCGGCACCCGCTGCGCCTCGATCACTGGCGGCTGGGTCGCGCTGCGGCTTGCCGTCAACAAGCTGCTGACGGCGGGTGTCATCAGTACCGACCCGATCATGGATCATGTGGCGGCGGTTTCCTGCGGCATCTATGCCGGCCAGCCGATCCTCGACCTCGACTATGCCGAGGACAGCGAGGCGGGGACTGACGGCAACTTCATCCTGACCGGATCGGGCCGCCTGATCGAAGTCCAGATGTCGGCCGAGGGCGCCACCTTCTCGCGCCCCGAGATGAACCAGCTTCTCGACCTCGCCGAGGGCGGGATTGCAGAACTCGTTGCTGCTCAGAAAGCGGCAATCGCATGAGGAAGCTGGGCGAGCGAAAACTGCTTGTCGCGACCCATAACAGCGGCAAGCTGGATGAAATCCGCGCGATGATGGCCCCGCACGGGATCGAGGTGACCTCGGCGGGAGAGATGGGTCTGGCCGAGCCCGAGGAAACCGAGTCGAGCTTTATCGGCAATGCCCGCATCAAGGCCCGCGCCGCGGTCGAGGCGACGGGCCTGCCGGTTCTGGCCGATGACAGCGGGATCACCGTGGACGGGCTTGACGGCGCGCCGGGGGTCTATACCGCCGACTGGGCCGAGACGCCGAATGGCCGGGACTTCATGCAGGCGATGACCCGCACCTGGAACGAGCTTGAGGCGCGCTCCGCCCCTCACCCCCGCACCGCCCAGTTCCGGGCGACCCTGATCCTGATGTGGCCCGATGGGCATGAGGAGATCTTCGAGGGTGTCGCGCCCGGTCGCCTGACCTGGCCGCCGCGCGGGGCAGAGGGTCACGGCTATGACCCGATCTTCATTCCCGACGGCCACGATCTGACCTATGCCGAGATGAAGCCCGAGGAGAAGAACCGCATCAGCCACCGCGCCGATGCCTTCCGCAAGCTGGAGGCCGCCCTTGGTTAGGATATCGACCGGCTCTCCGTTCGAGGCCGCGCTGGGATACAGCCGCGCCGTGGTCAAGGGGCCGTGGTGCTTCGTTTCGGGCACGACCGGCTATGACTATGCCGCGATGCAGATGCCCGAAAGCGCCGCCGATCAGGCCCGCAATGCCTTCGCGACCATCTTCGACACGCTGCGCAAGGCGGGATTCGCGCCCGAGGACATCGTGAGGGTGCAATACACGATCGTCGATCCCGGTTTGGTTGACGAAATCGCTCCGGTTCTGGGCGAGGCGATGAAGGTTGCGTTACCTGCGGCCACGATGGTTGTCGCGGGCCTCATCAAACCCGAAATGAAGGTCGAGATCGAGGTTACAGCGTTCAAGGAATGACAGCCGCCGCCGCAATCCCACAAAGTGACCCCCTTGCCCAGGACTGGCGGGCAGGGGGATTTGCGCTTTATGTCCATTGGCCATTCTGCGCCTCGAAATGCCCCTATTGCGATTTCAACAGCCATGTCGCCGCGACGATCGACCAGCGCCGCTGGCTTCAGGCCTATCGCAGTGAGCTGGCGCGGCTGGGGCGCGAATTGCCGGGACGCGTGCTGAACAGTATCTTCTTTGGCGGCGGCACCCCCAGCCTGATGAACCCCGAAACCGTCGCCGGCGTGATCGAGGCGGCGCGGGCTGAGTGGCCCTTCGCCAATGATATCGAGATCACGCTGGAGGCGAACCCCACCAGTGTCGAGATGGGGCGTTTCCGGGCCTATGCCGATGGCGGCGTCAACCGTATCTCGATGGGCGTGCAGGCGCTCAACGACGAGGACTTGCGGCGGCTGGGCCGGATGCACAGCGTGGCCGAGGCGCGCGCCGCCTTCGACATTGCCCGCGATTGCTTCGACCGCGTCAGTTTCGACCTGATCTATGCCCGGCAGGATCAGGACCGCGCGCATTGGCGGCGCGAGCTGACCGAAGCGCTGTCGATGGCCGTCGACCACCTCTCGGCCTATCAACTGACGATCGAGCCGGGCACCGCATTTGGCGCCCGCCATGCCCGCGGCGGTCTCAAGGGGCTGCCAGACGACGATCTCTCGGCCGACATGTATCTCGACACGCAGGAAATCTGCGCGGCTGCCGGGATGCCGGCCTATGAGATCTCGAATCACGCGCGTTCCGGGGCGGAAAGCCGGCACAATCTGGTCTATTGGCGTCAGGGCGACTGGGCGGCCGTCGGGCCGGGGGCGCATGGCCGCCTGACGCTGCCCAATGGCCGCTGGGCGACTGAGGCCCATCTCGCGCCCGGCGCATGGCTGGACGCGGTCGAGGGCAAGGGCAGCGGCGACAGCCTGCGCGACTGCCTGACGCTCTCGGACCGGGCGGTCGAATATCTGCTGATGTCGCTCAGGCTTGCTGAAGGGATGGAGCTTTCGCGCTATGCCGCGCATGGGGCGAGGCTGCCGCAAGATCGCGTCGCGGATCTGATCGGGCTTGGTCTGGTCGAAACCCGGAACGACCGGCTTGCAGCGACGGCCATCGGCCGCCCTGTCCTGAACGGCATCTTGCGCGAATTGGCGGAGTAGCATGCGTTTCCTCTGGCTCGCGCTTGGTTGGCTCTCCCTGACGGTCGGGGTGATCGGGGCGATTCTGCCGGTGATGCCAACGGTGCCCTTCCTGCTGATCGCGGTCTGGGCCTTTGCCAAATCCTCGCCCCGGCTCAGCGCCCGGATCATGCGGCACCCGACCTTCGGGCCGGCCCTGCGCAACTGGCGCAAGCGCGGCGTGATCGGGCGTCCGGCCAAGATCTGGGCGACGGTGGCCATGGCCTGCGGCGTGGGCTGGTCGCTTTATTTTGGGCTGGATCCGCGCCTGATTGTCGCGCAGGCGCTGGTTTGCAGCGCGGTCGCGCTGTGGTTGGTGACGCGGCCGGAATCCTGACCGCGTTACAACCTTTTGCCCACTTGCCTGCGCCCTTCTGCGGCGCAAACTGCGCTCACTGGTGCCGGTCAAGGCCCAGGGTCTATCGGAGGGAGGACCATGAGCGACACTTCCGGGGTAAAGATCCACCCCGCCGTTGATAACGGCATCAAACCAGCCACGCCGGGATTTTCCGGCGGTGAGCTTCACTGCAAATGTTCCAGCAATCCGGTGCGCGTCTCGGTCAAGTCCCAGACCGCGCATAACCACGTCTGCGGATGCACCAAATGCTGGAAGCCCGAGGGCGCCATCTTTTCGCAGGTCGCCGTCGTCGGCCGCGATGCGGTCGAGGTGCTGAGCGGCGCCGAGAAGCTCGAGATCGTCAACAAGGACGCCCCGATCCAGCGTCATCGCTGCAAGGACTGCGGCGTTCACATGTATGGCCGGATCGAGAATACCGAGCATCCGTTCTATGGCCTCGATTTCGTCCATACCGAGCTTTCGGATCAGGACGGCTGGTCGGCGCCGGAATTTGCCGCCTTCGTCAGCTCGGTCATCGAATCGGGTGTCGATCCCAGCCGCATGGCGGGCATTCGCGCGAGGCTTCGCGAATTGGGGCTGGAGCCCTATGACGCGCTCTCGCCGCCGCTCATGGACGCGATCGCGACGCATATCGCCAAGAAATCGGGTGCACTCGCGGCTTGACGGCCCCCGTTTTCGCAGCAAGCAGGGGGTCGGTCGTTCCGGCCCCCGAAACCATGACCGCGGACGCGGTCTGGTCAGGGTCTTGAAAAGACATTCAGTGGCCACCCCGGCCAAGACGCAAGGAGATCATCAATGAGAACACGCGCAGCCGTAGCACTTGAGGCCGGCAAGCCGCTGGAGGTCATGGAGGTCAATCTCGAGGGGCCGAAGGCCGGCGAGGTGATGATCGAGATCAAGGCGACCGGCATCTGCCACACCGACGAATTCACCCGCTCGGGCGCTGACCCCGAGGGGCTGTTCCCCTCGATCCTCGGCCATGAAGGCGCGGGCATCGTGGTCGAGGTCGGGCCGGGCGTCACCACCGTGAAGCCGGGCGACCATGTCATCCCGCTCTACACCCCCGAATGCCGCCAATGCGCGTCCTGCCTGTCGGGCAAGACCAACCTCTGCACCGCGATCCGCGCGACGCAGGGGCAGGGGCTGATGCCGGACGGAACCTCGCGCTTCTCGATGCTCGACGGCACGCCGATCCATCACTACATGGGCTGCTCGACCTTCTCGAACTTCACCGTGCTGCCGGAAATCGCGGTCGCGAAAGTGCGCGAGGACGCGCCCTTCGACAAGATCTGCTATATCGGCTGCGGCGTCACCACCGGCATCGGCGCGGTGATCAACACGGCGAAGGTCGAAATCGGGGCGAAAGCCGTGGTCTTCGGTCTGGGCGGCATCGGCCTCAACGTGATCCAGGGCCTGCGGCTTGCCGGCGCCGACATGATCATCGGCGTCGATCTGAACGACGAGAAGAAGGCCATGGCCGAGCATTTCGGCATGACCCATTTCGTCAACCCGAAGAACGTCGAGAATGTCGTGGCCGAAATCGTCAACATGACGAAAACGCCCTTCGACCAGATTGGCGGCGCCGATTACAGCTTCGACGCGACCGGCAATACCAAGGTCATGCGCGATGCGCTGGAATGCACCCATCGCGGTTGGGGCCAGTCGGTCATCATCGGCGTGGCGGCGGCAGGCGCGGAAATCAGCACCCGTCCGTTCCAGCTGGTCACCGGCCGGGTCTGGAAAGGCACGGCATTCGGCGGCGCGCGCGGCCGGACCGATGTGCCGAAGATCGTCGACTGGTACATGGACGGCAAGATCGAGATCGACCCGATGATCACCCACACCATGCCGCTCGAGGACATCAACAAGGGCTTCGACCTGATGCATTCGGGCGAGTCGATCCGCTCGGTCGTCCTTTACTGATCCGAAACTGCTGCTTAGTTAAAAGGACGGCGGGGCCGCTGGTCCCGCCGTCGCCATGAGGAACAGAAGGAGCAGGCCGATGCGTCACCAATGGCTCGATAATGATGACGACGACGATGATGACGACGATCGCCCCCAGAAAGGCGAAAAGGACGAGGGTCTGGGCCTGCCCGAGGGCGACAAGATCGGCAAGCTCTACTTCAAGTCGCGCACGGTGATCGTCGCCGGCCCGATCAACGACAAGCTGGCGCAGCGCACCGTTGCGCATCTTCTGGCTTTGGCCGAAGACAGCGACGCGCCGATCAACATGCTGATTTCCTCGCCCGGCGGGCATGTGGAATCGGGGGACATGATCCATGACGTGATCAAGTTCATCCGTCCCACCGTGCGCACCATCGGTTCGGGCTGGGTCGCCTCGGCCGGCGCGCTGATCTTTGTCGCGGCGAAGAAGGAAAACCGCTACTGCCTGCCGAACACGCGCTTCCTGATCCACCAGCCTTCCGGCGGGATCGGCGGCACCTCCTCGGACATGATGATCCAGGCCGAGCAGGTCCGCCTGATGCGCGACCGCCTGAACCAGATCTTTGCCGAGGCGACCGGCCAGACGATCGAGCGGATCGAGAAGGACACCCAGCGCGACTTCTGGCTGAATACCCAGGAAGCCTTGGATTACGGCCTTCTGGGCAAGGTCATCCGCACGGTGGACGAGCTGAAATGACGAATGGCGGGACAGGGATCGTGATTCGTCCCGCCACCCCCGATGACCATGACGCGATCTGGAAGATCCTGGAGCCGGTCTATCGGGCGGGCGAGACCTATTGCATCCCCACCGACATCACCCGAGACGAGGCGCTGGCGGACTGGTTCGCCGCGCCTTTCACTGCCTTCGTGGCCGAGGTTGAGGGCCGCGTGTTGGGCGCCAGCCATGTCGGGCGCAACCGCCCCGGACCGGCAAGCCATGTCGCGAATGCAAGCTTCGCGACCCTTCCCGAGGCGCGGGGCAAAGGTATCGCGCGGGCGCTGGTGAATCACGCGATCGACTGGGCCGCCTCGCAGAGCTTCCGGGCGATGCAGTTCAACTTTGTCGTCTCGACCAACGCCGATGCGGTGCATTCCTGGCAGAAGGCCGGTTTCGAGATCGTTGGCCGTCTTCCCGGCGCCTTCCTGCACCCGCGCGAAGGCTATGTCGACGCGCTGGTGATGTATCGCGACCTGACCGCCCGCTGAGGGACCTGCGGGACCGGGCATCATGCCACGGCGCTGGACAGCCTGCTTCGGTTGAGGTTTGTTGACGGCAGTGTCCTTGCGGTCACGTGGGGCCAGCAAGCCAATCGTGGCAGAAAGCGCGGTTGTCGGTTGTCGGGTCCCCAGCAGAGTTGTTCTTGCACCGTCACAGGCGATCGTTTCGCTTCAAGGGAGATGACTGATGAGCTTCGAGACCGTTTCCGAGAATAGCAGTTTTGGCGGGACACAGGGTGTCTATCGCCA
>Ga0182745_1003782_pt1 | contig 12888 bp, 17 predicted proteins | sample eDN3rd30CKraftBY_FD_128523 | JGI IMG/M metagenome (GOLD analysis project Ga0182745, IMG submission 128523) | Enriched backyard soil microbial communities from Emeryville, California, USA - eDNA 3rd pass 30_C Kraft BY (version 2) (version 2) | ecosystem: Environmental > Terrestrial > Soil >...
CGCCCAAACGCAGGCAAATCGTTACAAACAGCTTCTCTCTCTCAAGGGAACGAGTGAAGAGAATGCGGCTCTGAAGCAACAGGAGTTGGACATTGCCAATACCGCACTCGAAGCAGCACGGCAGGACGCCAACCGAATGCAGGCCGATCTGGAAGTCCTGCGTGCACAGCGCAGCAACCTCCGTTTGGTCGCACCTGTGTCCGGGTTGGTGACGTTACGAAATGTCGATCCCGGCACGACGGTATTGGCGGGGCAGGCCGTTGTTGAGGTGATCGATCCCGGAGCTCTTTGGGTTGCCGCCCGTTTCGATCAGATCAGCGCCGATGGTTTAACGGCAGATCTGCCTTCCCGGATTGTATTGCGCTCGCGCTTGGGCCAAAGCCTGTCCGGTCGCGTCATGCGGGTCGAACCCAAAGCCGACGTGGTGACAGAAGAGACGCTAGCCAAAATCGTCTTTACGGAGCCGCTCGCGTCGCTTCCGCCGATCGGCGAACTGGCGGAAGTCACCGTACAACTACCGGACCTTTCCGCGCTGCCAACGATCCCAAACGCTGCCATCCGAACCGTTGAGGGACAGCGGGGCGTTTGGACGCTAGATAATGGAAGGCTCATATTTACTCCCATCACTCCCGGTCGCTCCGATCTTGCGGGTAATGTCCAAGTGGTAAAGGGCCTTGCCGTTGGCGATCAACTGGTGATCTACAGCGAAAAGACGCTCACTTCACGCAGTCGCATCCGTAGGGTGGATCGCATCCCGGGAGTGTCGCCATGATCAGCTTGGCCGGCCGCGATATCCTGCATGCCTGGGGGAAATTCATCTTCACCGGCATCGGGCTGGGATTACTCATTGGCGTCACACTCACCATGGCGGGCTTGTATCGCGGCATGGTGGAGGACGGAAAGGTTCTACTCGATAACAGCGGCGCCGATCTCTGGGTGGTCCAGAAAGATACTCTGGGACCTTACGCCGAACCCTCCAGCGTCCCCGATGATCTATGGCGAAGCATCCGCACGATGCCCGGCGTGGCGCAAGCGGCCAACGTCACCTATCTGACGATGCAGGTCGGCAAAGAAAACGAAGATATCAGAGCGATGGTAGTAGGGATCACCGCGGGAGACTCGGGGGCTCCGGGCTGGCCGCCCCACCTCGTTGCCGGTCGGCAGATTACCCGTGGACATTACGAAGCGGTGGCTGATATTGCCACCGGCTTCGATCTCGGCGATGTGCTCAACATCCGTCGCAACCGCTATACCGTTGTTGGCCTGACGCGCCGCACCGTGTCGTCAAGTGGCGACCCGATGGTATTTATCCCCCTCAAGGATGCGCAAGAGGCGCAGTTCCTCAAGGACAACGACGCCATCCTGATGCAGCGCCGCCGCACTAGGGCCAACCCGGTTTTCAACCGTCCCGGCGTACGGGGTTTGCTGGATGCAGTGACCGGTTCGCAGATCGAAAACCGCTCTGTCAATGCAATCCTCGTTCGGATTCGGCCTGAGTTCACTCCGCAGGAAGTAGCAGAACCTATCCAGCGCTGGAAACGGCTCACCGTGTATGACCGTGCAGCGATGGAAAAAATCCTCATTGGCAAGCTGATCGCCACATCCGCCCGGCAGATCGGCATGTTCCTCGTCATTCTGGCACTGGTCAGCGCTGCCATTGTCGCTTTCATCATCTACACGTTGACCATGGACAAGATTCGCGAAATCGCCGTACTCAAACTCATCGGCACGCGTAACCGGACCATTGCAGGGATGATCCTGCAACAGGCTCTGGTGCTTGGAGTAATCGGTTTCGTCGTAGGAAAGATCACCGCCACCTTCGCCGCGCCTCACTTTCCAAAGTATGTGCTGCTTGTGCCACTGGACTCTGTCATGGGCCTCTTTGCCGTGCTCGTCATCTGTGTGCTCTCCAGCATCGTTGCCATTCGGATGGCACTCAGGGTCGATCCTGCCGAAGCCATTGGATAAAACATGAACCCCAAAGGCATCCACATCGAAAATCTGAGCAAACGCTTTGGCGAAGGCGACACGGCCGTCCTCGCCTTGAAAGAGGTGAACATGCAGGTGGCACCGGGTGAAGTGGTCGGGTTGATCGGCCCATCCGGGTCGGGCAAAAGCACGCTGCTCAAATGCCTGGGTGCGGTCATTGATCCGACATCCGGTCGCATGGTCCTGAGCGATACAGTCATCTATGACAATGGCTGGAAGGTACGCGATCTGCGTGCGTTGCGTCGCGACAAGATCGGCTTCGTCTTTCAGGCTCCCTACCTCATCCCGTTCCTCAACGCCCTTGATAACGTGGCGCTGCCTCCCATGCTGGCAGGCATCGCGAATGATCAGGCACGCCAGCGGGCATTGGAATTGTTAACCGCGCTGGACGTGCAGCATCGTGCTGAAGCAATGCCTTCCCAGCTATCAGGCGGCGAACAACAACGCGTGGCCATCGCCCGTGGATTGATCAACCGACCCCCGGTGATTCTTGCCGACGAACCCACCGCCCCGCTGGATTCGGAACGCGCCATGGCCGTCATCCACATTCTCAACAACATGGCTCGACGATTTCAGACCGCAGTCATCGTCGTCACCCACGACGAAAAGATTATCCCTACCTTCAAGCGTATCTACCACATCCGGGATGGGATCACCCACGAGGAACGGGGAGAAGGGCATGGATTCGATTGATCAATGCGAATAGGTTACCGGAGAGATTCTTCCGGCCCCGAATTAATTCTTCTTGATCTTCGTCAAGGCAATCTGCGGCTTCATCTGCGCAGTAAATAACTGCGCCAATCTTTCCTATGGACTCTACTTCAAATCGTCCCTTTACCCGACTGCACAGGATGCTTCATTGGGTGATGGCTATCGGCATGCTTGTCCTGTTCTCCACCGGATTTCTGAGAATGGAATGGATGAGCAAAAGGGCTGTCCTTGAAGCCGCAGAGAGACAGAATCTGGAGGTGACACAAGATCAGGTCGTAGCGTTGTACAAAGTCCTTCGTGAGCCGATGTGGAGATGGCACGTTTACGCTGCTTACCTCGTCACTCTCTGCTTCGGCATTCGTATCGTTTATATGATGGCGAGAGGGCTTCGTTTCCCAAATCCTTTCCAACAAAAGATCTCTGTTCGGGAGCGCATACAGGGGAGTGTCTACCTGCTGTTTTATCTCTTCATCCTTGAGTCGATGGTAACCGGCTTTTACTTGAAATGGATCGCAGGAAGCTGGAAGGAGTCTTTTGAAACTGTACACAAACTCGGCATGTATCTTTTCCCCATTTTTATTGCCGGCCATCTTATCGGCATCTGGATAGCCGAGCATGGCCGGAAAAGAGGAATCGCCTCTAAAATGATAGGAGGCGACCGGTAAAGGCGAAGTTACAGAAGAATCCCTAAGGAGTGAGCTTTCCCTTTTTTCGCATTACCTGATTTCTGCCATTCCTGAATCGGCTTTTATTTCTGACATCACGCGGTTTGTTGAAATGGTAGGATGATGCTCGAAGCGAACCGGAAAATGGAATCAAGCCTCTGGAGGGGTGTCTACTCATGTACAGGGAAGGGAAATGCTCGAGACATTCAGAAGACAAAGGGAACGAAACTGATCGCACCGGAAACGAAGGGATCTACTCTATTGAACTCGCCAACGCGATGCTTCTATCGCAGCTCCTCGATAAAATCATCGAACTGCCGATGGATTCTTTGCATACACGAAAACTTGCTCAGGCGAAGGATCAAGGAGTCCAGAAGGAAGAATGCCGCCCGACAAGGCGACGAAGACTTATAAATTGCTATCCCGTCTCAAATCTCAATACCTTTCTCCAAGCGCCGGAGGCATGATGCCGCCACTCTCAAGCCTAACTGGAAGGTCCACTTCTTTCCTCTATGAACTACTTCCGCGATTTGCCGAGCGTTTGTGTGGAAGCCTCTCGCTGAACTCTTCAATGCACATCCTTGGATTCCTCCTGCGACCAAAACCGACTATGAATTGGCGGCAGATATCTTCGGCATCGAAAAGCTGGCCAAGGAACTGGGGGTGTCTGGATTACCATGAAGCCGTCCAATCCCAAGGAGGTGCAAGATGGCTGGAGGAAACCTATGCATCCCTCCTCATGCAGGCCTATCGGATGATCCGAGCCGAAGGAAAGACCCGGAAGTCACTGATGACGGTTTCGTAGAGGAAGTTCCTTGGGAGCCGTTTACGGAATAGAAGGAACAACGAAATGGCGCACATCTCATCTTCGGGGTGTGCGCCATTTTTATTCTCCCAGCGCAATCCCGGCGCTACGCGCCATCAGTAGGGGGCAAGGTTTTCGAGCTTGGACGATAGAGAAGCCCACGACGTGAAACACCCACTTCCGACCGGGCCATTTCTATTTTCAGGGTCATTCGGCGCTACGCGCCGCCTACCCATGTTCTGTGGTGAGCACCATGAAGTGCCAGCCGCTTCGTAGCCGACGCAAACCAGCAATACAAGAAAACATGCAACTACATCCACATCCTCCCCGTTTCATCCGGGGCGACCACATCACAAAAAGCCTGAGCGAATGGGTCTGCAACATCGCAGATGGCGGCCCTTACCTGAGCCTCGGCTACTTTGCCCCATGTGGCATTAATGTTCATCCGTTGGATGAGAAGGCGTTCCTCGAAGCACTTGAGATGGCCGAGAACCAAAAGGACCTCTGCCCCGGTGGAAACCGCGCCATTCTCTTCTGCACGACCACAGACCCGTATCAGTTCCTCCGGCACTCTCATCCACTGCAGGAGAAGTCTTTGAACACGCGTTTGCGGACGGTAACACGCCGGATGCTAACACTCATTCGGGATCATTCAACATTGAGGGTCAGAATCCTGACCCGAAGCCCCTTAGCTCAGGAGGATTTCGATCTCTTCAAGAGCTTTGGGAATCGCCTCATGTTCGGCATGTATCTGCCGACCTTGAGAGACGATCTTTGCAAGATCTACGAACGCGACGCGCCCTCACCGGCTTCGCGTCTGGAGACGCTCAAAAAGGCAAAGGCGGCGGGACTCCATATCTTCGTGGCGATGGCTCCCACGTTTCCTGAATCTGATGAAGCTGATTTGAGACGCACCATGGATACTATTGCGGAGCTTGACCCGCTAACGGTGTTTCACGAAGTCCTACACCTCAATGCGGATGGCGTGGCTCGCATGATGATCAATGCGGCGATGCAGGGAGCAAGGGTTAACACGAAGGTCTTTCGGTCCCGAAAGCAGTGGATCAAACATGCACTCCAAACATTCGCGTCTGTAGAACGGGTTGCTAAGGCCACCGGTCTTCGAAAGCGGCTTCACCTCTGGCCGCACCAAATCCTCGAGACCGGCGAAGCAATGCCGCTTGTTAGCAACCCAACTCGTTATTGGAAGTGGTTGGAAGGGTGCTGGATGCGAGTGAGCGAATGGCCCTGAGGCACCCGAAAATAAAACACTCATGAAAACAGACCCTATAAAGCCAACGGTCATCAGTCTGGTTAACCCCCGAGGAGGCGTTGGCAGGACAGCCCTCGCGATTGCAATGGCGCGTTGTCTTACCGGAATCCATAGAAAGAGCGTGCTCCTCCTTGATCTTGATCCGTCAAGAAGGGCCAGCGTTCAGTTAAAGGGCTTCGATATTACTGAAGGTTCATTATTAATGAGACGGATCGCGGTTAGCTCAGATGCGTCCTTTGCATTATCCTCAATGACCCCGCTTTCCATGAGCCGTTACAACTTCGTGCTGATCGATACCCCAGCAACCGCCGGTCCATCTTTTTGGAGCGCGCAATCCCTCTCTACTCATTACCTGATTCCTACCCTCCCTGAAGCGGCTTTTATTCCTGAGATCGCGCGACTCGTTAAAATGATTAGCCGATTTTCGAAGCGGACCAACCATGGGATCAAGCCCCTCGGGATCGTAGCGACCCATGTACGGGAGCCGAGAGCTGTTGCTGCATTCAGACAGGCGATGGCTTCAAAAGAAGAGGTCGCCCCTCAAGAAATACCTCCAGTCTTCGAGCACTACGTTCGTCATACCTCAGCCTTTTCAGGAAATCGCCCGAGCCCGGTAGACGTGAGGGGCATGATCGGGGAATGCCTCCAGCGTCTTTCATAAAACACATCTGCCCTTATGAAAAAGCACTCTCATTCCAAACCCATCACCGCAGCTCTCAAAAGTCAGATACTCTCCCTCTCAAAGGGTATTCCTGAAGTAGTGCTCGATAAGAAATCTGCTCTATGGCTGAGCTTCATCCTTCATGTCGGCTTTGAGGCTGGATTACGAAAAAGGGAGATCAACGAAGCTCGACCGGATTGGTTCAATCTGCACGGAAGGCGCATCACCGTTCTTCCAGATTCTCGAGGGAGCAGTTCCCGCGCCATTCCCATGACGGACGTATTGTTCGAGTTCCTGACAGACTATCCAATGACGGAAGATGGGTTTCCGAAACCGGATTCCGTCAGCGAGGACGAACTATCGCGGCACAATCACAGCCGTCTATTTCGCCCCTTCACGCAATGGGCAGGCACGGTGTTGAACTGCGACCTCAGCCATGTGCAGACCTCGACGATGCGCTCCACATACGCCTGCCTCCTTATTAATAAAAACGTCTCAGTCACTCAGGTAGCTGAGTGGATGGGATGCCCAGATGAGCTTGTGAGGGAGTACTCGCGGGGCCAGCAGACGTAAAGGATTCAACAAGAAAAAGACTGCATCAGGGCGCACGCTCCATCTCCGGGTGTGCGCCCTTTCTTGTTCGTAGGCATGTGGCGCTACGCGCCCCCTATCCATCCCCGTTGGTGAGGGCTGCGAAGTGACGCCACTTCCAACCAAGGCAAACCACTAACACAAGAAAATGTATGCAACCAAACTGTAACTCATCGTTCCCGGAGCCGCCTGTCGGTCTCTGGGATAAACCCGTCGTCATTGCTCCAAGCAATTTCATCAACAAAAGCCTCTCGGACTGGGCCTGCAACATCGCCGTCGGATGTGCTCACCAATGCTCTATCTGCTTCGTCCCGAGCGTGTCCACCAACAAGATGGCTCCCTCCCTGAAAGAGAGGGGCGTGGAAGATCCCGATCTGGAGTGGGGGGACTACGTTTTCCTCCGTCCGTGGGATGAGAAGAAGTTTCTCGCTTCCTTGAGGAAAGCGGAAAACCAGAAGAATCTCTCACCGGACGGAAATCGTGCGGTGCTCTTCTGTTCCACCACCGATCCCTATCAGATCATCCGGCACCCCTACCCCGCCCAAGCGGAACTGCTCAATACGGTCCGAAGGGAATTGGTCCGAAAAGCGCTGATCGCGATTCGCGACCACTCGACTCTTCGGGTACGGATCCTCACCCGGAGTCCACTAGCCAAGCAGGACTTCGAACTCTTTAAGAGCTTCGGCAAGCGTCTGATGTTCGGGATGAGCATCCCCACCTTGGATAACCGCCTCTGCCGGATCTACGAGCCTCATGCTCCAGCTCCCGCACAAAGACTAAAGACGCTCCAAGCAGCCAAGATGGCGGGACTCAATATCTTTGTAGCAATGGCTGCTACTTACCCGGAGTCCGGTATTACCGACCTCCGAAGAACCATGACAGCCATCGCGGAGTTGAAACCCCTGACCTTATTCCATGAGGTCGTCAACATCCGTGCCAAGAATATCTCCCGCGTGGTAATCAACGCTGCTCTCAACGGCAAGAAGCCCGATGTCAGCGTCTTCCAGTCGCACGGAGCATGGATGATCCACGCTTTGGAGACCTTCAAACTGGTCCAGATGCTCGCAAGGGAACTGAAACTCCACCGTCGTCTGCACCTCTGGCCGGACAAATCGATGGCCACCTTGCAGGCCTTCCAGTCTGTCCTGGATCCCGACCGTCATCTGCGCTGGCTGGAGCGCTGGTGGAACCGCGTCAGTGAATGGCCCCGGTAAACGTCAAACCCCGTAAACAAGTCTCTGAAAGGACAGACAGAATGCATCAATCCACCACACAACCACCCAAGCAAAATACCCAACCCAAGTTCCACCGAACCCGACGCCCCGAGCGTGCCTGCATCCGCATACGAAGATTCGGCCCCATCCGGAGATATTACCTCCCGAAGTGGCCGTACTGCGGGAAAGCAGCGGCTTCGAGAGAAAAATGCGGTGGCTCCTTCGGGAATTCTCTCGGCCCAACATCATCTCCCTGAGAAGTTGCGCCACGAGGCGGCACCTCCTTGAGGCGCGATGATGATGGAGAATCGAGGGAAGGCGGAGGCAGTTCTTTAAGAGCTGCCTCCGTCGACCCATTTGATCGCAAGGAGGCGATCGCAGTTAGCCTGTACTAAGGATGGCAAGGTTTTGTGGGCGACGTCGACCTTCGGAATGAGGTTGAGGACTTTCCGTGTCGTCGCCTGAAGATGGCGGACGGCTATGGTTGGATTCAGGCCAGCATCCTCAAATAGTCTTCCCCAGTGCTTCGCCGTCAGTGCCATTGGATTACGCTCTTTACCAATCTTCATGGCCATATCAGCGCTGAGCGTCGGGTAAGCCTGTGTACTGACGAGATCATAGAGAGGGGCCAGTCTTGCCGTTCCGTCCCGGTACAGGAATGAGAAATTTTTCCCATGGGCATCGTTATTTCCAATCAGGAAATTGAAGATCACCGCATTAAAGAGGCGGAGAACGTCTACGCCCGGCACGGAAGAAACCATCCGCACCAGTTCAAAACATTGCTTCAAATTAGGGCCACCCTCCTGCTGGTATTTCAACTCTGGAGGAATACCCAATGCCTGACAAAAATCTTCCTGATGAATGCGCTCCGAAAATCCTTCCTGTGCCGGGATTCGATCATACCGTTCAATCAACAGAAATTTCCGTCCTTCCGCATCGTCGATATCAACCTTCGCGACATCAAGTCCGGCTAGTTCTGCCAGCCGCATGCAAAAGCACTCGTTTTCCACGAGTTGTTCAAAGCGGGTGCTTTCCGGCTTTAAAATATGCGTGCTGGGTGCGCCATCCAGAGGCAACCGGTAGACCCCATTGGGATCGACGGCCAACGCCAATTTCCCCTGCGCTCCGGCCAATGAGAGACGTACACCCGCTTGCCCGGCAAGCAGGGGTCGCTGAGGAAGCTGGGCAATTAATCCGGCGAGTTCGGGTTTTGTAAGTTCGCGATAAGAACCCGCGATGGAACTCAAGGCCGTGCCGGGTGGAACCAGCATTACGGCTCCTGCACACTCCCCGCCAATCCGCTCAAGAATGGCAAAGTCGTTGCGACTACTCACCCCCAGAACCTTTGCAATAACATCGCGACTCTGTTCCTCGGGCAGAAGCCCCGCAAAGAAAGGACGACATTCGTTTCGCTTAAATGGCTCTTTCCGCAAGGGCAACGAATGCGACAAAGGGACGGCATCGGGCGAAGCAAGCCAGTCTTCCACGTAGCGGAACCAGAGGGAGCCGGAATCATCCTGCTCAAGTTGCCCCACCAATCGTTGGTTGAGCAACACATCAAGGACGCGCGCCATGCGTTATCGCCCCTCCTTCGGCTGAAGCTGGATCTCGAACCCCAAACTTTCGGCAACCTGGATCACCTTTCCGATGTGGCACGACTCTTTGCCATTTTCCAGATCACTGATAAATCGCACCCCGGTTCCAGAAGCCAGAGCGAGGTCTGCTTGCTTAAGTTTGAGGTCCTTTCGCCTTTGGCGAAGGGTGTGTCCGATTGCTTGAGTTGTCATGGATTTTTCCCGATGGGGAATATCTATCGGAACAGATCCGAAAAATCAAATTTATATTCCCGATCGGGTTGATTCCGATTAACTGCGAGCAGCGGTGGGGAAATATTCCCGATCGGGAGCGCAGCAGGACAGTATCAGGCGACCTTGAAGGGAATGACATTTTTCTCCTGTTTCTTGTTGATGAGCTTCCAGAACTTGATCTCGTCTCTATCCAGCACTACCGCCCGATAATGTTTGAAGATCACCTGCGGGGTGTTGCCCATCTCAGCCGCAGTGAGGTTCTCATTTTTGTGGTAGGCGAAGTGATAGCTGCCGAAGCAATGCCTAAGCGCATTCCGAGGCCATGGAGTAATCCGGGCGGCTTCCACCAACTGAGTAAAGCCAGTCCTCCAGCATTTGCCTTTCGGAAAAATGGGGCCTGAATCTTTTCTCTGATCGGCAATCCAAGAAGTCAGCGCATCTGAGATGGTGATGGTGCGCCGTTGCCGCGTTTTTGCATTGGAGGCCGTGATGATAATTTGCTTGTCCCTCACGTCCCCCCAATCCAAGCGTTTAATCTCAGAGGTGCGGACTCCGGCGAAAAGCTGGATCGCAATAGGGGCAAGATAATGGTGCAGGCTTGGGGTTCGCTGAGCCGTGAGAAGAAGCCTTGCAATCTGCCTGATGGAAAGAATCTTGATTTCCCGGTCTTCAACCATCGGCTTCTCAATACCCTCCGTGGGGCTTGTGGTCATCCACTTCTTGAGAATAGCAAAATTGAAGAGGACTCCGCAGTCCCTGATGTAATTCCTGCGGGTGGCAAGAGAGAAATCCTCTTCATCTAACCAGCCCTCAAAATCGTCTTTCGTGATTTCGTGGATCTTCGAATCCTCAAAATCAGCGGCAAATTTTCTCAGTGGCCAGCCAAGGTTTTTGAGATAGGAGTCTTTCTTCCCTGCCCGCCTTTTAACCGCCAAGAGCTCCTCAATGACCTCGGGGATCGTCTTTTCTCCACCCTCAGGTCGGGTATGCCGAAGATAGAACTGGGTTACGGCATACAGATCGATCGAGAGGCTCGCCTCATTCAGCAATTTTTGAGCGGCGATAGCCGACCCCAATTGATTTGGGGTCAACTCAAAACCAATAGGGCCAGCGACAGCTTTGACGAGGAGGGGAGAAGGAGAACTCGTTCTTTCATCCTTGGCATCGCCTGTGATCCACTCCCTGGCGGTCGAGAGGGTCTTGAAATACTTCGTGATGGTCCTGGTGCCCGTGAACTTCTTCCCAAGTCGTACTCTCCAGTATTCGTTCCCACCGCTCCCCAGCATTTTATCAACCGTGACTCCCGGGGGGAGTTTTGCGATTGGAGACTTTTTGGTTTTCCCTGAAGATACTTCGTTGCTCATCCTGAGCGTATTTGGCTACAAACTGGCTAAAATGTCAATTCTTTCAGTAATTCATCAGACTTAGGATCTGGTTCCGAAAGGAGTAAGGGTTCGAGTCCCTTCCCCGGCATTTCCTGTATAAGTCTGATCCAAGAACCTTGATTTTGCAGCAAGGGTCTTCAGGAACGACCGGGGGACAAGGTGAAAAATTGACCAAAGGCATGAGGGAAAACGGTGGTGATCCCGCATCTATTTCAGCAGAGCGAGTTGCGCAACACGCTGCGCAAGCACATGGAGCGGCTGCTGAACGCGTTCTGCGCCAGAAATGGGCATGAAGGATCAATCAGATGCAAAAGACATTCTGCGCCGGTATGTTGCACTTCAATCATCCCAATCATCCCTGTGCCAGGAGCTTGTAAATAAACATCAAATCTTTTTGCGGCTCTTTCCGGGGCGACCCGGTGCCGGGCGCAAGAGAGGAGGCGACATCCGTTCACGTTGAATCGATGTGATTTTTTGCGATTCGTCGGTACCCGGAAAATGGGGATATCCGAGTGTCGGATTTCATGGCATACTTCCGCCGAATCCATTCCTTTTTTTCACTCTTCCCTTTAGCCTTCCTTTAGCCTATGTCCTTTTTTTCATCTTTTCGGCGTCAGGCGGTTGCCTGTTCCATGGTTCTTTTGAGCGGCGGTTTCGCTTTGGCGCAGGGGAGCGGTGAGGTGTGGCCGATGCCCACGTCCTTTCCTGCTCCCCCGGCTGACGTTCCTGCTGCGACTTTTCCGCTTCCGCGGCTCGACTGGCCTGCCCGCGTGGCCAATACAAACGACCGCGCCCAGAAGCTGGCCGACTCGATCCAACTGATTTTCGATGGCGACTCCATCACCGACGGCTGGCAGGGCCGAGGCAAGCAGATCTGGGCCGATCGTTATGCCCGGTTCGGCGCGTTCGACTTTGCAATCGGCGGCGACCGCACCCAGCATCTGCTCTGGAGGCTCTCCCAGGGGCAGGTCGATCATCTTCGTCCCAAGCTGGTGGCCGTGATGATCGGCACCAATAACCTCGGGAACAATGAAAGCGTGGAAGATACCATTGCCGGCGTGAAAACCGTGGTGGCCGAGTACCGGAAGCGTTGTCCCGACGCCGTCGTCCTGCTTCAGGCCATCTTCCCCCGGGGTGAGGAGCCGGGCCATCCTCTTCGCGCCAAGGTTCAGGAGGTCAACAAGCAGATCGCCAAGCTGGCCGATGGAGGGAAGGTTGTCTATATCGACTTCGGGGACCGCTTTTTGCAGCCGGACGGGACCATCAGCGCCGAGATCATGCCGGATTTTCTGCACCTTTCCGAGAAAGGGTACGGGATCTGGGCGGATGCCATCCAGCCCGTCATTGACCAGTATCTGAAAGATTCCCGGCCATAAGGCCATAAGGCAATAAGGCAGTTTGGGGAGCGGCCTGTTGCGGAGCGCTTCAATCCCCCCGCAACAGGCCACGCGCAGAAGCCGAAGGGCTCCCTTCTTTCTTGATTCAGGGAGCGCGAAGCAGGATTATCCTGCCAATGGCCAGAAAACCCCATCGGCTCGCGCTGAAGCGGAAAGACTATTTTGGAGACCCGCGGCAACGCCTCTACATCCATCGCGAGGCCAGCCAATCCCCCATCGAGGAACACAGCCACGAGTTTTTTGAAATCGCCATTGTCTTTTCGGGAACGGGGATTCACACGACGGGAGGTTTTCGGCAGACGCTTCAGACAGGGGATGTGCTCGTCATCAACAGTCGGCGGACTCACGGCTACCTCGAAACGAAGAATCTCATGATACGGCGACCACCG